>Ga0194138_10001033_pt1 | contig 13259 bp, 13 predicted proteins | sample TARM_MetaG_T2_14_FD_134022 | JGI IMG/M metagenome (GOLD analysis project Ga0194138, IMG submission 134022) | Freshwater microbial communities from Pennsylvania, USA, analyzing microbe dynamics in response to fracking - TARM_MetaG_T2_14 (version 2) | ecosystem: Environmental > Aquatic >...
CGAAATCGCACTCCGCATCGTCCGCGCCTGTAACGAACTCTGCATCAAGACGCTCGCCGTCTACTCCGAGGCCGACGAACAGTCGCTGCACGTGCAACTGGCCGACGAGGCGATCTGCATCGGCCCGCCGGCCAGCAACCTCAGCTACCTCAAGGCCGACCGCATCATCGCGGCCGCCGAGATCGCCGACGTCGATGCGATCCACCCCGGCTACGGCTTCCTCGCGGAAAACGCGGACTTCGCCGAGCAGTGCGCGCAGTGCAATATCAAGTTCATCGGCCCGGGCAAGGACGCCATCGTCCACTTCGGCGACAAGGCCAAAGCCCGCGACATGGCGGTCAAAGCCAAAGTCCCCGTCATCCCCGGCAGCGACGGCGCGGTCGACAACGAGAAGGACGCCCTCGCGGCGGCCAAAAAGATCGGCTACCCCGTCATCATCAAGGCCGTGGCCGGCGGCGGCGGCAAGGGCATGCGCACCGCGCATAACTCGGTCGCCTTCGCCAAAGAGTACAACAACGCCCGCAGCGAAGCCGAAAAAGCCTTCGGCAACGGCGCCGTCTATCTCGAACGCTTCCTCGAAGCGCCCCGCCACGTGGAAATCCAGCTCCTGGGCGACCAGTTCGGCAACGTCATCCACCTCGGCGAGCGCGACTGCTCCGTCCAGCGCCGCCACCAGAAGGTGATCGAAGAGGCGCCCTCCCCCTTCATCAACGACGAGACCCGCAAGAAGATGGGCCGCGACGCCGTCAAACTGGCCAAATCGGTCAACTACGAAGGCGCCGGCACGGTCGAGTTCCTCGTCGATAAGAACGGCGATTATTTTTTCATCGAAATGAACACCCGCATCCAGGTCGAACACGGCGTGACCGAAGAGGTGACCGGGGTCGACCTGGTCAAGGAACAGATCCTCATCGCCAGCGGGCGGAAGCTGAGCTACTCGCAGAAGGACATCAAGATCACCAAGCACTGCATCGAGTGCCGCGTCTGCGCCGAAGACCCCGCCCGCAACTTCGCCCCCTGCCCCGGAGAGATCACCCTCTACTACGCGCCGGGCGGACACGGCGTGCGCATCGACTCGCATTGCTACAGCGGCTACACCATCCCGCCCTATTACGACAGCATGATCGCCAAGGTCATGACCTTCGCCAGCACACGGGAACTCGCCCTCGACCGGATGGACCGCGCGCTCGGCGAATACCTCGTGCGCGGCATCAAAACGAACATCGCCTTCTCCCGGGCGATCATCCGCGACCCCCACTTCCGCGAGGGCAAGGCGACCACGAGGTACATCGAAGAATTCCTCCAGCGCGTGCCGAAGGAGATTTACACCTAGTGATTTAACTGTATGATCCACCCCATTATGAGCAAGGAACCGGAACAACCACCCAACGAATCCACGATCCCCACCATGTCGGAAGAATCCAACACATTGGGGGACATCCGCATCAACCACAGCGTGGTCGCCAGTATCGTCCGCCTCGCCGCACTCGAAGTCGGCGGCGTCGCCGCAGTCGGCGGCGGCTTTGTCGACGGCATCGCCGAAATCTTCTCCAAGAAAGGCGACGAGCGCGGCGTCCGCGTCGAAGAGGACGAGGTCGGCGACTACCGCATCGAGATCCGCGTCATACTCCGCTTCGGCGTCGAACTGGCCGCAGTCGCCACCGAGATCCAGCAGCGCATCGCCGAGCAGGTCGAGAAAATGACCAGCAAGAACGTCGCCCGCGTCAACGTCGTCATCGACGGCGTCCGCACCGACGACGAGAAGGCCGAAGAAGCCGGGGAGTGGGCCGACGGCCCGCACACGGACTGATCCCGGACTGATCCATCCACCCACCCATACAAATCAGGCAGCCCATGACCCCCCGCGAACTCTACGCAGCCCTCCGGCAGCTCCCGCAGCCGGAATTCCTCTACATGTGCGTCGCCGTCGTGGCGCTCATGCTTGTCCTGCTGCTCTTGCGCCGCCGGCAACCCAAGAACGTGGTCGCCTACACCACGGAGAACGGCCGCGTCATGGTCAGCCGCCACGCCATCGTGGAACTGGTGCAGACGTCCTGCGAACAGTTGCAGGACGTCTCCAAGCCACAGGTCAAAATCCACGTCAAAGGGCAGACCACCCATTTCGAGATCCGCATCAAGCTCCTCAGCGGCGGCCGCCTCCGCAGCATCGAACAAACGCTCCAATCGCACCTGCGCCGCGCACTGACGGAAAACCTCGGCATCGAGAACCTCGGGCGCATCAATATCGTGGCGACCGGTTTCAAAAGCGGCCGGATCGACTCCAACGGTTCCCACATTTCCAAGAAGTCCAACACCCCGCCGGCGATCGAAACGGCCGAAGCCTACGACGAGGCCGACGGATTCGAAATCGATGACGACGATCCGAAGAAGGAATCGTAGCTGGCTTGGCTCTTGACCCGGCGTAACTCGAAGAGCGAAGACGGTTGCCGCCCTGCCACAGCGGACATGCGGGTTGACCATCCCATACACGCCCCCCCGTCGCGGAACTGGTGCGCATGCTTACTCCGCAGTCTCGCCTGTCGGGCGGCAGAGCCAACCCGACGTTTACGCCGGCACCGCATGGCCGCCGCCATCCCGTTCCTCGGCATCCTCGCACTCGCCGCCTGCCAAGCGCAAGCGCCCGAAGAGGCCGGGCTCGATGCCTTCGCCGCGGCATTCCGCGAGGCGAACCGGGCGCCGGACATCGAGCCGATGCTGGGGCTCTACGAGTTGGAGGGCACTACCGGGCCGACCCGGGCCCTGCTCAAAAACGCCCTCCTCTACGAGCTTGGACTCCCGATCCGGAGCATCGAGTTCGAGCCGCTCTCGGGCGCGCCGGAAGAAAAGATCCGCTACGAACACCAGGGCGTCCGCTACGGGCCGACCCTCGAACCGCTACGCCGGATGCGTGTGCGCTACGCGACCGAAGACCGCTTCGAGAGCCTCTTCACCATCGGACTAAACGACGAGGGCGCATGGCGCATCGTGAGTTCGAGGCCACTGTGACCCCAAGCAGCGGAGTCAAGGGGATGGAAACGCCCTATTCTTCAGTCGGCTCCCCCTCCTTCTTCTTGACGGCGTCGAAGACCGCCTTGTCGGCCAAGGAGACGTGCCCTTCGACCATGCCGTTGTCGAGCGGATCATCGATGCGGGCGGCGAGGTCGCGGAAGAGCTTGCGCAGGTCGATGATGCCACCGATCAGGAACCAGAAGGTGGACACGATCCCGAGGATCGCCGTCACGATCAGGCTGGTGATGTAGAAGTAGTTGCTCCACCACTCGGTCGACCAAGGGGAAATCATGTTCCAGATCAACACACCGATGAAGCAGAAACCGAACTTGTAAACGATCGCGTAGCCGAAGATCGACCAGGTGATGATCTTGTCCCCGAAGGTGAACTCCGGGGTGATGCCGACCAGCTTCTTGACCGCGTTGTGGAACGTCCACTTGAACGGCTCCTTGTATTCGTGCGCGACGTCATAGGCGCCCCGGTGCAACAGGCGATCGAGGTTGTAGGGCTTCCTCTGCGTGATCAGTGAGCCGAGCACGTAGCCCCCGATCCCCAGAAGCATCGAGATAAAGTAAATCTCGTAGGAATTGACGGGGAATTTGACCGCGCTCATCTCCCAGACGACGAACGGATGGAACGGCCCGGATGCGGCCTCGAGGAAGTGCCCGACCGAGTTCTCCCACCCGTTCGAAACGATCCAGGGGTAGACGGTCTCCGCCCAATTGCGCTGCAGAACCAACCCGCACGCGGAGAAGCCGGAACCGAAAATCAGCGAGCAGAAGGCGCCGGTGGTGTTCCCGAAACGGCTGTAGAGGCCGAAAATCATGATCGGCCCCGCGCCCCCCAGCCAGAGCGAGGTCATGATCGTGGTGAACATGATGATGTAGTCGATTTGCACGAAGAAAATCGAAACCACGAAGAAAAAGATACAGACCCCGAGCGAACAGAGCCGGAGCACGAGCAGGTGCCGCCCCGGCGAGAGCGGCTCCTTGCAAAACGGGATGATCAGATCCTGCACGATGGTCGAGGAGGCGTTGAAGACCCGCGAGTCGTCGGTCGAGATCAGGAGCATGAACATGAGCAGGCAGAACAACCCCATCAGGCCGGTCGGCAGGAGGTTCCTCAGCGCGACCGGCAGCATCATCTGGTGGTAGAGCGTGCGGAATTTCTGGAACTGGAGATTCCCCTCCGGCGTGCCGGCCAAGGTGTCCCGCGCAGTCTCGATGTAGGGGGTGTCCATGTTCTGGTCGCGGGACAGGGGCGGATCTTCACCGATTCTGTGGCGGGGCACGGGGATCGAAGCGATGTTCGCGTCCAACTGCGCACGTGCCGCGGCATCGGGCACGGCCTCGTCGGAGACTTTCTGGATGAGCTCGGTCCGGATCTCGTGGGTCTGCTCCGCGAACCGCTCGTGCGTCATCAGGGCGATGATCATGACGGCCAGAAGCAGCAGCATGAGCGATGCGTAGAGGGAACGCCACGTCCCGAGGATGCCCGCCATCTTCTGTTCGTGCGGCGTCCGCCCGCTGCTGGTGGTATCGTTGCCGATCCAACTGGCCTTGTTCAGGACGCTCCCCATGATCGTCACAAGGAGAGCGAAAATATTGAAATCCCGAAGTTTCTCGATGTCGTAGGGGTTGATGAAACTCTCACCGTCGACCCGATCCATCATCACGGGGGCGATCGTGTCGTGCCAGCCGAAGTTGAGGAAGATGTAACCGGCGATGACGACGAAGATCGGATAGCACATCAGCCCTTGGAAGGCGTCCGAGACGAGCAGGGAGATCCGCCCGCCCGGCCAGATCACGAGCATGCAGAGGCAGAGCGAAAGCGCCACCACAAGCCCGAAGGTCGGCAAAGCCATCCCCATGACCATGATTTCGTGGGGGAGCCCGATGAAGTAGATGAAAAAATTGGCGGCGACCGCCGGGCCGATCGCATTGGTAATCATCTCCGACAGGGTGCGCAGAGATGCGGCGACCACACGGAAGGGGCGGTTGTAGCGCATCTCCAGAAACTGGCCGATCGAAAGCGAGCGGGTCTCACGGAAGCGGTAGATGCAGAAGCCGGTCAACGCCATGAAGATACCGACGGGGATCATCAGGTACTCCCAGAAAGTCAGTGCGTAACCGACCTGATATTTGGATTCCACCAGCGCCACAAGGGTGATCACACTGAGTCCGGCGGTCATATCGCCGGCACAGAGCACGTAGCGTCCGGCCACCCGCCCGGCCGCAAGGTAGTCGACCACCCCGCGCACATATTTGCGGCTATGAACCGCCAGCGATAAAACGAGGACGACGGGGACGACGGCGATCAGCCAATCAATTAAATGCATGGTAAGGTAAAGGTATCGGAATTCTTGAATTCGTGGATTTTATGAAAAGAGACCAGTCAGGGGTGACTCAGGCCTTCCGGTGAGTCGACTTCAAAATTGAATATTTCGCTCGGTTCATCAATCACGGCTCGACGCGTGTGGCGTGACTGCAATCCGGGCATGCGGAGCCGAGCAACGCTCAACGCCGGGCACGATAGTGGGAAGGCGCCTCGCCCTCGAGGCCGAGGCGGGGCGCAGCGGTTGGCAGGCCGGGTTCTTCCAAGCCATCGGTTTGGGCGATTGGGTCGACGAGAACTACGCGCGCATCGGCACGGACATTCAACCGATGGGTCAAGCGGTGGGCCGGGGTCTCACGGAAACCGCCGCCCAGGAACTTGGCCTCCAGGCCGGCACCGCGGTCGGTGTTTCGATCATCGACGCCCACGCCGGCGGCATCGGCATGATCGGCATGCCCGACACAAAGAACGGCACCACCCCGGAGAACCTCGACAATCGGCTCGCACTGATCGGGGGCACCTCCTCGTGCCACATGGTGGTCTCTCCCGAAAAGCGCCCCATTCCCGGAGTCTGGGGCCCCTACTACTCTTCCATGGTGCCGGGCCTTTGGCTGAACGAAGGCGGCCAATCCGCGACGGGCGCGCTCGTCGACCATGTCATTTTCAACCACGGCGCCACCGAGATCCTGGTCAAAGCCATGAACGAAGCCGGCTACCGCATCGACACACTCGTCTGCTGTGGCGGGGGCACCAAAAACCCCGTCTTCCACAAACTGTACGAAGACCAAGTCGCCTACCGACAACTGATGGCAGAACCCTCCTCCTGAATCCCGCATCCCGCATCCCGCATCCCGCATCCTTACCATGAAAATCCACGGCATCATTCCCCCTCCCGTCACACCGCTCAAAGCTGACGAGAGCCTCGACCTGGAAGCAGCTGGCAAGCTGATTGAACACGTCATCGCCGGAGGCGTCCACGGCCTCTTCATCCTCGGCAAGCACGGCTCCAGCATCATCAAAGGCATCAAGGGAGCCCTCGAAGTGCGCGGCATCTGCCGGCGCTATCTCGCCTCCCCTTTCTGACACGAATCGTTCCGTTTCCGAGCGATATGCCGTCCCATCTTTGTCGGTGACGGTATGTGTTTACGGCCACGGGCGGACGCTTTCGCGCGAGACCAGGGAGTAGGACAGGACGGTTTTATTGGGGCTGTCCCGACCCGCGATGCGTGCTTCGACGATGTCGGCGGTGGCGGCGGCCATGGCCTGGTAGTCGGGCGTAATCGTGGTCAGCGGGGGCATCGAGTATTGCGAAAACTGGATCTGCTCGGAGGCTATCAGCGAGATGTCGCCGGGCACCTGACGATTGTAGAGCGAGAAGGCGTAAAACGAAACCACGCCCGCGTTGCCGCCGGGACAGAAAAGCGCATCGGCGCCTTGCTTGAGGAGCTTGCCGATGAGTTCGACATACCTGTCCGTGCCGGGGCCTGAAAAGCAGGTTAATGTTTCGTCGGCGGGCAAGCCGCACGCGGCGAGGGCCTGGAGGACTCCGGCGTGACGCAGATCGGCGTTGCCTGTTCCGGGATCGCCATGCACGATGCTGCCGATCTTCCGGCAACCGCGCTCGTGGAGGTGCCCGATGGCCAGCCGCATGCCCTGCTCCTCATCGGAACGGACGTAAAAGACTTCGGATGCGGCATCGCCGTCGCGGTCCATGATGACGAGCGGCATGGCGAAACGGTCCGACCAATCGCGGAAGGCGGACGGTTCCGCTCCGATGGCGACCGCCGCACAGAACTGGATACCGTCGAGGCGGTCGCGGTTATTTTCCGGCAGGATTTCCAAACGAAAGCCACGGCGCGACATCTCCTGGACGAGCGCCATCATGATCATCTCCATGCAACTGTGGACCGGATACACCGGCTCGTAGGGAGTAATGACCACCACGTTCTTCTGTTTAAGTGACACTCGGGGCCGGTAGCCGCGCGCGCGCGCGACCGCGAACACACGCTTGCGCACCTCCAGGCTGATGCTCGGGTGGTGGTTGAACACGCGCGAGACAGTCGCCGTCGACACGCCGGCGAGTTTCGCAATATCTTGAAGTTTGGCCATAAGAAGCGTCGCTGGCGGGTATAGTTACGTCGCGCTGACTCGTTTTCAATGTACAATGCAAGTTTTCACGAAGATTTTCACTATGACGCAAATAATATGAAAATTACACGGACAAACCAAAACGAGTTCTGTTGCCGTGTAAGTTTTTACAAGCTTAACTGACAACATTAACCCGTCCTTCTAGTTGACTGAACAAACGATGAACACCCCGATAAAATTTGGCATCTGCGGCCTTGGACGCATCGGCGTCCAGCATTGTCGCCACTTCTCCGAGGCCGAGGAGCTATATCAAGCGGTCGCCTTTTGCGATCTCGATCCGGTTCGGGCCGACGGGAGCGCGAAGGCGTATGGCGGCACAGCCTATACCGATTATACCGCGTTTCTTGCCAATGAGGAAATGGAACTGGTCGTTATCGCCACCCGTTCGATGGACCACGCGCGTAATGCCGGGCAGGCGCTCGCCGCCGGTAAAATGGTATTGCTGGAAAAACCCATCGGCGTGACGGCGGAGGATTACCGCATCCTGCAACGGCTTGATCGCGATTACCCCGGCAAGCTCTACTTCTGCCACAACCATCGCTTCGAACCGGCCTTTGAAAACGCCCGCGCGATCATCGCCGAGGGACTGCTCGGAACTATCCGGGTCGTGAAGCTCGCCAAGCATCACCCCTTCGCGCGGCGCAACGACTGGCAGATGCGGCTGGATTGCGGCGGCGGCCAGCTCAGTGTCTGGGGACCCCACCTTCTCGACCAAGGACTGCAACTGATCGGAGCGCCGATTCGCGAGGTGTCGAGTTATCTCCGCCGCATCCTCACCTCGGGTGACGCCGATGACCATGTGCGCATTACGCTGACAGGTGAAAACGACATTGTCGCGGAACTCGAGATCAGCAATGCCGTGGCGCTGCCGGGCCCGTCTTGCACGATTTACGGAGACCGGGGCACGCTTGTTTACGGGCAGAAGCAGAAGGAAATTCACCTCAAATACCTAGATCCGGAATTCCATTGGCCGGAAGAGAGTGCCATTGGGGATACCCCGGAACTGGGAGCACCCTCCTATGGAAAGCAAGATCTCCCCTGGATTGAGGAGACGCGCAAAGTCGAGCCGGATACCAATATGTGGGAGTACGTGGAAGTCGAGCTCGCCCGGCATCTGCATGCTGCCATCCGCCGGGGCATTCCTTTTCCGGTGAAAAACAGGGATGCGCTGGAGGTTGTCCGCCTCACCGAAATCGTGAAAAAGCAGAACCCGCAGTTCAACTGGATCGGATGATCAGGAAAATCAAAATCGGCCAGATTGGCACCGGGCACCTGCATGCCTACAAGTTTGGCGCGTTGCGGTTGCACCCGTCCGTTTTCGAGATTGCGGGTGTCGCCGAGGATGACCCCGCTCGCCGGGAAGCTGCGCAGGAACGCGACACCTACCGCGACGTGACATGGATGCGCAGTGAAGAACTGCTCGCCCTTCCGGATCTGGACGCTCTGCTCGTTGAGGTTGAAGAACACGACACGGTGGAAGTCGCCTTGCGCTGCATCCGGGCCGGAAAACACATCCATGTGGACAAGCCCGGCGGGGAATCGCTCGCGCCTTTCGTGGAACTGCTGGACGAAGCTGAGCGGCGGAGGCTCGCCGTGCAGATGGGCTACATGTACCGCAACAGCCCGGCCATCGAGTTTTGCATTCAGGCGGTCAAGGAGGGGCTGCTCGGTCAACTCTCGACCATCGACGCCGCGATGAACCGCTACGACGGCGAAGAGTTCCGCCAGCTCGTGAAAACATTCCAGGCCGGTGCGGCCTACGTCTTTTTGTGCCACCTGATTGACATCGTGGTCGGCCTGATGGGCGCGCCGGAGCGCGTCATCCCCTTGTCCACCTGCACGCGTGACGACGGCGTGGTGGACAATGGCTTCACGGTGATGACCTTTCCCGGCGGTTGCACGGCTTCATTACGCTCGACCATCGTGGAGGTCGGCGGCTTCGATCGGCGCAACCTCGTCCTTTGCGGCGAGCGAGGCACGCTCACGGTCCAGCCGTTGGAACTGGAGGGCAACAAGGCCGGCGGGCGCGTGTTCCTCAACCTGCGCGAAGCTACGGGCGAGTTCCCGGCGGGCCTTCAGGAGATTCCCCAGCCGCCCTTGCGCGACCGTTACGAGGATCACCTGCTGGAATTCGCTAAAATCGTGCGCGGCGACATCGCCAATCCCTATCCCTACGCCCACGAACTGCTCGTGCAGCAGTGCCACCTGAAAGCCTGCGGGTATACGGATTAATTTAGTACCCGACATCCATTACAAGTTATCCCATGAGATTTAAAGACAGAGTCGCCATCGTAACTGGAGCCGCCTCGGGCATGGGGCTGCTCTGCGCCCAACAATACGCCGCCGAGGGCGCGAAGGTCTGCCTCGTGGACGTGAACGCCGAGGCACTCGAAGCCGCCGCCGAATCCATTGGGAACAACGGTGGTGGAGCCTGCGCGGCGGCGACCGATGTCCGCTCTTACGAAGCGGTCGAACAAGCCGTGACCCGCACGGTGGAGCGCTACGGAAGAATCGACATCCTGGTCAATTGCGCGGGAGGCAATCCGCACCGCGTGTGCAATTGTCCGGGCGGCTTCGACGAGATGCCCGTCGAGGCGATCGACTGGGGGATTGGGGTGAACTTCACCGGGCCGATCTATTTTTGCCGGGCGGTACTCCCGACTATGAGCCGACAAAAGAGCGGCGTGATCATCAACCTCGGCTCCGTGGACGGTGTGACCGGCGGGGCGAACTCGGTGGTCTATGGCGCGGCTAAAAGCGGCATGATCGGCCTGACCAAGTCGCTCGCCCTTTTCGGCGCGGCGCACGGCATCCGCGCCTGCTGTGTTTCGCCGGGACCGGTGACGACGCGCGCAGCTATGGCCCACATGAAAACCCCGCTGGGCCGCGCCGCGCGGCCCGAGGAAGTGACGAAGCTGATCCTTTATCTCAGTTCGGATGATGCCGCGTTCATCAGCGGCACCAACTACCTGATCGACGGTGCCCGCAGTTGCGGGGGCAAGGACTGAGACTTTTTTCGCCAGCGTTTATTTAAAATATGAAACGAAAAACCATCGCTTTCACGACTGTGGGCCAAGCGGAACTGCTGGAGTCCGATCTGCGTCCGCCGGCCGATGACGAAGTACTCGCGGCCGACCCCGGTGCCGCCCGACGAGAGAAGGCGCTTGCGTTGGGGGCGGATGGGCGCCTCGATATGAGCAAAATTCTCTCGACCGTTTACGCGCCGCGGAAGGCGCCCGCGGTTTATCAAACTCTGGCCGGGCATCCCCATGATTTCCCGGTGGGCGCGGTCTTTGACTGGAAGCAACTCTCATGAGTAAGGTCTGGCAAATCGCGATCGTCAAGGACAGGTCCAAGCCGATGCTGGGGCTGCACGGCCTGCATACGGCTTTTCGCGGGCTGCCGAACGTGGAGGCCGTCGCGCTCGTCGATGCCAACACCGACGAGCTTCCGCTCAAGCTCGCGCAGACCCGGGCCAAGCGCCATTACGCGACGTTGGAGGATATGCTCGCCTGCGAGTCGCCGGACATCGTAGTCCTGTGTTCACGCCATCCGGGCGACCATCTGGAGCAGATTCGTCTGGTCGCCGAAAAGGGTTGCCACATCTATTGCGAGAAGCCGGTCAGCGTGTTGCTCGAAGAGGCCGATGAAGTGGCTCGCATCGTGGAGGCGACTGGCATCAAGCTCGCCCTGGCGCATCCAGCGCGTCACGACCCGGCCTTTCGCACGATGAAGCGCATGATCGAAGCCGGAGACATCGGCACCCACTTGAGCGCGCTCGGCCGCGGCAAATGCGACCATCGCGGTGGCGGCGAAGATCTCATCGTACTCGGCACCCACATCCTTGATCTGATGACGTTTTTCTTTGGCACACCCGAGTCCGTTATGGCCGAAGTGTGCGTTGGGGGGCGTCTGGCCACTTTGTCAGACAAAGTGAAAACAGTCGAGCCCGTCGGTCCAGCGCTCGGCGACGAGGTGTTTGCCACATTCCAGTTTCCCGGTAGCCTTCGCGGTATCTTTGAAAGTCGCCGTGGTTTGCTTAAACCCAACCGGCCCACGCCCCACATGGGCTTGTGCGTGATGGGAACCGAAGGTACGCTTTCGTTGCGCTTCGACGACGGCGCCCGGCAACCGTTGCTCGTCAGCCGACAGGTCGGCTTTCCCGAAACAATCACCCGTTTCGAGAAAGTTGCCTTGACGGAAGATCGCACGATCCCCGGCGCAGAACCCTTGGATTATACGCTCTGCGGCCAGCCTGATGTGCCGAGTGCGCCGTGGTTCCTGGAGGCGAACCGCTTCGCCGCATGGGATCTGATGCGCGCCATCGACGAAAACCGTCAGCCGCTTTCCAACATCGAAAACGCCCGTACGGTCGTGGAGATGATCCAGGGGATTTACGCCGCTCACCTGTCACGGAGCACGGTCGATTTCCCCTTAACCTGCCGCCGGCATCCGCTGGAGGTGTAAATACGCTATTTTATGAAAGCAGTCATCATCGATAACGAGAAAAACCTGGTATGGTCGGATGTGTCCGAACCGGTGGCCGGGGAAAACGAAATTCTGATCGAGGTGCATGCCGCCGCGCTCAACCGAGCCGACCTCATGCAGCGCGAAGGCAACTATCCGCCGCCGCCCGGATGGCCGGAATGGCCGGGGCTGGAAGTGGCCGGCGTGGTGTCGGAAGCGCCGGAGCATGGCCGCTGGAAAGTGGGCGACAAAGTCTGCGCGCTACTCGGAGGAGGAGGCTACGCCGAGAAAGTCGCCGTGCCCGCAGCCATGGTGTTGCCCGTGCCGGAAGGACTCTCCATGGCCGAGGCCGCGGCGATTCCCGAGGCTTTTGCTACCTCTTACCTGAACCTTTGCCTCGAAGGGGGCATGCAAGCGGGTGACACGGTCTTCATCCAAGCCGGAGCCAGCGGACTCGGCATGGCCGCAATCCAACTGGCCAAAGCGTTCGGCGCGAAAGTCATTACGACCGTAGGTTCCGAGGACAAGGAACGCTTCGTCAAAGAACTCGGCGCTGATGTTGTCATCAACCGCAAAAGGGAAAACATCGCCGAAGTATTGGCCGCGCACCCGGTCGATGTCGCTATGGACTGTGTGGCGGGGCCGAACTTGGGGCCTTGCCTCGAAACGATGGCGCGCGGTGGGCGATGGATTGTCATTGCCACACTCGGTTCGTCCATGAGCGAGCTGAACATGCTGGATTTCTTCAAACGTGGCGTGAAGCTCATCGGCAGCACCCTGCGCAGCCGCAGCAGCGAGATGAAAGCGGAGATTCTCAACGGACTCGAAGCACGGCTTTGGCCGTCGTTTGCCTCCGGCAAAATCAAGGTGCTCATCCACGCCACACTCCCCATGACCGCCGCCGCCGACGCTCATGCGATCTTAGAACGCCAGGAAAATCTCGGCAAAGTCGTTCTCACGCGCCAGTCGTGAAACTGCACCTGTTTGAGCTGTGCGGCGATCCGGATTTTCCACTCCGCCGACTTCTTATCCGTTCCAATCGCCGCCGCATCTTTCCCGGCGGCCTCCAGCCCGCGGGACAAGACCGACTCCCGGACACGCAAACCGGCCGCATCGCACAGCCCCGCACGCACGGGTTTCGGATGCACGTAGTGAAGCAAAGCACCGAGGCATCCGAACAGGGCTCTTTCATCTGGCTTCGGGTGGAGCGAAATCCCTGTTGGAGTCCTGCCTTCAGGCAGTTTTTGGCACTCGGTGGGGCGGCATAAATGCCGAACTCCAACAAAAACCGCCAGATGAAA
>Ga0194138_10001037_pt1 | contig 13223 bp, 16 predicted proteins | sample TARM_MetaG_T2_14_FD_134022 | JGI IMG/M metagenome (GOLD analysis project Ga0194138, IMG submission 134022) | Freshwater microbial communities from Pennsylvania, USA, analyzing microbe dynamics in response to fracking - TARM_MetaG_T2_14 (version 2) | ecosystem: Environmental > Aquatic >...
CCCCCGCACCTGCGGCCAAAGCGGCCAGCGAATCGACCAGCCCTTCCGGCGCATCGATGTAGCTGTCCAGACGCTGGTCGGGCGAATGCCGCAACGCCAACGGCAACTGCGCGCTCACGGCTGGCCCGGCTCCGATCCCGTCGCCGGCGGCACCACGACGCCGCCATGCGCGCCCGACTCCAGCAGGATTTCCGGCCCGTCGCCTGCATACAGACGGCTGTGGACGTAGCGCTCGTGCGCGTAGCGCAGCAACACGTTGGCCACTGCCGCACCCGGCAGGGCCAGCAGCATGCCGAGGAAGCCGAACAGCTGCCCGCCGGCCATCACCGCGAACACCACCGCCACCGGATGCAGACCGATCCGGTCGCCGACCAGTTTCGGCGTCAGCCAGTAGCTTTCTATGACCTGGCCCACGCCGAACACGATGCCGACGCCGAGCAGGTGCTGCCAGTCGCCGTATTGCACCAGTGCGGCGGTCAGGCCCATCAGCACGCCGCTGGTCGGCCCGAGGTAGGGCACGAAGGTCAGCAGGCCGGCGATCAGGCCGATCAGGACCCCCAGATCCAGCCCCACGGCCCACAGGCCCAGGCCGTACAGCACGCCGAGGATCAGCATCACCAGCAACTGCCCGCGCAGGAAGCCGCCGAGCACGTCGCTGGACTCCGTGGCCAGGCGCGTGACCGTGGCCAGATGATCGCGCGGGATCACCGAAGCGATCCGGCCGATGAACAAGTCCCAGTCGCGCAGGAAGAAGAACGTCAACACCGGGATCAGCACCAGGTTGGCAGCCCAGCTGATCAGCATGAAACCAGAACGGGACACGTAACCGAGCAACGTGCGGGCAATGCCGCCGGCCTGTTCCCAATGGCTGCGCACCAGCGTGCTGAGCCGGTCGAAATCCAGCCAGCCGATGATCTCCAACCCGGTCTTGCGTTCCAGCCACGGCAGCGCGGTACCGACGAACCACGCCTGGTACTGCGGCCACGAACCGGACAGCGTGAGCACCTGCCGCTCGATCAACGGCACCAGCAACAGCAGCGCCGCCACCACCACCACGGTCATGCAGGCGAATACCAGGATCACGCCGTTGTTGCGCTTCCAGCCGCGCGCCTCCAGCCGGTCCACCAGCGGATCGCCCAGCCAGCCAAGCATGGCCGCGCAGACGAAGGGGGTCAGCACCGGTGCCAGCAACCACAGCACCGCGACGACGCCGGCAGCCACCGCCGTCCATTGCAGCCGGCCCAGGAAGCGCGCGATCACGATCTCGGGGGAATCGGGCTGATGGCTCATCGCAAGCGGTACTCCGCCTGCATGCCTTCGACCGGGACAATCACGCCGTTGCTGCCAAGCATGCGGTCGAATCCCGGCAGGCCGCTGAGCAGGTCGAGATCGAATTCCACGCGGCTGCCGGCGGCATGCACCGGCACGGCACGGCGCACAACGATCGCCCCCTGCAGGAAACCGGCCAGCCGCATGTAGTCCTCGGCGTTGTCCACGCCGCTGAACGCCACTCGATAGGTACCGGCCGGGCCGGCGCTCTGCACCTTGGCGTAACGCTTGAACAAGGCATCGGCGGCGCCGTCGGCTCCCGCCACCATCACCCGCCGCGGATCGGCGTCGCGGCTGCTCCAGGTGGCCAGCACGTTGCCGCCATCGGCAAAACTCCAGTCCGCGGCCCAACCACCGTTGCTGCGGTAGAGCTTACCGATCAGCTGCATCGGCGGGCTGTAGCGGGCCGAACTGCGAGCCACCGCCGGCACGTCCTGGCGCCAGATCGCGCCGACCGCCGCCTGCTCCGCCGCGGTACCCGACGGCAGGCCGAGCCGGAAGCCGCGCTCGACCGCGCGGTCGAGCAGCGGACGGGCCGCGTTGGCCTGCTGCAGGCCCACCAGCCGCGGGCCGCTGCCATCGTCGATGGCCAGCCACAGCACCGGCTTGGGACGCGGCTGCGGCCAGACCGGCAACCCCAGCGCGGATGCCAGCGAATCCACGGCCTCGGGCTTGAAGTGCGCCACGAGGATGGTCCGGAACGTCGGCACGCCTCCCGGGCCGGCCGTCTGGTCTTGCCGGTAGTCGTAGCTGCCCACGTAAGCGGCCGCATTGCGCAGTTCCTGCGCCACGCCCGGTTTCCCGGCCACCGAACGGTCGCCGGAAAGCCGCGCCAGCACGTTGCCCAGCGCCCGCGCCAGCGCGCCGTTGCGGTCGGCATCGGCCTGGCTGGCCACCGGCACCTCGGCGTCGTAGACGCTCTTCGCACCGGCCACGTCGCCTTCGGTGCGCAGCCCCGACTGCGCCAGCGCACAGGCGGGCAACAGGCACAACAGGCCCCACAGCAAGCGGGCCGACAGCCACGAACCGGCGATGTGACGCATCCGCGACATCCTTCTAGGGTTGAACGCCAATGGCGAATTGTTGCCCGAATGCCGGCGGAGCGCCAACGGCGGCTGCTAAAATCGCGGCCCCGTCTCCACAGGCCAGCCCCATCGTGACCCAGTCCACCTCGTCCGACCATCGTCCGCTGACCTACCGTGACGCCGGTGTCGACATCGACGCAGGCAATGCCTTGGTCGAGCGGATCAAGCCGTTGGTCAAGCGCAGCTTCCGGCCCGAGGTGATGGGCGGGCTGGGCGGTTTCGGCGCCTTGTTCGACCTGTCGGCCAAATACCGCGAACCGGTGCTGGTCTCCGGCACCGACGGCGTGGGCACCAAGCTCAAGCTGGCCCAGCAGTGGAACCGCCACGACACCATCGGCATCGACTTGGTGGGCATGTGCGTGAACGACGTGCTGGTGCAGGGTGCCGAGCCGCTGTTTTTCCTCGACTATTTCGCCACCGGCAAGCTCGACGTGGACACCGCCGCCACCGTGATCGGCGGCATCGCCCGCGGTTGCGAGCTGTCCGGCTGCGCGCTGATCGGCGGCGAAACCGCCGAAATGCCCGACATGTACGGCCCCGGCGAATACGACCTGGCCGGTTTCACCGTCGGCGCGGTGGAAAAATCGCACCTGCTCGACGGCAGCCGCATCGCCAAGGGCGACGTGCTGATCGGGCTGGCTTCCTCCGGCCCGCATTCCAACGGCTACTCGCTGATCCGCAAGGTGCTTGAACGCAGCGCCGACCCGCTCGGCATGGACATCGGCGGCGTCACGCTGGAAGACGCGCTGATGGCGCCCACCACGCTGTACGTCAAGCCGGTGCTGGAGCTGCTGCGCATCCACGGTACCGGCTGCATCCACGGCATGGCCCACATCACCGGCGGCGGCCTGACCGAAAACATCATCCGCGTGGTGCCCGACGGGCTGGGCCTGGACATCGCCGCCGACAGCTGGGCGCCGCCGGCGGTGTTCGGCTGGCTGCAGCAGACCGGGGCCATCGCGCCGGCCGAAATGTGGCGCACCTTCAACTGCGGCGTCGGCTTCGTGCTGATCGTCTCGCCGACGATGGCCGCGCAGATCGGCGACCACCTCGACCGCCTGGGGCTGGTGCACTGGCAGATCGGCCAAGTGGCCGACGCCGGCCAGGGCCCGCGCGTGCGCATCGGCTGACCGCACGGGATGGCCCCGCACGGCACCCGCGCGACTGCCCGACTGGCCGTGCTCGCCTCCGGGCGGGGCAGCAACCTGAAGGCACTGCTCGACGCGATCGCTGCCGGCAGCTTGCCGGCCGAGGTGGTGGGCGTGTTTTCCGACAAACCCGCCGCCGCGGCGCTGACGATGGTGCCGGAAGCCCGGCGCTGGAGCGCGCGGCCGCGCGACTATGCCGACCGCGAGGCCTTCGATGCCGCACTGGCCGATGCCGTCGCGGCCGTCTCGCCCGACTGGGTGGTCTGCGCCGGCTACATGCGCATCCTCGGTACCGGCTTCATCGCCCGTTTCGCCGGGCGCCTGCTGAACATCCACCCCTCGCTGCTGCCGCGCCACCGCGGCCTGCATACCCACGCCTCCGCGCTGGACGCCGGCGATGCCGAACACGGCGCCAGCGTGCACTTCGTCACGCCGGAACTCGATGCCGGCGCGGTGATCGCCCAGGCCCGCCTGCCGGTGCGCGCCGACGACACGCCGGACACCCTGGCCGAACGGCTGCTGCCGCTGGAACACCGCTTGCTCGTCGCCGCCGTCGGATTGGCCGCCACGGGCCGGCTGGCTGAACGGGGCGACAAGGCATGGCTGGATGGTCAGGAGCTGTTTAGCCCTTTGTGCCTAGATTGCTCGGGCAAACTCGGGGCGTGAGCCGGTGGTGGTCGGCCGCCCCGCTTTCATCTTCTCCAAGGATCAGGCCCCTCCCATGAAATCGCCACTGGCCCTGCTGGCCCTGCTGGCCCCCGTCGTGCTGTTGCCCCTCGCCGCGCATGCGCAGTCCACGCCGCCGCCGGTGGCCGCTGCCGTCGCTGCCGAAACCCCGTCCGCACCGCCTGCGCTGGAACCGTTCAAAGCCACGTACGAGGCCTTCTACAAGGGCAAGCAGGCAGGCAGTGCCAGCATGGACGTGGTGCAGGGCCAGGGACGGCAATGGCGGATGGATCTGGCGGTCCGCGGCGAACGCGGTTTTGCCGGCATTCTGGGCATGAACCTGGAACAGAGCACCGTGTTCGAGAACGACGGCGGCCATTACCGCCCACTCAGCCAGAGCACGGTGCGCAAGGGTCTTTTCCTCGGCAAGAAGGTCACCGGCGTCTACGACTGGACGGCCCATGTGGCGCGCTGGAGCGGCGACCTGAAGAAGGACCGCACCCAGCCGGTACCGTTGCAGGACGGCGATCTGAGCGCCCTGCTGATCAACCTGGCGATCATGCGCGATGCCCAGCCCGGACGGACGATGCATTACCGCTTCGTCGATGGTGGCCGCACCCGCGAACACGTCTATCAGGTGGCCGAGCAGACCGAAATCGTCCCGGTCGGCGACCTCAGTTACGATGCCATGCGCGTTTCTCGCACCAATGGCGGAAAGAACGAGACGATCCTGTGGGTCGCCAACGGCGTACCCACCCCGATCCGCATCCTGCAGCGCGAAGACGGCGAAGACCGCGTCGACCTGCGCCTCGTCGAATACACGGGAAACTGAATCATGAACCTCAAAGCCCCCCCCCTGATGCTCCGTGCCGCCACCCTGATCGCATTGGCCTTGCCCAGCCTGCCGGCGCTGGCGATCGAACCGTTCACTGCCGACTACCAGGCCAGCTACATGGGCCTGCAGGCCAACGGCACGATGAGCGTGGTGGCCCAGGGCAACAACCGCTGGCGTTACAGCCTGAACATCAGGAATCAGGTGGCCAACCTGAGCCAGAACACCGTCTTCGACGAAAAGGACGGCCGCTACCGTCCGCTCAGCGGCAGCGACCATTCGCTGATGCTGATCAAGAAGAAGAACGTGGATGCCACCTACGACTGGGACAAGCGCGAGGCCACGTGGAGCGGCGACATCAAGCCCGACCGCGCCGGCCCGGTATCGCTGCAGGCAGGCGACATGGACGGACTGCTGATGAACCTGGCCCTGGTCCGCGACGTGGCCGCCGGCAAGCCGCTGAACTACCGTCTGGTCGAGGACGGCCGGGCCAAGCCGATGAACTACCAGATTGCCGGCAAGGAATCCGTCACGGTGGAAGGCAAGCCGCGCGAGGCCACCAAGGTCGTCCGCGGCGACGGCAAGCGCCAGATCGTGGCCTGGGTGGTGCCAGGCATCCCCGTGCCGGTGCGCATCGTCCAGCGCGAAAACGGCTCGGACACGCTCGACCTGACGATCAAGTCGCTGCGCTGATCGCGCCGCGCCAGCGTGCCGCCCGCATCCAAGCGAGGCGAGACGGCGCGCCGGTCACTTCCCGGCCTTGCCGAACTCGGTGCGGCAATCCACCCGAAAGGCTTTCTCGCTGCCGCGACGCAGGAAATGGGTGCAGGTGCGGTTGCCGTCCTGCTCGCGGGTCACCCGCACCGCGTAGACCGCTTCGAGCATTTCCTGCTGGCTGACGGTGCCGTCGCCGTTCCAGTCCATGTCCTTGGCCGACAGGCCGGCGGTGATCGCCGCACCGTCCCAGTACAGCCAGCCGACGCCGAGCAGCAGCGCGACCAGCACGCCGAGCAGCACCTTGCGCCGCGGGGTGAGCGGGCCGCGCAGGATCATGCCGCCACCCGCCGGATGCGTGCGCCGAGCGCGCCGAGCTTGGCCTCGATGTTTTCGTAACCGCGGTCGAGGTGGTAGATGCGGTCGATCACGGTATCGCCCTGCGCCACCAGACCCGCCAGGATCAGCGATGCCGACGCGCGCAGGTCGGTGGCCATCACCGGCGCACCGCTGAGCTTGTCCACGCCGCGCACGATGGCGGTGTGGCCCTCGATGCGGATGTCCGCACCCAGCCGCAGCAACTCGTTGACGTGCATGAAGCGGTTTTCGAAGATCGTCTCGTTGATCACGCCCACGCCCTCGGCGACACTGTTCATCGCCATGAACTGGGCCTGCATGTCGGTGGGGAAGCCCGGGTGCGGCGCGGTGGTGATGTTCACCGCCTTGGGCCGCTTGCCGTGCATGTCCACGCGGATGCGGTCGCGGTGCACTTCCACTTCGGCACCGGCCTCGCGCAGCTTCACCAGTACGGCATCGAGCGTGTTGGCACGGGTGCCCAGCGCGGTGACGCTGCCGCCGGTCATCGCTGCGGCCACGAGGAAGGTGCCGGTCTCGATGCGGTCGGGCAGCACCGCGTGCTCGGCGCCGTGCAGGCGCTCGACGCCTTCGATGGTGATGCGCGGCGTGCCGGCGCCTTCGATCTTCGCGCCCATTGCGATCAGGCAGTCGGCCAGATCGACCACTTCCGGCTCCATCGCCGCGTTTTCCAGCACGGTCTTGCCTTCGGCCAGCACCGCGGCCATCAGCACGTTCTCGGTGCCGGTGACGGTGACCATGTCGAACACGTGCCGTGCGCCCTTCAGGCGGCCGGCGCGGGCCTTGATGAAGCCGCCCTCGACCACGATCTCGGCGCCCAGCGCCTGCAGGCCCTTGATGTGCTGGTCCACCGGACGCGAACCGATCGCGCAACCGCCGGGCAGCGAGACCTCGGCCTGGCCATGCCGGGCCAGCATCGGACCGAGCACCAGCACCGAGGCGCGCATCGTGCGCACCAGTTCGTAGGGCGCCACGAATTTTGAAATCGTGCGCGCGTCCAGCGTGACGGAATGACTGCATTCCAGATCGTCGCCGTCGATCTCGGCACTGACGCCCAGCTCGCGCAACAGCTTGATCGTGGTGAACACGTCGTGCAGCGCGGGCACGTTGCCGAGCCGCAACGGCTCGTCGGTCAGCAGCGCGGCGCAGAGGATCGGCAGGACGGCGTTCTTGGCGCCGGAAATGGTCACTTCGCCGCTGAGGGGGTGGCCGCCGTTGACAACGATGATCTTGGGCATGGAATTACCGGAAAGTGGAAGTGCGCGGCTCAGGCCGCTTCGTCGGGGGTGACGGTCTTGAGCTGCAGCGCGTGGATCGCCCCGCCCATCAGCTCGCCCAGCGTGGCATAGACCATGCGGTGCCGAGCCAGCGGCAGCTTGCCGCGGAATGCCTCGCTGACCACCGTGGCCTCGAAGTGCACCCCGTCCTCGCCTTGCACCTGCGCGCGGGCGGCGGGCAGACCGGCCTTTTCGAAGCCCGTTTCGATCAATTCACGGAGGGTTTCGGCGTCCACCGGGCATTCCTAATAAAATGGCCGGCCATTCTACCGTTCCCGCCGGCCCGCGCATGACCTCTCCCACTGCCACGAACGACGACGCGAGCCTGGACGCCCGGCTGATCGCCAGCGGCCGCCGCGCCATCGAGATCGAGGCCCGTGCCCTGCTGGACGAAGCAGCCGAAGTGGACGGCAGCTTCGCCCTCGCCTGCCGGCACATGCTGCACACCCGCGGCCGCGTGGTCACCACCGGCATGGGCAAGTCCGGGCATGTTGCCCGCAAGATCGCCGCCACGCTGGCCTCCACCGGCACCCCGGCGTTCTACGTGCACCCCGGCGAGGCCGGCCACGGCGACCTGGGCATGATCACCGACGCCGACGTGGTGCTGGCGCTGTCGTATTCGGGCGAATCTGACGAAATCATCACCCTGCTGCCGGTGCTCAAGCGCCAGGGCAACGTGCTGATCGCGATGACCGGCCGGGCCGACTCCACGCTGGCCCGCGCCGCCGACGTGCACCTGGACGTGAAAGTGTCCACCGAGGCCTGCCCGCTGCATCTGGCCCCGACCTCCAGCACCACCGTGTCGCTGGCGCTCGGCGACGCACTGGCCGTGGCCCTGCTGGAAGCGCGCGGCTTCACCGCCGACGACTTCGCGCGCTCGCACCCGGCCGGCAGCCTCGGCCGCCGGCTGCTGCTGCACATCAGCGACGTGATGCACACCGGCGACGAAATCCCCGCCGTGCCGGCCCACGCCACCGTGGCCGAAGCGCTGGTGGAAATGACCCGCAAGCGCCTCGGCCTGACCGCCGTGGTCGACGACCGGCGCCGCCTGCTGGGCATCTTCACCGACGGCGACCTGCGCCGCGCGCTGGACGCCACCAAGCTGGACGTGCGCAGCACGCCGATCGACGCGCTGATGACCCGCGACCCGGTCACCATCGGCCCGCAGCAGCTTGCCGCCGAAGGCGCGCGCCTGCTGGAGGAAAGGAAGATCGGCAGCGGGTTGATCGTCGTCGACGGTGAACGGCGCGTGGTCGGCGCACTCAACATCCACGACCTGCTGCGCGCCCGCGTGGTATGACACAAGCGGAACGGAGGCCGCCCCGGATGCACTATTCCCCATTCGCCCTGCTCGACGACGACGTGATCGAACGCGCCTCCCGCGTGCGGCTGCTGTGCCTGGCCGCCAACGGCGCACTCACCGACGGCCGTACCTTGGTCGATGCCGACGGACGCCGCCAGAAGGCCTTCCACGAAACCGACGCACGCGGGCTGGCCCTGCTGCTGGAACACGGCATCCAGGTGGCCATCATCACCACCGATGCCACCGGCATCGTGGCGCAGTGGGCCAAAGGCACCGGCATCGAGGTCCATGCCGGCATCGCGGACAAGCCCGCCAGCCTGCGCCAGCTGCGGCTGCGTCGTGCACTGGCGGCAGACGAGGTGGCCTACATCGGTGGCGACTTGCCGGACCTGGCCTGCATGCAGGGCAGCGGTCTGGCCATCGCCCCGGCCGATGCGCATTCGCTGGTGGCCGAATCCGCGCAGTGGCTGACCCGCGCCGAAGCCGGCCACGGCGCGGTACGGGAAGCCTGCGACGGGCTGCTGGCCGCGCAAGGCCGGCTGGTCGGCATCCTGCAGGACCACGCACTGAAAGCGGAGATGCCGGCATGAGCTGGCGCACGGTCCTCGGCCTGCTGTTGCTGGGCATCGCCATCCTCAGCGGCTGGTCGGCCTGGCGCCAGCGTCCCGCGCATACCGCCGGGGAGTTGGCGGTCCAGCCCACCGATTACGTGCTGCACGACTTCACCATCGTGTCGCTGGGCAAGGACGGCAAGGAGTCCACCACGCTGAAGGGCCCGGAAATGGAACGCCTGCGCAGCGACCGCACCTATACCCTGCGCACGCCGTTGTTCCTGCTGCCCGATGCGCAGGGCCGCTACTGGCAGCTGCGCTCGAACACCGGCTGGGTCAGCGCCGACGGCAAGGAAATCCGCCTGCTCGGCAACGTCTCCGGCGACAGCCCGGCGATGCCCGAGGTCAGGCCGACCACGCTGCGCACCGACAGCCTGGATGCCTTCCCGGACACGCACCAGGTCCGCACCGCAGCCGCGGTCGTGATGACCCAACCCGGTATCATGCAATCCGGGGTCGGCTTCCAGGCCGACCTCAAGACACGCCAGTACAAGCTTCTTTCCCAGGTCAAGAGCCGTTATGAACCCAATGCCGCGCGCCGCTAAGCTGGCCCTGGCCACCCTCCTGCTGCTGCCGCTCGCCGCGCTGGCCAAGACCAGCGACCGCGACCAGCCCATGACGGTCGATGCCGCCAGCCAGAACGGCAGCATGCTCGACGACAACGGCACCATCCACTACGCCGGCAACGTGGTGATCCTGCAGGGGTCGCTGGAAGTGCACGCCGACGCCGCCGACCTGTACCGCAAGAACGGCGACATCGAGCGCATCGTGCTGACCGGCAAGCAGGCCACGCTGAAGCAGCAGATGGACGACGGCACCTGGATGAACGGCCGCGCCGACACCATCGAATACCAGGCCAAGGCGGACACCATCGTCCTGACCGGCAACTACCATGTGGAATCGCCCAAGGGCAGCAATGCCGGCCAGCGCATGGTCTACAACACCAAGACCGGCAACATGCAGAGCGGCGGCGACGGCACCCGCGTGCATACCGTCATCCAGCCCAAGAACAAGACCGCCACGCCGGCACCGCAGGGACGTTGACCGATGCTCATCGCCCAAGGCCTGCGCAAGCGCTACAAGCAACACGAGGTCGTGCGCGACTTCAACCTGGATCTGGATGCCGGAGAAGTGGTCGGCCTGCTCGGCCCCAACGGCGCCGGCAAGACCACCTGCTTCTACATGATCGTCGGGCTGGTGCGTGCCGACGCCGGCCGCATCGAACTGGACGGCGAGGACATCACCGCCCTGCCGATGTACAAGCGCGCCCGCCTCGGCGTTGGCTACCTGCCGCAGGAACCCTCGGTGTTCCGCAAGCTCAGCGTGGCCGACAACATCCGCCTGGTGCTGCAACTGCGCGAGGATCTCGACGCGACCGGCATCGAGCGCGAACTCACCTCGCTGCTGGGCGAGCTGCAAATCGACCACGTGGCCGAACAGATCGGCGCCAGCCTCTCCGGCGGCGAACGCCGGCGTTGCGAGATCGCCCGCGCGCTGGCCGCGCGCCCGCGCCTGATGCTGCTGGACGAACCCTTCGCCGGCGTCGACCCGATCTCGGTCGGCGAGATCCAGAAGATCATCACCCACCTCAAGGAACGCGGCATCGGCGTGCTGATCACCGACCACAACGTCCGCGAAACCTTGGGAATCTGCGACCGCGCGTATATCCTCAGCGACGGAGGCGTGCTGGCGCAGGGGGCACCGGACGCGCTGCTCGACAATCCGGACGTGCGCCGCGTCTATCTGGGGGATTCCTTCCGTCTCTGATCCCGGTGCTCTCGGCCACTTTCGCTTCACGCCGGTCATGACATGAAGCCACGGCTGCAGACATCGCTGGGACAGCAATTGGTGATGACGCCGCAGCTGCGTCAGGCCATCAAGCTGTTGCAGATGTCCTCCGTCGAACTGGACGCCGAAATCACCGAAGCGGTGGAAACCAACCCGCTGCTCGAGTGGACCGACCAGAACGACGATGGCGATGCCCCCGGGCCGGAACGGGATGAAACCCCGGCTCCGGCCGAAGATGTCGCCGGCGGCGACAGCGACGAACCGCGCACCCTGGACGAGCCGCAATGGAGCACCGGTACGGCATCGTCCGAAGACGACAACCCGGCCGAACGCGTCGTCGAACCGGAATCGCTGGCCGACCATCTGCTCTGGCAGCTGCATCTGGAACCCCTGTCGGCCCGCGACCGCATGATCGGCGCGGCGCTGGTCGACGCGCTCGATGCCGACGGCTACCTGCGCGAACCGCTGTCCGCGATCGCCGAAACCCTGCAACCCGAAGTGACCGCCCGCGAGGACGAAATCCTCGCCGTGCTGTGCCGCATCCAGCAGCTGGAACCCACCGGCATCGGCGCGCGCTCGCTCGGCGAATGCCTGTCCCTGCAGCTGGCCGCGCTGGACGCCGACGCCGACGGCCGCGCCCTGGCGCTGGAAATCGTGCGCGGCCCCTTGCTCGAACGCCTGCCCAGAGCCGGCATCGCCGGGCTCGCCGCGGAACTGCGCAAGCCCCAGGGCGACGTCGAAGTGGCCGTGCACCTGCTGCGTTCGCTCGACCCCTCCCCGGGACGCGGCATCGGCGACATGGAAGCGGACACCTACGTCGTGCCCGATTGCGTGGTCTGGCGCAGCCACGGCGTCTGGCAGGTGGCCCTGTCCGGGCATTCGCGCCCGCGCATCGCCATCCACCGCGGCTATGAGCGGATGATCCGCCAATGCGGCGAACACGATGCCACATACCTGCGCAACCACCTGCAGGAAGCGCGCTGGCTGCTGAAAGGGCTGGAAGCCCGCGGCGAAACGCTCGTCAAGGTGATGCGCTGCCTGATGCGCGAGCAGGCCGGGTTCCTCGAATTCGGCCCGCAAGCCTTGCGCCCGCTCACCCTGCGCGAGGTCGCCGGCATGGTGGGGTTGCACGAATCGACGATTTCCCGCGCCATCGCGCGCAAGTTCGTGCGCACCCCGCGCGGCACCTTGCCGATGCGTGCGTTCTTCGCCTCGGGCATAGACACCGAGGGCGGCGGCGAGGCGTCCAGCACCGCCATCCAGTCCATGATCAAACGCTTGATCGACGACGAAAACCCGCGCAAACCGCTATCGGACGCCAAACTGGCCGACTTGCTGAAGGCCACCGGCGTGCCGGTGGCGCGACGCACGGTGGCGAAGTATCGTGAAGCCATGAACATCGCCGCATCGCACGAGCGAGTCCGCATCGGCTGATCGCTCCCGGCGCGGGGAGGTTCATGTACCCCTTCGACAAAACAGGAGGAACACGATGGGCATCGAAACCTACGGTCAGCAGATCGAAGTGACCCCCGCCCTGCGCGACTATGTCGAAACCAAACTCAAGCGGGTGGTGCGCCACGCAGAAGGCGAGGACGTGAAGATCCGCACCCAGCTCAGCGTGCGCAAGCCCGACCATGTGGTGGAAGCCACCCTCAACATGCCCGGCTGCACCCTGCACGCCGACGCCAGCGGGCAGACGATGTATGCCGCCATCGACCTGCTGGCCGACAAGCTCGACCGGCTGGTGCTCAAGCACAAGGGCAAGAAGCAGGAGTTCGACCCCCTCAGCGTGCGCGACGGATTGCAGTAAACCCGGCCGTGCAGCTGGACGAACTGCTGGACGATGCCAAAGCCGGCATCTTCCATGCCGGCGACCGCGACACCATCCTGCGCCATGCCGCCGACCTGCCGGCAAGCCGGCAGGTCGCGCCGAAAGCCTCCACGCCAGCCTGCTGCGCCGCGAGAGGCCGGGCAGTACCGGCATCGGCATGGCCATCCCGCACGGCCCGCTCGCGACAGCTCCGGTCCCCGCGCGCCGCGCTGCTGCGTCTGGCCACTCCGGTCGATTCCGGTGCGATCGACGGGCGCGCGATCG
>Ga0194138_10001040_pt1 | contig 13214 bp, 8 predicted proteins | sample TARM_MetaG_T2_14_FD_134022 | JGI IMG/M metagenome (GOLD analysis project Ga0194138, IMG submission 134022) | Freshwater microbial communities from Pennsylvania, USA, analyzing microbe dynamics in response to fracking - TARM_MetaG_T2_14 (version 2) | ecosystem: Environmental > Aquatic >...
GACAACTACCTCTTCACCGACACGCCCGGACAAGGGAAGTGGGTGGAGTTCACGCCGACGATCGACGCGGCCGGCATGTACACCGTGTACATGAACTGGACCTCGGCCGGAAGCCGTTCCTCGGTGGTGCCGGTGGATATCGTATACGCGGGGGGGACGGAAGGACTGACGGTGAACCAGGGAGCCAACGGCGGAAGCTGGGTGGAACTGGGCACCTATTCCTTCAACGCGGGCACCGGCGGCAGCGTGACGGTCTCCGACAACGTGTCTTCCGGGACATTGGTGGCGGACGCCGTGCGCTTCGTGCTGCAGGACTCGGTGAGCGACATCGTGATCGACACCGAGGACGGCGGTTCGCAGGTGGTGAAAACCGGCACCTGGTACGAGGGGTCACAAAGCCAGTCCGGCTATCTGGGCGATGGCTATGGCCACGACTACAATAGCGACAAGGGCAACAAGAGCGTCCGGTTCATTCCGGACGTGGTCCAATCCGGCGACTACAACGTGTACGTGCGCTGGACGGACGATTCGAACCGCGCCAGCAATGTGCCCTACACCGTGACCTATGACGGAGGATCGCAAACCTGGAACACCACCAAAAACCAGCGGACCGACGGAAGCCAGTGGGTATTGCTGGGAACCTTTCGGTTCGAAGCCGGCGCGGGGGACAACGTGTTGGTCTCCAACGCGGGCACCAACGGCTACGTCATCGTGGACGGGGTGAAGTTGGAATGGAGTGACTGAGTCAGGGAGGACCCTGGATACAATAAGCCCCGGGAGCCTTGCGGCTTTCGGGGCTTTTTTTCGGAGAATGCCGCTTTTTCGCAATAAACCCTTTTAATCTATCATATGCATAAATATGAATAACATCATTATAGACTAAATTAACCACAAAAACAAATGTTTGACATTTATATTGCACTTCTTTATGTTTATGGTGCCATGTGGCAACTTGAAAACCCCGAAACTTGGAGACACCATGTTTTATAGACGGACACAAACCCTGCGCATGTATTGCCTGATCCTGGCAATCCCGCTGATCGGTCTCGCGGCTCCGGCCCCCGTGGAGTCGATCACCACCAGCCCGGCGACTTCTCCCTCCACCCTTGTCGAGGACGGCGACGGTGTGATTGACCTCACAGACATTACGGTTGGCGGCACGACGTATTCCAGTCTGGAAGGGTCCTCCGTGCTTGGAGGGAATGTGCTTTCGGTCGGGCTGTATATCTGGACGGACACGAATCCGGGCGGCACGCCCGCAGCCACCGAAGGTTTGCGGATGAATGCGTCCGGCGCCGGGGGTGGTTCAAACGACGGGGATTATGTCTTCGCCAACGCGTCGGAGACGGATACGTTTTTCCTGTTTGAACTCGAGGGCAACGACGGGTTCACTCTGAACCCGATCGACGGGTCGGGCAACGCCATCGGCACGCTCAGCCTGACGCTTTCAAGTTCGGATTTCGGGGGCGCGGTTGTCGGCATGCAGACTCCGAACAAAAGTACGGGCGGTACAGGCTCGAACGTCACCGTGCACGGCACCTCCTTCACCCTGTCCGACTTTTCCGGCAGCGGCGACACGTCCAATTTCGCCGGGTTCAACATCGCCACTTCCGGCGGCGACCTGACGGTTTTGGCCCGGGCGTCTTCGGGCGGAGGGGCGCCCTCCGGGAATGTGGACGGCGTGGACAATGTCTACAACAACTGGCATGCCTGGGGGTACGACTGGGGATCCGGAGATCCGTACATCACCAGCATCTCCAACACCTACACCACTACGGAATTCGGAGGCACCGCCACGACGTTTACCATCGACTCCCCGTTGGAGGGGGTGGACGTGAGCGATCCGGACAATCCGGTGCACGGCTCCGGAACGGCTTCCTATCTGGGGGCCGAGGTTGACGCGGACCGATTGGGCGTGGGACACGCCACCACTGGCCGGTTTTCCCGCGGCGACAGTTTCACCCTGACCGCCAGCCGCACGTTCAAGCTCAAAAAAATCGCGTGGCGTCAGGTGGGTGGCGTGGCCGCTCAAATCCACATCGCGTGGACGCGGGACGGCAATCCGGAGGAAGCCCGAGTGGCCGTCCCCACGACCTCTTCGGAACCGATTATGGACCTTACCTCTTACAATATCGTTCAAGACGCGGGTACCGGGATCGTGTTCACGAACGTGTCGGACTCCAGTGAGCCGTACAACGGTCGGGTCGGATTCAAATTTTTCATTGGCTGTCTCCAGTTCGCGGAAGAACCGTGGTACGACATGACGGTGAACGGAGGGATTCCCCAGATGATCGGTGTGAATATCGCCGGCGCGGACTTTACCCCCTTGGCCTTTTACGAAGCGGATCGGGCCCCCGAGCAATGGGAATATTACGAGGAAAAAGGAATGGAACTGATCCGGTTTCCTTTACGGTGGCACCGATTGCAACCGACTCCGGGAGGGGCGTTGGATCAGGATGAATTGGATCATCTCTTGCTTGCGGCCGATTTGTGCGAACAACACAACATGAAAATGATCATCGATATCCACGACTATTTCAGTTGGGGGTATCAGGATCAGGATCCGGGAAAACCCTACCCGGCGGTCCCGATCGGCGAGTCCTACAACGGGATCTCGGTGTCGGAGGCCGACTTCCGGGATCTGTGGCGGCGGTTGGCCCTGGAGTTCAAAAATCATCCGGCGATCTACGGCTATGGATTGATGAACGAGCCTAAAGACGCGGGCGATGCCGACTGGGCTTCCGCGGCCCAGCAGGCGATCTATGGCATTCGCAACGACGCGGGCGATTCGGACACCTGGATTATCCTGAGCGGGCACGGGTGGGGCAAAGCCAATGGATGGCCCCAGGAACGGGCGCAGACCATCGCGGTGAACGACCCCCAGGACAAAATCATGTACGAGGCCCACATCTACTTCGATGACAACAGTTCGGGGGATTACAACGAGGATTATGATGGTGAAGTGGTGTTCCCCGAACTGTTTATGGCGAAGCCCGCCCAATTCATCAGTTGGCTGCAGGCCACCGGAAACCGTGGCTTCATTGGTGAATTCAATGTGCCCGACGATGGAGATCCCCGCTGGCTGGAAGGTCTGGAGGAATTCATGGACACCGTGTTGGCCAACGGCCTGAGCGCCACCTACTGGGCCGGTGGAAGCGCCTGGGGGAGCGGGGATCTGTACCTGCATCCGGAAGACAACTACCAGACGGACAAACCCCAGATGGACGTGATGGAACTGTATGGTGTAAACGGGGACCTTCCTTCGGAGATCATCGTGGACAACGCCGACGCCTCGGGTGTGACGAAGACAGGCACCTGGACCACCACCTCGGGAGTTAGTGGATACCATGGGGACAACTACTTCTACACCAATACGGTTGGGGAGGGCAAATCCGTGGAGTTCACGCCAAACCTCGAGACGGCGGGTGTGTACACGGTGTACATGAACTGGCCTTCCGCCAGTAGCCGCTCCACGGCCGTTCCGGTCGATATCACGCACGCGGGCGGTACCGATCCGATCTCGGTGAATCAGAGAGAGAATGGAGGCACCTGGGTGGAACTGGGGACCTATTCCTTCAATTCCGGAACCGGTGGAAGGGTCACCGTGCTGGACGACGCGAGTTCCGGAAGTCTGGTCGCGGACGCCGTGCGATTCGTTTGGCAGTCGGGTGGCTCCGGAACCGGAACCGTGATACCGACCGACAATGACACCTACATCAACCGTCAGTTTTCCGGAGACGACTATGTCGCCGGAAGTGACGAAGTTCTGGCGGTACAGGATACGGCCGCGACCTCGTCAAAATCGAAAGATTACAACGCGGTCGTGAGCTTCGACCTGTCCGCTTTCAGTGGTGACCCGGTGTCGGGAGCGCAACTGGAACTGGAAACCGTCAACTTCAACGGGTGGACCTACGAGGTCTACGCGATCCCGGACGGAGGAGGCGACGAGTCTTTCTCTGAAGGAACGTTGAACTATCAGAACTTCGACCATGCCTATTCCGGGTCGTTGCATTCGGGGAATTCAAGCAATGGAGGCGATGGAAGTCTGGTGACGGACAACCTGGTTCTTCTGGGGCAATTCACCGCCGTCGATGGTGTCAACTCCTTCTCTTCCACGGCGTTGACGAATTTCCTAAACGCGGACACCAACAATCGTGCGACGTTCGTGATTCACGCGCTCACGGAAAGCTCGGCTGGGAATCCCTCCAGCTTCGCCGCCAAGGAAAATACCGGCGGGTACTTGGTCCCGCAACTGACGTTGGATTGAGTCATCCCCCCCCGCCCATTCGTGGAGCGCATGCAAACCGTGATGGCGGGGAGGATATGCGCTCTCTGAAACCCTGAGCCCCGGAAGCCGATCGGTTTCCGGGGCTTTTTGTAAAAATGTTTACCCAGGAGGGTGTTTATTTCCGTAAATATGCAAGAATCATTAAAAGATCAAAATATTGAAATTGTCGCGCATATAAATCAAAGACAGATCTATCCTAAATAATTTAAGGTAGGTGTATAGAAGGGCCGCTGTGTAGGCGGCCATAACCTTAACCAGGAGAACCCATGGTATCCAGAACCATCCAAATCCTCTGCGCGTACTGTCTCATGATGGCATTGCCGTTGATCGGCCTCGCGGCCCCCGCCGCGGTGGATTCGATCACCACCACCCCCGCGACCTCCCCCTCGACGCTGGTCGAAGATGGCGACGGCGTGATCGATCTGACCGACATCACGGTCGGCGGCACAACCCACACCGGCCTGGAAGGGGCAACCGTCCATGGAAGCAATGTGCTGGCCGTCGGCCTGTACCTGTGGACCGACGCGGATCCGGGCAGCACCGCCGGCGCCACCGAGGGCCTGCGCCTCAACGCCACGGGAGCCGGGGGAGGCTCCGACGACGGCGACTACGTGTTCAGCGGAGCCTCGGACACGGACACCTTTTTTCTGTTTGAAGTCGGAGGCAACGACAGTTTCACCCTGACACCGATCGACGGCTCGGGAAACGCCATCGGCAGCCTGAGCCTGACACTGTCCAGTTCCGATTTCGGCGGCACCGTGCTCGGGATGCAAACCCCCAACAAAAGCAGCGGCGGGACGGGGTCGAACGCGACCGTTCACGGTGCATCGTTCACCTTGGCGGATTTTTCAGGCAGCGGCGACACCTCGACGCTCGCCGGGTTCAACATTTCGACCTCCGGCGGGGACATGGCCGCGCTGGTCCGCTCGGGCGGGGGAGGCGGCCCCTCCGGCGACGTGGACGGCGCTCTCAATATGTACGGCAACTGGGGTGCATGGCAGGGATGGGACGGATGGGAGTACGGCGACGCTCCCGTCACGAACTTCACCAACACCTACACCACCACGGAATTCGGCGGCACGGTGACGACATTCACCTTTTCCGATCCGAAAACGGGCGTGGATATCAGCGACCCGGACAACCCGGTGGAGGATTCCGGCACGGCCGCCTCCAACTTCGGATACGAGGACGGCGAACGCATGATCGGGGTGGGCGAACAAACCCTGGGCCGGTTTTCCCGAGGCGAGCGGTTCAGCCTGACCTGTAGTCGGAAGTTCAAATACACCGTGTTCAAATGGCGCGAAGTCAGTCTGGACGCGCACATTCACATGGAATGGACCCAGGACGGCGCGACGCGCGAACTTCGGTTGCTTGTGCCGAACGACGACATTCTGGACCTCACATCCTACAACGTGGTTCCGGATGCAGGAACGACGATGGTGATCACCAATGTGTCGGATTCGAGCGAGCCTTTCGGAGCCCGCGTCGGGTTGAAATACTTCGTGGGCGCGTTGCAGTTCGCGGAGGAACCGTGGTACGACATGACGGTGAACGGAGGCATTCCCCAAAAAATCGGTGTGAACATCGCCGGGCCCGAATTCACGCCCGTGGCGTTCTATGAAACCGATCGGGCGCCCGAGCAATGGGAATACTATGGAAACCGGGGGATGGAGCTGATCCGGTATCCCTTCCGGTGGAAGCGTCTCCAGGGCACCCTCGGCGGGCCCCTCGACGCGACGGAACTGCAACGGATGAAAGACGCGGCGGATCTGTGCGCGGCGAATGGCCAGATGATGATCATCGACATGCACGACTACTTCAGTTGGGGGCACAGTAGTTCCACGGCGATCAAGATCGGTGAAACCCGAAACGGCACGACCGTTACCGAGGCCCACTTCAGGGACGTATGGACCCGGATCGCGAACGAGTTCAAAAACCACTCGGCGATTTACGCCTACGGGTTGATGAACGAGCCCGCCACCGATGGCCCGACCTGGGCGTCGGCCGCGCAGGAGGCCCTGGACGGCATCCGCACCGTGGATTCCTCCACTTGGATTCTCATCGGCGGCCACGGGAGCAGCAAAGCCAGCAAATGGCCGGAAAAGTATCAAGACGAGATCAACGTGACCGATCCCTCGGACAGGATCATGTACGAGGCGCACGTGTATTTCGATTCGAACAGTTCCGGAACGACCTACGGCTCGTCCACTCCGACCGATGAGGTTTTCCTGGCGCGGGCCTTCCACTTCATCAACTGGCTGCAGGCCTCCGGTAATCGGGGTTATATCGGCGAGTTCAATGTGCCCAAGGATTATGGCCAGGAATGGCTGGACGGGCTGGAGTCGTTTATGGACGTCGTGATTTCCAACGGCTTGAGCGCCACCTATTGGGCGGGCGGATCGGCCTGGAGCAGCGATAACCTGTACCTGCATCCGACGGACAACTATCAGACGGACAAACCCCAGATGGATATTCTGGAAATGTACGGATCCGGCACCGACCTTCCCACGGAGATTATCGTGGACAACGCCGATTCATCCGGCGTGACCGACAGTGGAGGCTGGACGGTGGCCACGGGGATCTCGGGGTATGTTGGAGACAACTACCTTTTCACCGACACCCCGGGAGAAGGGAAGTGGGTGGAGTTCGCGCCGACCATCGATGCGTCGGGCATGTACACCGTGTATATGAACTGGACGACGACCGGCGGGCGGGCCACCGCGGTGCCGGTGGACGTCGTTCACGCCAACGGCACGGATTTGCTGGCGGTGGATCAGAGTTCCGGCGGCGGAAGCTGGGTGGAACTGGGCACCTATTCCTTCGACGCGGGCACCAGTGGCAGCGTGACGGTGTCCGACAACGCGCCCTCCGGGACGCTGGTGGCGGACGCCGTGCGCTTCGTGCTGCAGGACTCGGTGGCGGATATCGTGATCGACACCGAGGACAGCGGTTCCCAGGTGGTGAAAACCGGTACCTGGTACGAGGGGTCGCAAAGCCAGTCCGGTTATCTGGGCGACGGCTATGGCCACGACTACAACAGCGGCAAGGGCAACAAGAGCGTCCAGTTCATTCCGGACATCGCCCAGACCGGTGATTACAATGTGTACGTGCGCTGGACGGACGATTCGAACCGCGCGAGCAACGTGCCGTACACGGTCACGTATGATGGAGGATCGCAAACATGGAACACCACCAAAGACCAACGGAGCAATGGTAGCCAGTGGGTGCTGTTGGGCACCTTCCGGTTCGAGGCCGGCGCGGGAGACCACGTCACCGTCTCGAACGCGGGCACCAACGGCTACGTCATCGTGGATGGCGTGAAGTTGGAATGGAATAACTGATCGGGGACTCCCCGAGACACAGCTCGCCCCGGGAGCCTTGCGGCTTCCGGGGCTTTTTCATGTCGGCAGGAGGAGGGGGCGGTCAAGGGGACCGCCGCGACCGCGTGGGGCGACGGATGATACGGCGACGATTGGCTCGGCGTTCCGATTCCCGGGCGGCCTCTTCGTCCCGTACCTGAATTCGTCGGCGGGGCCGTTCAGTCTGGTTTGGGGAGGGGGGCGCTTCCTGGACCAGTCCCTCTTTGATCGTGAATTCATGTACTACGCCCCGGTGGCGCACCGACGCGGTGCCGTCGACGTAGTCGGCTTCGACCAGGGTGAAATCGGGGTACGTGTCGTCGTTTTCAAGCAGCAAGAATGCCGACTGTCCCTCCATGTGCTCCAACCCGATTCGGACCCGTTCCTCGCCGGCGGGAGTGTGGTCGACGGTCATCATGGTCATGCGATATTCCCGGGACCAGGCGGGCTCGGGCGCGGTTTCCTGGATGGGTTCCGCGGGTGTTTCCGGAGGGGGAGGTTCCGCGCCGAAAAGTTTTCGATCGAGGATCAACTGGTATTTTCCCACCGATTGCGCGGCGCAAAGACCGCAGCAGGCGGTGGCGCATACCCAACACAGCCACTTCCTGGATTTTCGCATTCAAGGAGGGTACCGCACGGGAGGGGAGGGCGCCAGTGCAATTTCGCTCGATTCTTGAAACGGATCCCTCGAAATGGAACAGGCTCCGGAGATCCGGAGCCTGTCGTGGAGAGGGGGAGGATTCAGTCGCGTTTCCGCCACCAGGCCAGAAAGCCCAGGCCGGCCACAAGCAAGAGCACGGACTGCGGTTCGGGAACCACCTTCATGTTGTTGAAGTAGAGGTTGTTTTGGGCGCTTCCGTCGTACCGGTGCCGGTGTTGTAGAGCTTGAAGTTGTCCATGGCGGCACCGAAGTCCAGGTCCTGGTCGAAGGCGACCTCGTTGCCGAATGAGGTAGAGTCCCGCTCGATACGCACGCCGACGGTGGTGCCGGTTTTCTGTTCGAAGCGGAAGCTGAAGATCGAATCGGAGGCGTAATCGAGGGAAAGGGAGTTGGTATTGACCTGGTAGTCGTCGCCGCCCACGTTGAAATTGAACAATTCTCCCAGGGTGTCGTCGTTGATCGACAGTCCTTTATTGCCGTTTCGGAAATTGACGGCCAACTGGATTTCGAACACTTCGCCTTCCACCAACGGATTGGCGAAGCCGCGAATGGCGTTGGCATAGGCGGAGGAGGGGTTGGCAAATATGCCGAAACTTTGCCCGGAGGTGTTGATGTCGCCGGAGCCGGCGGTGGAGTCTCCGAGAAAATACCCGGCGAAATTCGTGGAACCGTCGTTGTTGTTGTCGGTGAGGTCCCAGTTTCCAAAGCCGGCGCCCTGGTTGTCGCCATTGGTCCAGGTCGAATAGTTGGCGGCGTCGTCGGATGCCGGATCGGCGCGCAGTGGAGCGGTGGTCCACGAGGCGGCACACAAGGTTGCAAGAAGAAGAGGGGAGATTTTCATCGGATCCACCTGCGGGTACGGGTTAATTGGAACGTTTTAAAAATACGCCTGTTCGATAAAGAGATCAAGAGTAAATTAAGGACCAAATGTGAATCTCCACCCAAACCGGATTGGCGGGACATGCGTTCCGTCGAGATGTTTCAAACGATACAAATAATCCAAATTGTATAATTAAAAAAATTCAAAGGTTTTAATTTTTCCTCTTGCGCCCTTGGAAAATGACGTGATAGATTAGAGGCATGATCTTTGTGTTTCGTTCCAACCTTGGAGACTGATTATGAAAACATCCACCCGAACCCTTGTATGTCTCTTATCTTCCGTTGCCGTGCTTGCGGCGGGGAAGGTCCACGCCGCCGCGTTGGCGAGCGACACCGCCTCGAATACCGCCTACGACGATGGCTGGCAAGCGGGCGACAACGGAGGCACCGGCTTTGGCGTGTGGAGTTTCAGCACGTCCGGGAATGGCGGAAGCTATCTTGGAGCAACCGGGTTGGGCGATCCCACCTTCGGCCTGTTTGCCGGCGGCAGCGGTGGAAGCGATCTGTCCTCCGCGACGCGTGCGTTCTCCGGCGATCTTCTCGCGGGACAGACCTTCAGCATTGATTTGGGGCATTCCACCAACATCGCGAACGGGGGCGAGGTCGGTATTCTTCTGACCGACGGGGGAAGCACGGTGATGACCCTCAAATTCGTGGGGGGGCAAACGAACTGGCTTTTGAACGACGGGGGCGCGGATTTCAGCTCGGGACAGGGGTACGCGGCCAATACCGCCCTGACCTTTGATTTCACCTTCGAAGGCGGAAACAGCTATTCCTACAGCTTCGGGTCGGGCAGTGGGAGCAATTTCACCGCAAACAACACCATCAGCGGGATTGACGGTTTCACGATCTTCAGTAACAACCAAGGCTCGGGGGAGAATTTCGGCGCCGATAACATGACAGTGGTTCCCGAGGCCTCCAGCCTGGTTCTGTTTGGCGTGTTCGGCGCCTCGATGGGCGTGGTCGGCTTCCTCCGCCGCAAACGCCGCTGATCTTTCACCTCTTTCCCCTCCAAGGCGGTCCGAGCAGACCGCCTTTTTTCTTCCAACCCCTTTTCCCCCGATTTTCACGTATGCAGCTTCCCCGCAAAGCCGGAATTCTTCTCCACCCCACCTCGCTTCCCGGCCCCCATGGCATGGGGGACATCGGTCCCGCGGCCCGGGAATTCGTCCGCACGCTGCACGCCGCCGGACAAACCTACTGGCAGGTGCTGCCTCTGGGGCCGACCGGATACGCCGATTCTCCCTATCAGGCCTTGTCGACCTTCGCGGGGAATCCGATGCTGATTTCTTTCGAGGATTTGATGGAGGATGGACTTCTCAAGTCCGGACAGGTGGAGGACGTTCCGGATTTTCCCGCCCGTCGGGTGGACTACGGTCCCGTGCTGGAATGGCGTCAGCGGATTTTGGACGACGTGTGCCGTCTTTTCGGTCGCCGGGCCTCCCCGGAGATGAAGTCCGAATTCGAGGCCTTTTGCGGGGCGCAGGAGGCCTGGCTGGAGGATTACGCGCTTTTCGTGGCCTTGAAGGAGATGCACGAGTTGCGTCCGTGGACCGAATGGGCGCCGGAATTCACCCGCAGGGACCCCGCCGCTCTGAAACGGTTTCGGAAGGAAAAGGCTTCGGCCGTACGTCGCGCCAAGCTGCGTCAGTTTTTGTTCGACCGTCAATGGCGCCGATTGCGGGAGGAGGTGCACGCGCACGGGATTCAATTGATCGGGGATATTCCCATTTTCGTGGCGCACGACAGCGCGGACGTCTGGGCGAACCAGGAGTTGTTTTTCCTGGACGGAGAGGGATATCCGACGGTGGTGGCGGGAGTGCCCCCGGACTATTTCAGCGCCACGGGACAGATGTGGGGCAATCCCCTGTATCGCTGGGATCTGCACGCGGAAAACGGTTACGCTTGGTGGTTGGGCCGCATGCGGCACATGGTGCGGCAGGTGGATATCGTGCGGATTGATCATTTCCGCGGTTTCGAGGCCTATTGGGAGATCCCCGGAGACGAGGACACGGCCATGAACGGAAAATGGGTGAAAGGTCCCGGGGCCGATTTCTTCCGGGCGTTGCAGGCCGAAATCGGGGAGATTCCCGTGATCGCCGAGGATTTGGGGGTGATCACGCCCGAGGTCGACGCTCTGCGGGACGCCTTCAATCTACCCGGAATGCGCATTCTGCAGTTTTCGTTTTCCGAGGGGTTGGAGCCCCATCTGCAACCGGAGGGCTTTCCCGAAAATTGCGTGGTGTACACCGGTACGCACGACAACGACACCACCATGGGGTGGTTCCATCGGCAGCCGGGCGAGAACAACACGGAGTCGCTCGAGGAAATCGAGGCGGAACGCGCCCGGGTGCTGGGCACGGTGCATACCGACGGATCGCAGATCAACTGGGATTTGATCGCGCTGGCGCACCGGCTGGCGCCCCACACGGCGATCGTGCCGCTTCAGGATGTGTTGGGGCTGGGCACGGAGGCGCGGATGAACGTGCCGGGTCGCATGGACGGCAATTGGGCCTGGCGGTTTTCCGGGGAGGATCTGCGTCGCGAGGACCTCCGGCGTTTACGCGACATCACGGAGTGGGCCGGACGGGTATAGCCCTCCGGCTCGATGTCTTATCGATTGACCCGGTGTATAAACAGGTATATAGTTCATAGGATGACGCGCAAAGGGCATAAAACCGTTACGATTAAGGAAATCGCCGCCACCTGCGGCGTGTCGCCCAGCACCGTCTCGCTCGTGCTGAACGGGAGCGAAAAAATTAAAAAGAGTACCCGGGAACGGGTGCTGAAAACGGCGCAACGGTTGGATTATCAACCGAATGAAATGGCCCGGAGCCTGGTGTCGAGTCGAAGTCGATGCGTAAGCGTGACCGTTCCCGCATTGGCCCACGTGTTTTCGGACGTGTATTTCGGGGAGATCATCAGCGGGATTTATCAGGAGGCGAACGAGGCGGGATACAAGATTCTGTTGGACATCGCCCAGGAGTCGTTTATCGGCGGCAAGGAATACCTCAATATTCTCCGGAACCGCAGGGCGGACGGGATGTTGTACATCGCGTCGACGATCGAAGACCGCTTTCTGCTGGAGTTCGAAGAACAGCCGTACCCGGTGCTGCTGGTGAACCACTATTTTCCGGACAGCTCCCTGGATTTTATCAGTGTGGACTACAAAGCCGCGGCCCGTCTGGCGTCCAAGCATCTCTTGGACCTCGGCCACCGACGCATCGGGCTGATTATCGGGACCAACACCTTCACCGGGCTGGATTTCCGGGACGAGTTTTTGGTTCGTTGTGAACGCCGGGGCATTGAGCGGAAATATCTTCCCTGGGCCAGTGTGAAGGATTGGGACGAGCAGGAGGGCTACGAGGCGGCTCGCAAACTGATTACCCGCCATCCGGAATTGACCGCGATCATGGCGGGGAACGATCGGATGGCCATCGGCGCGATCCGGTATCTGGTGAGTAAGGGCATCCGGGTGCCGGAGGAGGTGTCGGTGATGGGCATGGACGACATTCCGTCCGCCCGCTACACCACGCCGGGGCTCACCACCTTGCGGATGGATTTGTTTTTGCTGGGCTGCCAGTCCTGCCGCCGCTTGCTGGACCTGCTCGACGGGCGCCGGACCGAATGCAAGGATCTGAACGAACCCCACCTCGTGTTGCGGGAATCGACCGCCGAAGCCAACCCCGCCTCCCGACGTCTTTCCCCGTCTGAATAGAACCCCTTCCTCCCGGAGATTTCCATGAATACTGCTTCCCGCTCTCGCCGACACGCGTTCACTCTAATCGAGGTCATGGTGGTGATCGTCATCCTTCTGCTTTTGGCGGCCATCGTGTTCCCGGCCATGTCGGGCGCGATGAACACGGGCAAAAAAAACACGGCGGCCGCGGAGGCCCGGGGGGTGGCCAGCGCCGTGGAAATGTTTTACGCGGATTACGGATACATGCCGGTCCCATTTTCGGACCAGGGGTTTCAGCCCGGGAACTCTCCTTCCGAAGAACAAGAGCAAGATCAAAAATACTTTACC
>Ga0194138_10001044_pt1 | contig 13191 bp, 15 predicted proteins | sample TARM_MetaG_T2_14_FD_134022 | JGI IMG/M metagenome (GOLD analysis project Ga0194138, IMG submission 134022) | Freshwater microbial communities from Pennsylvania, USA, analyzing microbe dynamics in response to fracking - TARM_MetaG_T2_14 (version 2) | ecosystem: Environmental > Aquatic >...
TTCCCGCGGCAAAGGTTGGCCACGTAGGCCTATACCGGGATCCGGAAACCCTGGAGCCGGTAGAATACTACTGCAAGCTCCCCACCGATGTCGGCGAGCGACAGCTAATCGTTTTGGACCCTATGCTGGCCACCGGCGGATCCGCCAAAGCGGCCATCCAATTCTTAAAAGACCGGGGAGCCCTAAACATTAAATTCATGTGCCTAATTGCGTCACCGGAAGGGATCGAAGCTCTAAAATCCGCTCATCCCGACGTAGATATCTACGTCGCTTCTATTGACGAAAAATTAGACGACCACGCCTACATCGTACCGGGCCTCGGCGACGCCGGCGACCGACTCTTCGGCACGAAATAAAGGACAGCGGGACGTATCTTTTGTCCTCTTTTGGAGGACAAAAGAACGAAACCCTTGTCCTCTGTTAAGGCTGCTCTTTCTAATCTGCATTAAAGGGACAGAAAGAGTTGATTTCCATCTCTCCGATTGTTTTAACTGAACTGCAACGCATAAGTATAGCAATTAGCCGCAGCAGTTAATCAAAGTACTTCATAACAGCAGAAAGCGCTGTAAAAAACAGAGCAAAAACCGCAGCAAAAACCGCAGCAAAAACCGCAGCAAAAACCGCAGTACAAAACCATTTGCTTTATTAACGCTACACATAAAAGAGGTGAAATTATGAGACCATCTTGGAATGAATATTATATGGATATCGCAGAGACTGTTAAGCGACGATCTACCTGCATGCGACGACAAGTAGGAGCACTTTTGGTACTAAATAAAAAGATTTTAGCCACGGGCTATAACGGCTCTCCCAAGGGGCTCCGTCACTGTAGCGAAATCGGTTGTATGAGAAATGATCTAAATGTACCCTCGGGCGAACGGCATGAGCTATGCCGGGGACTGCATGCAGAGCAAAATGCGATTATTCAAGCGGCAATGCATGGGGTGAAAATCGAAGGAGCGCACCTTTTTGTAACCCATAAACCCTGCGTGGTGTGTGCGAAAATGATCATTAACGCCGGGATTGAAAAAGTGGTATTTAAGGGGGATTACCCGGACCGATTATCAGATAATATGTTTACAGAAGCGGGAATTGTACTGGAACAGTATGAAGATGAACAGGAAAAAAGCAATGCGGCTAAATAAAAGCTAATCGAATACAATGATGCAAATACCAAGTCCTATATTTATAGGGCTTTTTTCTTTAGAGGACGTAAGCTTAGTTCCCGTGTGCTGATTTGGGAAATTTATCTAAAAGAGGACAAAAGCTCCGTCTCCGTGTCCTCTTGATTGCAGCTGACAAGCTTGCCCATGTATTACGAGAGCTTTATTCCACTCCTAATAGAACTTGTAAGAGGAGGACAAAAGCTCCGTCCCCGTGTCCTCTTTGTAGCTGTTAAGCTTGCCCATGTATTACGAGAGCTTTGTTCCACTCCTAATAGAACTTGCAGGAGGAGGACAAAAGCTCCGTCCCCCTGTCCTGTTTTTGATAAAAGAGTAACGAGGAAGGGGAGAAAAAAATCAAGAAAATTCCGACAGGGTGGGGATGGGGGAAGATTGTTAAAAATATATTGAAAAGAAACAAAAGCACCGGGATAATTATCAGATTAGTGGATGATCTTCGGAATATATGGAGTAAATCGAATTTTATAAAAAATCTTGCAAAGTTTCCATGGAAAATATACAATAGTTAATAAATTAACAAGTTATAAAGATACAAAAGAATCAATTTTAATTTAGAATCTGTAAAGAGGTTGAACAGATGGCGATAAAAGTGAACATAAAAAAATGTTTAAATAAAAAAATAAATTAAATATTATAAATTCGATATATAATTAACTTACATCCCTTAAACAAAGCGGGGTTTCTGTGTTATAATATAGAGGATGTTTTTTAAGCATAGGGTCAGGTGCATTGATGAATAAGGAAGTAAGGGGTGGACCATGGGAAATAAAAAGAGTAGTTTAGAGAATTTAGCACTGATTACATACCTTGGTGTATCCATGATTGTCCCCATCGCTCTTAGCTTATTTGCCGGGCGCTGGCTGGATGAAAAATTGGGTACGGGACCCTTATTTTTATTTATCTTTGTGGTGATCGGAACCCTGGCGGCTTTTCGAAATCTTTATAAGATCGGCACCAGAGATCTTCCCAAGCGTAAAGGACGTGATGAGTGATGGACTCCCGGGAACAAATTCAGCAGGACTTTTTGAAAATCATCAAAGGGATGATCATTCTCAACGTAGTATTCATTGTTATAGGCGCTTTTTTCTTAGAGGAGCCCATGGCATTTACCTTAGGGCTGCTCCTTGGTAGTGTGATTGCGGTACTGAATATGCGGCTACTGTATCTTACCCTAAACCGGGCCGTGACCATGTCTTTTCGAAGAGCTCAGATCTTTACCGTCAGTCGCTATATTCTTCGATATATTATTATCGGAATAGTGGTTTATGCTTCCCTTACAGCGGATCATTTGCATCCATTCGGGACGATTTTAGGATTGCTGCTGATTAAGCCCGTAATTCTTGCGACCCAGCTGTTTGAAGATAAAGCTTTTTTAAAAAATGTATTTATCAGAAAAAAAGACTAATTACTTCAAGAAAGGAGGAACACCATGGATTTTGGATCAAGAATCTTGTTTGAAATACCCATATTTGGTGGCATGCCCTTTACGGAAACCATTGTGATTACATGGATTATCGGAGCGGTGCTCGTAGGCCTTTCGATTATCTTTGTACGAAACTTTGAGAATGTACCCAAGGGTGTCCAAAATGTAATCGAACTGATTGTAGAGGCCATCAATGACTTAGTTGCCCAAACCATGGGAAAGGATAAGATGGGATTTGCCCCCTATATCGGCACACTGTTTATTTTTCTGACCGTGGCCAATATTGTCGGGTTAATCGGGGTACGACCGCCTACGGCGGATCTTAATATGACCTTTGCCCTGGCCGCTCTTACCTTTGTAATGACCCATTACTTCGGAGCTAAGCGAAAAGGCCTGGGAGGATATTTAAAATCCTTTGCAGAACCCATACCTGTCATGCTTCCAATGAACATTGTAGGAGAACTGGCCAACCCGGTATCCTTGTCCTTCCGTTTGTTCGGAAACATTATCGGCGGGGTGGTTATTATGACCCTGGCCTATCAAGGGCTCTCAGCCGTAAGTGGAATGATCGGTTTAGAAGCTTTCCCGATTTTCCAGGCGGGAATACCTATTTTTCTTCATGCATATTTTGATATTTTCGCAGGCGTACTACAAAGTTTTATTTTCGTTATGTTAACAATGGTGTTTATCGGAATGGCTATGGATTAGGGTTCACAGCTTTTGAGGAGGTGAAAATTTGGAATCCAGTAACTTCATTATTGATTTTTTAGAATGGCTGATGTCTTTTGAGCGGGATGCGTTAATTTTAGCAGGATCCGCCATCGGTGCAGGATTTGCCATGATTGCTGGGATTGGTCCCGGGATCGGGCAGGGTCTGGCCGCAGGAAAAGGCGCGGAAGCTGTGAGTTACAATCAGAAAAACGCGAAAAAGTCGACCCTGGTTATGCTACTCGGATCAGCGGTGGCAGAGACATCGGGAATACTTGCTTTAGTTGTGGCACTAATACTACTGTTTATGAACCCACTAGTGGGCGTGGAAGGTACGGGACTGGTGCTGGGAGCATCGGCTATCGGTGCAGGACTCTCCATGATCGCAGGGATTGGCGCGGGAATTGGTCAAGGTTACGCTGCCTCTAAGGGTACGGAAGCCGTAGGGAAACGACCGAAACTTCAGCCCGCCATTGTTCGGACCATGTTTCTCGGTCAAGCGGTGGCACAAACCACAGGGATTTATGCCCTGATCGTAGCATTGGTACTGATGTTTATTAATCCGTTTGTATAGTGTTGATTCACGGCTGTAAAAGGCCGATAAAATTTATAAATGCAACATCTAAAGTACTGTGCAGGCTATAGCAATTGGAAACAAGCAAAGTGCTGCAGACAAGTAAAGTGTTGCAGACAAGCAAAATGTTGTAAACAAGTAAAGTGTTGCAAACAAGCAAAATGTTGTAAACAAGTAAAGTGTTGCAAACAAATTAAGTTCTGTAACAAGTAAAGTGTTTAAAGTTATGAGAAGTAAGCAACAAGCACGTGCAGGTATCGAAAAAAAAGATAAAATCAAAGGAGGAAGAAATCATGGAAGGTATTACTAGTGAAGCGTTGGTATTAGCAGCATCAGCAATTGGAGCAGGTCTTGCAATGATCGCAGGAATCGGAGCAGGAATCGGTCAAGGTTACGCAGCGGGTAAAGGTGCGGAAAGTGTCGGACGACAACCGGAAGCCCAAGGAGATATCGTACGAACCATGTTATTGGGATCAGCTGTAGCAGAGACTACCGGAATCTACGGTCTAATTATTGCCCTTGTTCTACTATTTGTAAATCCATTAGTTGGAATGCTTTAATCGTAGACAAAAAAGGGGGCCCCGCCCCCAAACTACTCTGGTAGAAAGGAGGCATTTTAGATGCAGGGATTAGTGGAACTGAATACGAGTATAATTTTCAATATTATAAACTTTATTGTGATATTCTTACTTCTGCGGCACTTCCTATTCACGCCGGTAACAGAACATCTGGAAGGTCGACGAAATAAGATTCAAAATGCACTGAATGACGCGGAAGAGACCCGGCAAGAAGCGGGACGTTTAAAGGAACAGTACGAATCCAAAATGCAAAACATTCGGGAAGAACGAAACGAAATCATTCAAAAGGCTACCCGATCGGGAGAATCCCGAAAATCCGAAATCATTAAAGAAGCCCGGGAAGAAGCGGAAAAAATCAAGGATCGGGCGGAAAAGGAAATGAGTCGGGAACGACAAAAGATGATCAACGAATTAAAGGATCAAACTTCAAGCATCGCTATGCTTGCGGCGTCTAAGGTTTTGGAAAAGGAATTGGATGAAAAATCCCATGAAAGCCACATTCAGGAATTTATCAACGAGGTGGGGGATGTTAAATGGAAGAATTAGTAGCCAAGCGTTATTCCAATGCCTTATTTGAAGTCGCCTTAGAGGAAAACAGCATAGACAAAACCGGAGAGGAACTCTCCTTTATAACCGAGGCCTTAGAAGCGCATAAGGATTTATTCAAGGCCCTAAAATCTCCACTGATTAAGCCCGGGGAGAAAAAAGAGATGATGAAAAACATCTTCGCCGAACAGTTAAGCAAGGAAACGATGAACTTTGTCTACGTTTTAATTGACAAAAATCGAAGTGGAGCCATGCTGGAGATCGGAACCGAATATCATAAACTTCTGGCCGGCCACAACAACACCATTATAGCGGTGGCAACCACAGCGGTTTCCATGACAACGAAGCAGATAACGGAATTAACGGAAAAACTTACGAAAACTTCAGGAAAAACGGTAACCTTAACCAACGAAGTCGATCCATCGATTATCGGTGGGGTGTTTATCCAAATCGGTGATAAAATCATTGACGGAACACTGAAACGAAGACTTACGGAGATCGAGGACCGATTAAAAGAAGTAATAATATAGGATAGGGGTGATTGAAACATGAGTCTCAGACCTGAAGAGATCAGTTCAGTCATAAAAGAACAAATCCAACGATACGAAGATAAGCTGGAAACCAAGGACGTGGGTACCGTGCTCCAAGTAGGGGACGGAATTGCCCGAATTCACGGTTTGGAAAAGTGTATGGCGGGAGAGCTCCTGGAATTCCCGGGAGAAGTCTTCGGTATGACACTGAACTTAGAGGAAGACAACGTTGGGTGCGTACTTTTAGGATCGGACGAAAATATCAAAGAAGGTGACACAGTAAAAAGTACGGGAAGAATTGTAGAAGTTCCCGTAGGAGAAGCTATGCTCGGAAGAGTAGTAAATGCCCTAGGACAGCCCTTAGACGGGAAAGGTCCAATCAATACCGATAAATTCCGGGATGTGGAAAGAGTCGCCCCGGGAATTATTGCCAGAAAATCCGTTGACGAACCACTACAAACGGGACTAAAATCCATTGACTCTATGATTCCAATCGGTAGAGGACAGCGAGAGCTGATCATCGGAGACCGGCAAACGGGTAAAACCGCCATCGGAATTGATACGATTATTAATCAGAAAGATACCGACGTAATTTGTATTTACGTGGCCATCGGTCAGAAAAAATCCACCGTCGCCCAGATACAAGACGTTTTGGAAAAACACGGAGCCATGGAGTATACCACCATTGTTTCCGCCAGTGCCAGTGAAATGCCTCCTCTTCAATACTTAGCTCCCTACGCCGGTTGCGCCATGGGTGAAGAGTTTATGGAAAACGGCAAGCACGTACTGGTAATTTATGATGACTTATCCAAGCATGCGGTGGCTTATCGAGCCATGTCTTTGCTACTTAGACGTCCACCCGGACGGGAAGCTTATCCCGGGGATGTATTCTACTTACATAGTAGACTTCTCGAGCGAGCGGCAAAACTCAATGACGATCTAGGCGGAGGGTCCTTAACGGCGCTACCGATTATCGAAACCCAGGCGGGAGACGTATCAGCGTACATCCCCACCAACGTAATTTCCATTACCGACGGTCAGATTTTCCTCGAGTCAGAGCTTTTCTACTCAGGAGTTCGACCGGCAGTAAACCCCGGAATTTCCGTATCACGGGTTGGGGGCGCTGCCCAGATCAAGGCCATGAAGAAGGTTGCGGGGAAACTTCGATTAGAGCTTGCCCAATACCGGGAACTTGCAGCCTTTGCCCAGTTCGGTTCCGAACTGGATCAGGAAACCCAGAGTCGACTTTCCCAGGGAGAGCGAATCATGGAAGTACTAAAACAAGGACAGTACCAGCCGATGAAGGTGGAAGAACAGGTACTGATGATTTATGCCGTAACCAATAAATATCTAACGGATATTGAAACCGAAAAGGTTCAGGAATTCGAAGCGGGATACCTGAAGTTTATGAAGGAAACCTATCCTGAAGTCGGCACGGAAATTAGAGAAGAGGGTGTCCTTTCCAAGGAAATGGAAGAAAAACTGAAGGACGCCATCGAAGAATTTAAAAAGGATTTTAAACAGGAATAAACCCGGTCTTTGTAATAGGAGGTGAATCGATTTGGCTGGAGCAGGAATGCAAGATATTAAACGTAGAATAAAAAGTGTGGATAGTACCAAACAGATTACAAAGGCCATGGAGCTGGTATCTTCAGCAAAACTTCGACGGGCAAGAATGCGGGTGGAGAAAAACCGACCCTACTTCGAAAAAATAGAAGAGACCATTCAGGGTATTCTACCTCACACCAAGGAACTGCAAAATCCCTATATTGATCAGCGGGAAATTAAAAAAACCGGCTACATTGTCATTACGGGAGACCGGGGACTGTGCGGAGGATACAATACCAATGCCATCAAAAAAGCCTTAACCCATATGGAGGGCCGGGAAGTATCGGTAATTGCCATCGGGCAAAAAGGGGTCAACTTCTTTCGAAAAAAGGAGTACGACTTGGACGGAGAGTTTGTATCAATCTCTGAAAAGCCCATGTTCTCCGATGCCAAAAGTATTGGAAAACTGGCCATGGAACTGTTTCAAAATGAAATGATCGATGAAGTGAATCTCGTGTATACGGAGTTTGTTTCCACGATTAATCATACCCCGAGGCTTATTAAACTGCTTCCCTTAGATCAAAAAGAAATCCCCGAGGAAGTGGAAGAAGAGCGGGATGAGGTTATGACCTATGAGCCCTCGCCGGAAGAGGTGCTGGAATACTTAATACCGAAGTACGTGGAAAGCATGATTTACGGTGCCTTAATTGATGCCTCCGCCAGTGAGCAGGGAGCACGACGGGTAGCCATGGAAAGTGCCACGGATAACGCAGAGGAAATGATCGATGATTTGAATCTTAAATATAACCGTGCAAGACAGGCAAGCATTACCCAGGAGATCTCCGAGATCGTGGGAGGCGCCGAAGCACAAAATTAATACTTACAGAGGAAAAAGAGGAGGGATCGTATGGCCGAAGAAAATATTGGTGTCCTAACCCAGGTAATCGGACCGGTAGTGGATATTCGCTTCCAAAGTGATAATCTGCCGGAACTGCTAAGTGCAGTGGTTATCCAAGGGCAGGACCGGGTTGTTACGGCGGAAGTGGCCCAGCATATCGGGAATGACACCGTAAGAGCCGTAGCCATGACCGCAACCGAAGGTTTGGTTCGGGGCATGGAAGTAAGAGATACCGGACATCCTATCCAGGTTCCCGTAGGAAAAGGAACCCTGGGACGGATTTTTAATGTACTGGGAGAAACCGTAGATGACAAGGGAGAGGCAAAAACCGAAAAGAAATCTTCCATTCATCGGGAAGCCCCGGCCTTTGAAGACCAGGATACATCTACCGAGATCTTTGAGACGGGCATTAAAGTAGTAGACTTAATCGCCCCCTATTCCAAGGGTGGTAAGGTCGGACTCTTTGGCGGTGCGGGAGTAGGTAAAACCGTACTGATCATGGAGCTGATCAACAATATCGCAACAGAGCATGGTGGACTTTCCGTATTTGCAGGAGTAGGAGAGCGAACCCGTGAAGGAAATGACCTATACTATGAAATGATCGAATCCGGAGTTATTGATAAGACCACATTGGTGTACGGTCAGATGAATGAGCCGCCGGGAGCGAGAATGCGGGTAGGACTTACGGGCCTTACCATGGCGGAGCACTTTAGAGACGAAGAAGGACAGGACGTACTTCTGTTTATTGATAATATTTTCCGATTTACCCAGGCGGGTATGGAAGTATCGGCGCTACTGGGTCGTATGCCCAGTGCGGTAGGTTACCAGCCGACATTGGCGACGGAGATGGGTGAGCTTCAAGAGCGGATCACATCAACGAAAAAAGGTTCCATTACATCGGTACAGGCGATCTACGTACCGGCGGATGACCTTACCGACCCGGCACCGGCAACAACCTTTGCCCACTTGGATGCAACAACAGTACTATCCCGTCAAATTTCCGAGCTTGGAATTTACCCTGCGGTAGACCCGCTGGATTCCAACTCCCGAATTCTGGACCCGGCCATTGTAGGTCAGGAACACTACGACGTAGCACGTCAGGTTCAGGAAATTTTACAGCGATATAAAGAACTTCAGGATATTATTGCAATTCTAGGTATGGACGAATTATCCGATGAAGATAAAGTGACCGTATCCAGAGCGCGACGTATTCAACGGTTCTTATCTCAACCTTTCCACGTAGCGGAGCAGTTTACCGGTATGGCCGGAAAGTATGTATCCTTAAAAGAGACCATCCGAGGATTTAAGGAAATCTTAGACGGAAAGCACGACGAATTACCGGAATCCGCCTTCCTGTTTGTGGGAACCATTGACGAAGCTGTGGAAAAAGCCAAGGAAGCGTAGGTGATAGTATGGCTAAAAAATTTCATGTGGAAATTGTAACGCCGAATCGGGTTTTCTTTGATGACGAAGTGGAAAAATTGGTGGTTCGAACCACCACGGGGGATATTGCCATCCTTCATGATCATACCCCCTTAGTAACCCCGGTGGAAATCGGACGGGCAAAATTAATTTTCGGCAACGAAGATGAGCGGGAAGCCACCATCTCTCCGGGAATTTTGACCGTGGATGACTCGAAAGCCATGCTCCTGACCGATGCGGCGGAGTGGCCGGAAGAGATCGATCTGGACCGGGCGGAGCGGGCGAAAAAACGGGCCAGCGAACGACTGGAAGCGCAAAAGAAAAACGAAGTGGACGAAACCCGGGCCCAGGTATCCCTTCGAAAGGCCATCAATCGAATCGAATTGGCGAAGCGAAAAAAGTAGATAAGAACAGGAAGAAAGATTGGGACAATGATAATGACGAGTAGTGCTCTTTCTGTTCGAAAACATAAAGCTGCAGGGAATGCAGAGTGATAAGAGTATAAAAAGAAGCATAAAAAAAGCGTAAAGAAAACATAAAGAAAGCATAAAGAAGGAGGTGGTGCCTCTTTCCTTATGCTTTTTCTTTTGTCTATATTTGCACCTGTGCACTTTTGCTTTACGCACTTTTGCACCTGCACACTTTTCCGCCGGTGAGCGCCCTTAATGAACGATAATATCGTAGTCCTCATTTTCTTCGGGCTCCGCAGTCTCAATAGTCACAGTCATTTGTATCGGCAGGGCCACAATTACTTCGTAGCCTCGGCTGATCCAGCCCATATCCCGGTGGATGCCCAGGGGCAGAATTTCCTCGGGAAGGCGCTGTAGCCGTACGGCTCCATCTTCCATTTCCAACACCCCGGTATACTGCTTACCATCCACTTCAAAATCAAAGGGGATTTCTTCCTGTCCCGATTCGATTAAAGGGAATCGATGAATGTCTTCTCCCCGAAGGGTAACCACCACTTCCGATTGTCCGTCTCCACCGGCTAAAATCCAGGGTATGGCCAGGGTTGCTCCGGCGCTTAACACCAAAATCAATATAATTAACATGATATCCCAAAGGGTCATCATTTTCAGTATCTTTCCCATAAAAGGCCTCCTAATGAATTTCTCATTCTCTCATCCCTACAATTATACAGTAGATAAAAAGGATTGACAACAAAGTTCATATAATACACAATGAAATGGCGTTGAAAGATACAAAATGAGGGTATCAATAAAGGAGAACCATGAAAGAAGAACTATCTGCCTTTGCCAAAAAGTAAACAAAAACATAAAACAGACAGCACACCGAAAAAAGGATAAAAATTCGTAGGATATAGAGGTGAGAGAAATGAAAGATCCGAATCAAAAAACAGAACTGGAACGAATGGTACAGCATGGAATATATGGACCGCCGAAACTCAAGGGGGAAGAGAAAAAAATCTATTTAGGGGAATTTCGGGAACGGGTAATCGTTGCCCTTTCCGTGGAGGAGGTTTTTTACGATGAAGGGGTGGCCGTAGCGGAGGAAGCCTTAAAAGATCCCATGGCCCATCGATTGATTGTGAATCACAACAAACTGACTTCTCAGTGGACGAGAAAATACATGGGCCTTGCCCAAAAGCATCGTAAGGAATATAAATCTTTTCATACGGAAGCCCAGGAAGCCATGGGGCTGGTGGTCGTCGGTAAAGAGGCGGTGAACCGGGAAAATATCCGGGTAAAGCTGCGACTGCTTCCTGATAAATTTCAACATGCTACCCATCAAAAGCTCTGTGATGAATGCTACGAAGAGCTAAAGGTACTGGCACCGGACCGGGTGGATGAGTTTAAAAAACTGGGACTTATGGATCGACTGATGGGAAAATCCTGCGGGGTTCCTCTTGCGGAACACCATGAACACAAGGAAAGCGGGAAAAAGAATAAAAAATAAAAAAACTTTCTAAATCTGGGTATATTTTACCGGATTCTCGGAAATGCTGGAATTTAAGAGGTTTTAAGCAAAAAAACCTTGCATTAATTTCGATTACTGATAAAATGTTAAACAGGTATATCTCTAGATATTTCAAGGACAATAAGAAAATAACGGACATAATGGACTGAACCAATAAATTAAACAATAAATATTACAAAAAATCAGGGGAGAGTTTTACAATCTCAAGGCGCAAAGAACCTTTGTGCCGATTTTTGCTATGGGAAAATGAAACCCTCAGTAAAGAAAACCGTCAGTGAAGAAGGATAGAAAGCGAGGCGTAATATTGGAAAAGATTATTATAGAAAACAGCGGCCCACTACAGGGCAAGGTACGAATCAGTGGTTCGAAAAATGCGGTGTTGCCGATTTTAGCAGCATCCTTACTTAACGATCAAGCATCCATCATCGAAGATGTTCCACCCCTCAAGGACGTTGGAGTCATATCGGAAGTACTGGAAAGTCTTGGAGCAACTGTGGAGACCATAGAAGAAGGAACGTTAAGAATTACGGCAAAGGAAATTAAAAGTGTGGAAGCACCCTATGAACTGGTTCGAAAAATGCGGGCTTCCTTTTTGGTAATGGGTCCCTTACTTGCCCGGTGCGGTGAGGCGAGAATCTCCATGCCCGGTGGTTGTGCCATTGGTACCCGTCCCATCGACTTGCATCTGAAAGGATTTAAAGCCCTGGGAGCCGAAGTGCATATCGGACACGGTTTTGTGGAGGCCAAGGCGGAAAAACTAGTGGGAGCCAAGATTTATTTAGACTTTCCAAGCGTAGGGGCCACGGAAAACATTATGATGGCCGCCGTGTTGGCGGAAGGGGATACGACGATTGAAAACGCCGCGGAAGAGCCGGAAATTACGGATCTTGCAAACTTTTTAAATAAAATGGGTTGCAACGTTCGGGGAGCCGGTACCGACACGATTAAAATCAAAGGGGTAAAAACCTTGAAAGAGCTTTCCCATCGGGTAATTCCCGATCGAATTGAAGCGGGAACCTTTATGGTGGCCGCCGCCATTACGGGAGGCGACGTAATCATTGAAAACATCATCACGGACCATCTTCGTCCCGTGATTGCGAAACTGAAAGAAAGCGGTGCGGAGGTAATCGAGAACGGTACCACGGTTCGGGTTATCGGAAATGAGAAAAAAAGACCGGTGGATATTAAGACCATGCCTTATCCCGGTTTTCCAACGGATATGCAGTCGCAGTTTATGACTTTGCTTTGCGCCACTAAAGGAACTTCCATGGTGACGGAAACCGTATTCGAGAATCGTTTCATGCACGTGAATGAACTGAAGCGCATGGGGGCACGAATCAAAATTGAAGGTCGAAGCGCTGTGGTGGAAGGGGGCATCCCCTTACAGGGAGCCCAGGTAAAAGCTACGGATCTTCGTGCTGCGGCAGCCCTGATTTTAGCAGGCCTGATTGCGGAAGGTACCACGGAGCTGGAAAACATCGAACATGTTGATCGGGGATATGTAAATATCGAACAAAAATTTACAAATTTAGGGGCGAAGATTTACCGGGCCCATCGACCGGAATCCGAAGAAAATCGTTAAAATTTCAAAGATCTTCTATTTCCTTTTCACAGTAAAAAGTGTATAATTAGAAGTTGAGGGAATGAACAAAAAAGTATGGAAAAGTTACCCGTGGGGATGAACACGGGAAGAAATATATAATGAGGAGGAACATATCGGATGTTTGGTTTAGGAGCAGATATAGGAATTGATTTAGGTACCGCCAGTGTTTTAGTTTTTGTAAAGGGGAAGGGAATCGTATTACAGGAACCTTCCGTTGTAGCCATTGATAAGTACACCAA
>Ga0194138_10001047_pt1 | contig 13181 bp, 10 predicted proteins | sample TARM_MetaG_T2_14_FD_134022 | JGI IMG/M metagenome (GOLD analysis project Ga0194138, IMG submission 134022) | Freshwater microbial communities from Pennsylvania, USA, analyzing microbe dynamics in response to fracking - TARM_MetaG_T2_14 (version 2) | ecosystem: Environmental > Aquatic >...
TCATACGCGCGCCTAATACACCCTCCTGTGCCCATGCTGTATGGACCAAGGTATCTAGCTCGATTCCGGTAACTTCATAATCGTGTTCTAATGATACATGGGAGGCATTCATTAAGCGACCAAATGCTAATAGATCTCCAGTTTGCAATGCTTGTCGTGCAAGTGACGTTCGTTGGTTTTCCCAAACAGCATGTCGTGCACGTTTCAAACGATTACTATCTTGAACTAAATAGGCATATTGATCAAAGGTGTTGGCATCAATCGCACCCAGTGAATCAATGGTCAATTTTTGGTTAAGTTCGGCGAGTGCTGTTTCACATTCAGTCCGGCGTTCATTGTATTTAGAATCGGCTAATTCACGGCGTTTATTGGTATTCATGATTACAATTACGTTATCAGCTAAATCTAGCGGAACGAGTTCATAGTCGAGAGAATTTGTATCCAGATAAATCGCACGTTTATCTGCCCCCATCCCGACGGCAAATTGATCCATAATACCCGAATTCACACCGATAAAATCATTTTCTGTTTTTTGACCAATTTTTACTAAATCTAGTCTTTCTAGTGTTAAATCATACAATTCTTCCGCAACTATCCCTGTGAGTAATTCAAGTGAAGCTGATGATGAAAGACCGGAACCATTTGGAATATTCCCATATACGTATAGGTCAAAACCGGTATCAATTGGATGACCCACTTCTATTAAAAATTTAATGACCCCTTTAGGATAGTTCGTCCAACCGTCTTCCTTTGTTAGAATCAGTTGATTTAGGTTAATTTCAATAATGCCATCATCTTTGAAATTTGCTGAATAAAAGCGACAGATTTGGTCATCTCGTTTACGGGCAACACCATAAGTACCCAGTGAAATAGCTGCTGGGAATACGTGGCCTCCGTTGTAATCTGTATGTTCACCAATTAGGTTAATACGTCCTGGTGAGAAAAAAGTTGCATCAGCTTGTTCGTTGAAAATGTCTGTAAAAGCTTGATTTAATGTTGTCGTGTCCATAAGCAATCTCCTTGATTTATATGATAATTTTATTATAGATTATTCAGATAAAATATTCGATATATTTACTAAACTTTTACTAATGTAGCTGCAGTTGAAAATGTCTGTAAAAGCTTGATTTAATGTTGTCATGTCCATAAGCAATCTCCTTGATTTATATGATAATTTTATTATAGATTATTCAGATAAAATATTCGATATATTTACTAAACTTTTACTAATGTAACTGCAAATGTGTTATAATGGATAAAAATAAATGATAAAGGAAGTAAGGATATGGCTACTCTTAAAGATATTGCAAGATTAGCAAAAGTTTCGCAAGCGACTGTTTCACGTGTGTTGAACCGTGATGAAACCCTTTCTGTTGGTGAAGACACGAAACATCGTATTCTAGCCATTGCAGACGACTTGGGCTATACCAAACATCAAAAGACGACGAATATACCAAAACAGCGACAAAAAATTGCTGTTGTCCAATGGTATAGTGAGCAAGAAGAATTAAATGATTTATATTATTATGCTATTCGGATTGGGATAGAAAAACGTGCCGAGGATTTAACCTATGACATTGTCCGTTATTTCAATAATCAAATTATTCAAATTGCTGATGATATTGCTGGAATTATTGCCATCGGTAAATTTTCTAATCAACAAATTAAACAGTTAGAGTCCTATAATCGTAAATTGGTTTTTGTGGATTCAGATACCTTAAATGCTGGTCATCCCTGTGTGACAACTGATTTTGATAATGCCGTGATTCAAGTACTAGATTATTTTATGCAGCATGGGTTAACATCGATAGGTATGATTGCCGGTGAAGAGAAAACGACAGATGGTAAGGAACAGTTAATTGATCAACGGTTCAGAACTTTCCGAAACTATGCATCTGAACTTGGTGTTTACCATGCAAAATATACGTATATTGGTGATTTTTCAGCACAAGCTGGGTATGATTTGATGAAACAGGCCATCACTGAACATGGAGAAGCCCTTCCACAAGCTTTCTTTGTGGCCAATGATGCATTAGCTATTGGTGCTTTACGTGCCCTTCAGGAGGTGCGTATTGCTGTCCCTGAACGGGTGAGTCTTATTTCATTTAATGATACCCCGTTGACGAAACAGATTTTCCCCGCCCTATCCAGTGTGACCGTTTTTACTGAGGAAATGGGTCGAATTGCTGTGGATACCCTGAATCGTCAATTGATAAACCCGGAAGTAGTACCTACTATGACTAGACTTGCCACTCGGTTAACAATACGTGATTCTAGTGTATAAATATCAAAAAAGGGTAACCACAAACGATTGCGGTTACCCTTTTTGATATTATTTTTTTATTTTGTCAGCTTAACACAAAATGCATCCCAAGCATCCAAGGTGATTTGTTGTAAATCGGTTGGCACCACATGATTGCTAATAATAATTGTTTCATACGTACCATTAAAACTAAATGTTTGTGCTACATCAGATACATTCACGACTACTAAGTATGCTTCACTTGGTGTTCTTCGGATGTAGGCAAATACTTTATCGCTAGTATCTAATAGCTCAAAATCGCCATCGATTAACCATTCTGAAGTTTGGCGTAGTTGAACCAATTTTTGATAAGTATAAAAAATACTGTCTTGATCAGCTAAGGCGTTTTTGACGTTAATTTCATGATAATTTGGATTTACTGGTAGCCAGGTTGTGTCTCCACTTGAGAATCCGGCATGTTTCGTTTCATCCCACTGCATAGGTGTCCTAGCATTGTCTCGACCAATCATGCGGATACTGTCCATGACTTGCCCCATAGATTGACCATTTGCTGTAGCTTCTCGTGCATAGTTTAAGGATTCAATATCATCAATTTCATCTAAATTGTTAAAAGGATAATTGGTCATTCCTATTTCTTCACCTTGGTAAATATAAGGTGTACCTCGCATCAGATGTAGGAGAATTGCTAATGCCTTGGCTGATTTCACTCGGTTTGGGCCAGTTGAGCCCCAAATAGAAAGGACACGTGGTAAATCATGGTTGTTCCAGAATAAAGAGTTCCAACCTTGACCAGGCCCTAATTCTGTCTGCCATTTATTAAAAATCTTTTTTAATGCAGGTACATCTAGTTCGTCTTCAAAATCCCATTTAGCTGCATCCGGCTTATGTTGCAGACCAATATGCTCGAACTGAAATACCATAGATAGTTCATGACTGTCAGGATTTGAGTATAATTGGGCAATTTCCGGCGTAGCACCCCATGTCTCACCTACAGTTAATAAATCATGTTTACCAAAGGAAGCAGTATTCATTTCCTTGATGTAATCGTGTAATTTAGGGCCATTATTGACAATCCCTTGATCAGGAACTTTACCAATCATGTCGATAACATCCATACGGAACCCACCGATACCTTTATCGATCCAAAAGTTCATCATATCATAAATTTTTTGACGTAAAGAGGCGTTCTCCCAGTTTAAATCAGGTTGCCTTTTGCTGAAGAAGTGCAGGTAATATTGACCAGATGCTTCATCTTTTTCCCATGCTGAGCCACTAAATATTGAAGTTAGGTCATTGGGTTCGTCACGCCAAATATAATAATCACGTTCTGGGCTTGTCGGATTGTCGCGGGCTTCCACGAACCAGGCATGTTCATCTGATGTATGGTTTACGACGAGGTCCATGATAATACGAATACCACGTTGATTGGCTTCGGCTAGTAACAAATCCATATCATTCATGTCACCAAACATGTCTGCTATCGCTTCATAATTCGCAATATCATAACCGTTATCGTCCATAGGGCTATCATAAACTGGTGATAACCAGATGGCAGTTATGCCCAATTCTTGCAAGTAGTCTAATTTGCTGGTAATGCCCTTTAAATCCCCAATACCATCGCCATTCGCATCTGCAAAGGATTTAGGATAGATTTGATAGATAGTTGCTTTGTGCCACCAATGTTTTTCCATTTCACGCACTCCTTATGATGTTTTATGTTGTTAAGTCCATTCTACCAGTTTGTGCAAGCGTTTGCATTAATAATATCAAAAATAGCTGGGAAGCTTTGTCCCCAGCTAAGATATGCTTCGCATATTAACGAATTACTTGTTCTGTTGCCAAGTCGAAGAAATGTCCCTTCGTAATGTTAAAGGTTAGGGCAACTTTGTCACCCGCTTCAAATGTGTCACGAGTAGATACACGTGCAACGTATTCAGTTTGACCTAATTTTAGGTATAACATGGTTTCAGGACCAAGTAATTCAGAAACAACTATCTCACCTGTCACGGTATCCTCTGGGTAGGCTTCAATGGCAATGTTAGTATCCAAAATATCTTCTGGACGAATACCGAAAATGACTTCTTTACCCAGGTAACCACGGTCACGTAAGATTTTAGCTTGGCCTTCTGGTATAGCAATGTCCAAACCATCTTGATTGGAAATACGATTCTCCCCTACTGTTACTGTAAAGAAGTTCATTGAAGGACTACCAATAAAGCCAGCTACGAATTTACTTACGGGTTTATTATATAATTCTTGTGGTGTACCGATTTGTTCAATGCGACCAATTGTGCCTGAACCATCAGAATTTTTCGTTGCATTCATAATCACAATTCGATCTGCTAATGTCATTGCTTCGGTTTGATCATGTGTAACATAAATGGTCGTTGCCTCAATTTTACGGGTGATTTTGGCAATTTCTGTCCGCATGGAAACACGTAACTTGGCATCAAGGTTTGATAAAGGTTCATCCATTAGGAATACTTTAGCATCACGGACAATTGCTCGTCCCATAGCTACACGTTGTCGTTGCCCACCTGATAGGTCTGCTGGTTTACGTTGTAAGAAATCAGTTAAACCTAGTATTTCTCCTGCTTCATTCACGCGACGGTCAATTTCAGCTTTGTCGTATTTACGTAATTTCAAACCAAAAGCCATGTTATCGTAAACCGTCATATGTGGGTATAAAGCATAGTTTTGGAATACCATCGCAATATCACGATCTTTAGGTGATTTGTTATTCACTACTTCACCATCAATTTTTAGTTCCCCCTGGCTTATTTCCTCTAATCCAGCGACCATACGTAATGTAGTGGATTTACCACAACCAGAAGGTCCGACAAATACAATGAATTCTTTATCTTTAATATCTAAATTAAAATCTTCTACAGCGTAGTCAGTGGCGTCGGGGTATTTTTTGTAAATATGGTTTAGGTTTAATTCTACCATGTTATACTCTCTTTCTATTCAAAATGAACGGGACGGTCGTTTTCAAAGATACTGTAGCGTAAATCAAGTAAGTTTATGTTTGCTTCAGCAATTACTGATTTGTCAGCATTATAGCGTGTAATGATTATCGTATGTGCATCCGGTGTAGCAACCTCGAGACCACCAGCTAAATCAAAAGCTTCACTTTCATTACGGAAGGTAAATAATTGCAATAATTTTTGGACCAATGGACGTTGTATTTCACGTCCAATTTCATCACTAGTGTAATAGTGGCGATTGATATTACGCCCCTCTTTGGTATTTTCTAAGAGTTCTAGATCATTTTTACCAGCAAGTAGACCCACATAATACACTTGTGGAATTCCTGGTGCGAAAGCTTGAATCAATCGCGCGATGAAATATTTCTTATCATCGTCACCTAGCGCTGAATAATAGGTGGTATTAATTTGATAGATGTCTAAATTATTATATTCTGCAGAAGAATACTTACGTTTAACGTTAGCCCCTACCTTATAAAGGGCTTTGGATGTAAAATCAATTTCTTCGTCGGTTAAAATATCCTTTACATCGACAACCCCTATTCCGTCATGGGTATCCAAGGTGGTAAATTGCTTCATGGGGCTCATCTTCAACCACTTAGCTAATTGGTCTGTGTTACCCGAGAACAGTGAATACAAGGTAACCATTGGTAAAGCAAAGTCATAAACAAAGTAGCCGTGATCAGCAAGTTTAAAAGGAATTGTATAGTGTTCATGAATTTCAGGTAAAATATCCGCGCCTGCTTCTTGGGCAACCGCTTGCACTCGGTCTAGTAAGTCCCAAATTTCTGGTTCCACGAAAAAATCATTGGTATCTAGTTTTTTAATTGCATAGGCAAAGGCATCAAGTCGAATCAAATCGCAACCGTTTGCCACTAGCTGTTCAATCGTATCTTTGATGAAGTCCATTGTGACTTGATGGCGTATATCTAGGTCGATTTGCTCTTCCCCAAAAGTATTCCATAAATGTTCCGTAGTACCATCAGCGAAGGTAATGGCTTGCATGGGAGCTTTATCTTTTCTTTTATAGATTAAGTCGATGTCAGCCTGTGTTGGTCGTCCACTTGGCCAGAATTTTTCCCATCTTAGAAATAAATCGGCATAGTCAGAAGCGTCCTTTTTCTCCTGAAAGTCTTTGTAATACGTGGACTGGCGGGAGATGTGATTGATCATAAAATCGAACATTAGATAGTATTTGTCACCTAGGGCTTTGATATCATCCCAGTTACCAAATGCTGGATCTACTTGACCGTAGTCAACCGGAGCAAACCCTCTATCGCCTGTAGAGGGAAAGAATGGCAGTAGATGCACACCACCGATGGCTTGACCAAAATATTGGTCGATATTCGTCTTCAATTCTTTTAAGTTGCTACCTAAACTATCAGAATAGGTAATCAACATGGTTTTGTTTTGAAATGTCATGTATATGCTCCTCTTCTCAGTAGTAGATTATTTGATGGCCCCGTTGCTCATACCAGAGATGATATTCTTTTGGAAAATCAGGTAAACGATTGTGATCGTGATGATACCGACCACATATGATGCAAAACTTGGACCGTAATCGTTGAAGTATTGGCCTGTATAGTTGTACTGGAATAGAGGTAATGTCCACATTTCAGCATTTTTGTTTAGAATCAGCAAAGGTAGCATGAAGTCGTTCCAGAACCATAAAGCATTAATGATGAGTGTCGTTGCGTGCATTGGTTTCAGCATTGGGAAGATTATTTTACGATAAGTCGTAAAACGATCTGCACCATCAATCATAGCGGCTTCATCTAAAGTATCCGGTACACTCAATTTGATATAGCCCACGTATAGGAATAAGGTTTGAGGAATAGCATATGTTAGGTACAAGATGATTAAACCCCACATATTTGCTAAGCCTAAGCGACTCATCATGACAGTGATTGGAATCATAATTACTTGGAATGGTACAAAGATTCCCAAGATCAATAGTGAATACATAATCGCAAAGGCTTTATGTTTCGACATGTTTCGCGCGATAGAATAGGCTGCTGCTGGGATAAATAGGGTTACAAGGATTACAGAAAGTACCGTAATAACCGCGGAATTCCAGAAATAATGCCCTATACCATCTGCAATCAACCGAGCATAATTATCAAGTGTTGCTGGATTTGGAAAGGCAAAGAAATGTTGCATGATGTCTTGTGTTGTTTTAAATGATGAAAATACTGTCGCTAAAAGCGGAATCAAGATTAAGATTGCTCCAACAATTAGGAGGACGTATTTCCAAATCAGATTGAATCGTTCTTCATTTTTCATATGGTTTTCCTCCTAGATTTCAAAGCGACGTGACAAACGTATTTGAATAATAGAGACAACAGCGATAATTAAGAATAAGACGATGGCAATTGCGTTGGCATAACCATATTGATTACTCTTAAAGGCATAGTTGTAAACTAACAGACCGATTGAAGTTGTTGAATTACTTGGACCACCACCGGTTAAGGCAAAAATTTGATCAAAGGCTGTTAAGCCACCTTTTAATGCCATGATGAATACCATAGAGATACTTGGTAACAAGTACGGTAATTCGATACTGAAGAATGTTTGTTGGCTGTTAGCACCGTCAATGGCAGACGCTTCAATTATTTCTTCGGGAATACTTTGTAAACCAGCTAAGAAAATGATAATTGGCATAGCCACACCTTGCCATAAAAGGACAAAGATAGCTGCAAATACGGCGCCACTAGTTGAACCTAGTAGAGACTCTTGTAACCAGCCAATATTCAATGCTTGACCAATAGCCGGTAAACCATAGTTAAATACCTGTTTAAAAATTAACGATACGGTCAATCCGGAGAGCACTGCTGGAAAGAAATACCAGGCTCTAAAAAAGGTGCGTCCCTTAATTTTTGAATTTAATAACCGGGCAATTAAAATGCCAATCACAATTTCACCGACGATTAAAGACACAGTTAAAATCAAGGTGAAACCAATAGCTTTCACAAATTTACTATCAGACATCAAGATAATGTAGTTGTTTAGGCCAACAAAATCAAAGTTATATGTTAACCCAGTCCAGTTGGTAAAACTGTAAAAGGCCCCCTGAAACATGGGGAAATAGAAGAAAATAGCTTGAAGTAGTAGTGGGACAATTAAAAAGGCCCAACCCCAATATTTATTAATTATTTTTCTCATGTGATTTTTCCCCCTAGTCTAGGTCTGCTTTCATTGGATTGAAGAAGGCATTCAGTTCATCCGCTAAAGCTTCTAAATCTTGCGTCATTAAGTAGTTGGCTGTTGCGGTGAAGAAATCATCTTCACTCGTCCAATGTTGCGCCATCCATACATAATGTTTGTCAGTGAAGGCTAGTTCATTTAAGGCTTTTAGTGGTGAATCACTATCTTCTTCCACCCCAATTACGGCAACTGGCGATCCATCCACGTCATAGTATTTCTGCATAGGCTCTGGCGTTGTCATGTAGGCAACAAAAGTTTCTGCTGCTTCTAAATTTTCCGTCTCTGCAGCGATAGACAAGGCCAAATCACCAGCTCCTACAGTAGCACTTTGTCCGTGCTCTTCATCTGGGAATGCAAAGGTAGAAATTTCAAAAGTAGGCTCTTGTTGTCGCATCGCTGCTAGTGCCCATGATCCATTGGTCGTCATTAAAGCATCTTCAGATGTAAATGCAACAATGGCATCGTTATAAGAGGCACCTTTCCAATTCGCTTGTTGATTGCCTTCATCAGCCAGTAAATCTAGTTTTGCAGCATCAGCTTTTAAGATATCATCATCAGCTGAGATACTGCTTGGTTGTGAATATCGCAAGTATTCATTTGCAGCATCGGCGCTGCCAGTTGTTGTAATTAAAGATAATTGATGGTAACCATTCAAGGTCCAACCTTCTGTCCCTGCAATAGCAAATGGTGTTTCACCGGCGACCTTGATGTCATCCACAAGTTGGACAAATTCATCCCATGTTTCAGGTGCTTTTAACCCTAAGGCTTCAAATTTTGTCTTATTGTAATATATGCCTGATACATTCGCTGTTAAGGGCACATTGTATACCTTGCCGTTAATGGCATATTTATCAGCGTATTGATTTTTTAAATTATCTAGATAATCTTGACCAGTCATATCATAGAAGAAGCCAGCATTTGCCCATTCTTGGAAGTCAATATTTTGTGGATATAAGTTGATAACATCAGGAACGTCACCTGATAGCATTCTTGTTTTTAAGACAGTACCAGCATCCGGTACACTCGTCATTTGCACATCTATATCCGGATGTGATTTTTCAAAATCTTGAATAATTTCTTCTAGAGTACCCTCCATCTCCTTCTTTTGATTAAAAAATTCAATGACCGTTTTGCCATTCGTACTTGTTTCTTCAGTATTACCGCATGCAGCTAACGCAAGCACACTGGCAGAGGCAATACCCAAATAACGGAGCTTTTTAAACCTTTCCATGCCACTTTCCTCCTAATTCATTGCTTTAAAATGATAACGGTGCGAAACAAAATCTTCTGTCATTGGCGCTTCATACCATCCCATCCACTCCAATTCGCTACCCGTAAAAACTTCTTTACTAGCCACATTTTCATAGATTTTATCTGATTGAAGTCCATGTAATTTCACTTGATGAATCGATGCTTGGGCTGTATTCAATACCCCAAAAGTAAAAACTAATATTTCAGATTTGTCTTCATTGGTAAACATCCATGCCGTTGCGTTACCTTCAAAAGGACTTTCTAAACGAGTGAAATCACCGTATTGTACGAGTGGTCGGATCTCTTTATAAACGGCGACTTGTGATTTGACTAAGTCTTTTTCTGCCGGACTTAGTTGCGTTAAATCTAACTCATAGCCCAATACGCCACTCATTGCTACGTCACCGCGGGTATCAAACGGTGTAATTCGCCCTGTTTGATGATTGGGTACTGCGGATACATGTGATGTCATCAAGGAAGTTGGATAAAATAAGGATGTTCCGTATTGAATATTTAACCGTGCAACGGCATCTGTATTATCACTCGTCCATGATTGGGGCATATAATATGCGAAACCAACATCAAAACGACCACCACCACCTGAACAGCCTTCCCATAAAATATCAGGATATTTTGTTGTTAAATGTTCTAGCATTTCATACAAACCTAAAGTATATCGATGTAAGACTTCGCCCTGTTGATGTGCAGGTAAATTGACCGAATAAATATCTGAAATATGTCGGTTCATATCCCATTTAATATAGTCAATGTAGCCTTCATCTAAAATGGCTTCAATTTGGGCGATGACATTATCTCTAACCTCTTTACGGCCAATATCTAATACAAATTGTTGACGACTCGGGTATGGTGTGCGTCCTGGGACTGCTAAACGATAGTCAGGATGTTTACGTAACAATTCAGAATCTTCAGAAATCATTTCTGGTTCAAACCATAAGCCAAATTTTAAATCTTGACCGTGGACATAATCGGCAAATTGACGTAATCCTTTAGGGAATTTCCGTTTATCTACCAACCAATCTCCAAGTGAACTATCATCATTATCTCGGTGTCCAAACCAACCATCATCTAATACGAACATTTCAATACCTAATTGCTTGGCTTCATCTACGATTGGACGCAATTTTTCCTCGTTAAAATCAAAATAAGTTGCTTCCCAATTATTCACCAAGATTGGGCGAAGTGCATGTTGATGATTTCCTCGAGCCACGCGGTCACGAATCAATCCGTGGAATGTTTGACTCATTTGATTTAACCCGTTATTGGCATACACCATGATGACTTCAGGTGTTTGGAAGCTTTCGCCGGATGCAAGTTGCCAAGAAAAAAGTTCTTCATTAATACCAATCACCACACGGGTTTGTTGAATTTGATCGCGTTCAATTTCTAACGCATGATTTCCTGAATATACAAGCGCAAAACCATAGGCTTCACCATGAAACTCGTCTGTATGTCTTTGCGCCAAAATCATCGTATTATTCATTTGATGACTTGAGGTGCCGCGACGACTTGCTAAACGTGTTTGGCCATATGTCAATGATTGTCGGCTAATATGACGTTCATTGACATGAGCTCCAGGTAAGGAAATCAAATCAAAATCTTGCGCAGGTAAATCGAGTGCCATAGATGCGATTTTATCAATCATAATAGTTTGATTGGAAATATTTTGTAATTTTACTGACCGCGCAATGACAGAACGTTCAGCATATATGGTATAGGATAAAGCTAATTCGAGACCAGCATGGGCATCCACTAACCAAATGACTAACGTTTCAGCCTCATCATCATGGTCTACGTAAGATGACGGAAGTCCCTCTAGTTCGGGCTTGCCTGAAATGATTTCGTAGCGATTATATATGAATCGAGTGGCTTGACTCCCATTCTCTTGTTTCACTAATATCGCTGGAATACGGTAATCACCTTCACCAGTGCCACTATATTCTCTCAGCAAAGTATCAGGTGAATAGCCTCTATCTACACTATCTGGTAAATTACCTGAAAAACCACGGTCTATACGTGGGTATTTTCTTTGCCCATGATAGTTTTCAATACGTGATCCGAAATACAGATGACTTAATAAGCCACCTTCTTCAACGCTTAACAGATATGAAATACTTGCATTTCTCAGGTGAAAAACCTGTGTTTCCGTATCAAATGTGATGAAATGAGCCATAATTTTCTCCTTTTGATTCATTAGTATTGATTTACTAATTTATTTACTAAAAGTTTACCAATAAGTAAGCGCTTTACAAATGGCATTTTGTTTCCTAAACATGGTATAATGTTGCCTAATTAGGGAGGCATAAAAGATGACTTTAAATACATACAATGAATTTGATAATAATAATTTTGATTTAAACATTGATCATTATGGGTTTGAATCCTGTCCCCCGAATTATGCTTTCGGTCCAAGCGTTCGTAATAACTTTGTACTACATTATATTATTGAAGGTAGTGGGCAATTCACCATATATAATAAGGTGACGTCATTAGGTGCTGGAGATATTTTTATCCTACCTAAAGATGCCGTCACTTACTATCAAGCAGATGGTGATCAGCCGTGGTCTTACATATGGGTTGGTTTTTCCGGATCGAGAGCGGAAAGCATTTTATTGCAATCCAGTCTTATGGCAAAATGTTTTGCCGCAAGTCAAAAGGATTCAAAAATTTTGAATCAAATGTATCGTTTAATTGCCTATGCGGATAAAAAATTTACTGAAAGTAATGAATTAGAAATTATAGGTGAATTATATAAATTGTTGGCTTTCTTAATTGAAGAATTTCCAAACCAGGAAGCGCAGGAGAGTCATAACAACCACAAGAAGTATATGAAGCAAGCTTTGAAGATTATTCATAGTCAATATGATACCCCCCTACAAGTTACCACAATAGCTGAAAAATTAAATTTGAACCGCAGTTATCTTTATAAGATTTTTAAGGAAGAAACAGGACAGTCAATAAAAGATTATATATTAATGGTCAAAATGAAGAAAAGTTGTGATTTGTTAATCAATTCCTTCTTGACCATTTCTCAAATTGCTAGTTCCGTGGGTTTTACTGATCCTTTAGCATTTAGTAAGGCATTTAAGAAAATTTATCAGGTTAGTCCCCTTCAATTCCGTAAAATCAATGAATGAACATAAAAAAGGATCACTTACCATGAGGTAAGTGATCCTTTTTGTTAACGTCTAATATGGCGTGATTATTTTAAGATAACTTGTTCTTCTACAGCAATAACTTCTTTTTCTGCTGCAGGTGCTTCAATAGAACCAAATGGCATTTCAGCAACTAATTCCCAAGCTTCAGGTAAATCTAACAATTCACGGATAGCACGATCAAATCCTTGCTCGTAGCCAATGTTGAAATGTTGTAAGTTTGCACCTAAACCTAATTCAGTTAATGCTAACCAAGCTGTTAATTGCGCATTTGCTGATTCGTGGTTTTTGTAAACTGAACGA
>Ga0194138_10001048_pt1 | contig 13172 bp, 6 predicted proteins | sample TARM_MetaG_T2_14_FD_134022 | JGI IMG/M metagenome (GOLD analysis project Ga0194138, IMG submission 134022) | Freshwater microbial communities from Pennsylvania, USA, analyzing microbe dynamics in response to fracking - TARM_MetaG_T2_14 (version 2) | ecosystem: Environmental > Aquatic >...
ATTTTTAGCCTTGTGGGCTCTGGGGACGGACTGGAAAGTCCATCCTCCGTTTTTTAGCCTTGTGGGCGCTGGGGACGGACTGGAAAGTCCATCCTCCTTTTAGCGCTTGGACTTCTTGTCTTTGACGTTGCCGAAGAGGGATTTGGCGAATTTGCTGCGGCTGTCGCCTTTGGGTGCCGGTTTTTCGGAGGTTTTGCGGGTGGCCCGCAGCTTTGAGGCTCCGGGGCGCCGGGATTCGGAGGCCGGGGAGGGCGAGGGGACCCCCCGTCCGAAACTCCGACCGGCATGGGTTTTCCTTCCCCCCGAGGTCTCCGGGTTGCCGGGGGCTGGGGTCGCGGCGCGGACCGGACGGGCCGAAGGATGGGAGGGGGCCGCTTCCTCGGCGGGAGCCGCCTCCTGCGGGGGAAGTCCGTTTTGTTCACGGAGAGAGGCGTTCTCTCTGGACAGGGCGTCGATTTTGTCCTGCAGGGCCTTGGTTTTGCCCATGATATTGGCGGCGTCCATAATGGTGGATTTCGCCTGGGCCAGATCCCGGTTGAGGGAGGCCTTGCGTTCCTCCAGTTCCTCGACCTCCTCCATGAGTTCAATTCCCTCCAGGTTCATGCTCTGGGACTTGGCGGAGCGGAGTTGGTTTTTCAGCTCGTCGTAATCCTGACGGAGCTGCTCCAGTTCGGAGGAGGATTTGGAGGACTCCTCGGCCTCGGAGAGCTGGTTGCGGAGGTTCTCGTTTTTGGTGCTCATCTCCTTGTTCTGCCGCATCAATTCCTCGCGTTCGACCTCCAGCCCCTCGACCCGCGCTTTGAGGGAGGCCGCGGCGTCGCCGACCTTTTCGGTTTCGTTCAGGCGTTCCATGAGGGATCGGATTTCCTCCTCGGCCTTGTCCAGACGGCTCTTGTACTGGTCGCGTTCCTGCATGGCCTTCTTGGCGTCCAGCTGGCGCGATTCCATGTCCCCCATGTGGGACTCCAACTGCTGCTTCAATTCGCGGTTTTCGTCCACGTATTTTTTGTCCAGATCGGCCAGGCGGGATTCCGCCGATTCGGATTTTTTCCGCGCGCTCTTCAATTGGAGCTCGGTTTCCTCGAGTTTTTCCTGTTCCTGTTTCAGGGCGTTTTTAAGCGTGGAGACCTCTTCGCGGTATTTTTCGGAGGTTTCGTGGAGACGGCTGTCGGTGGATTCGGCGGCTTCGGAGAGTTGGCCCTCGAGCTTGGCGATGGTTTGCTCCATGTCGTTGATTTTGGCTTGGAGCGCCTGCGCCTCCCGCTGGTCCTCGGGGGTCTCGATGAGTTCTTCGATGCGGTTGTTCAGTTCCTTGTTTTCCCGGCGGACCTCCACCAGGGACTGCGCGGTCTTCTGCATCTGCTCGGCGGTGTTGTTGAGCTGTTCATAGCTTTCCTCGGCCTCGCGTTCCGCCTTGGACACCTTGTTTTGAAGACGCTGAATCTCGGCTTTGCCTTTTTCGGCCAGTTCCTGCGCGGTTTCGACTTCCGCCCGCGCGTCGTCGAGTTCCTGCCGGAGGGATTCCAACGTCTTGTCTTTTTCCTCGATGGTGGATTCCATCCCGCCGATTTTCTCTTCCAGTTCCCGGCGGGTTTCCAGCAGGGATTCGATTCGCTCCGCGGCCTCGGTCCGTTCGGCCTCGATTTCCTCGATTTGTCCGCGACTGGTGCGCAGTTCCTGTTCGAGTTCGCGAATGCGGGCGTTCTGGGTGGTGTTTTTCTCCTGGAGTTCGGAAAACTGCTTCTGAAGCTCGTCCCGGTATCCCTCCATGGTCTCCAACTGATGATGGGTGGATTCGAGTTCCTCCGTTTTATCCGCCAGACGGGACTCCAGCTTGGCGGATTTGTCTTTGAGGTCCTCGTTGACGCCGTTGAGGATTTCCAGGCGGTCCATGAGTTCCTGCCCTTCCTCCATGAGGCGGGCGTGGATTTCCTCGAATTCGGCCTGCTGTTCCCGTTCGCTTTCCAGCTTTTCCTTGAGGGTCGCGCATTCCTTTTCGAGTTCATCGCCGCGGGTTTTGGCTTCCCCGGCTTCGGAGACGGAGGTTTCGAGCTTGGATTCCAGTTCGGTGATGCGTTCCTTGAGGCCGGCTTCCGCCTGTTCGGAGCGTGCGATCGTTTCCTCGAGTCCAAGCTGTCGGTCCCGGAAGGTTTCGAGTTCGCCCCGGAGGGTTTCAAGTTCGCCCCGGGCCTTTTCGCCGGCGGAGCGCAGTTCGTTTCGTTCCTGTTCCAGCTCGGCTTTCCGCTTTTCGTCCTGGTCCCTTGCCGTCCGCAGTTCCTCGAGTTCTCCCTGGAGGCCCTCCAGCTCGGATTCCTTCTCGCGGGTGGTTTTTTCGGCCTCTTCCCGGGCGGCTGCGAGGGTTTCGAGTTGTCGGGAAAGGTCTTCTTTGGACCCGGTGGCGTCCTCCAGTTCCTTGCGGACCTGCTCGACGCGTTCCCGCAGTTCCTCCGCCTCCATTTCCAACAGGTCGCGCTCCTCCCGCGTTTCGGTCAACCGGGTTTCGAATTCTTCCCGCTGTTTCTCCCCGGTTTCTTTGGCTTCGCGAAGTTCCGCCAGTTCCGATTCCAGGTTGGCCACCTTTTCCCCGCGTTCACGGGCCCGTTCCTCGGCCTCTTGTTTGCGGGTCTCCAGATCTTCCAGTCTGGATCGCAGTTCGTCGCGGGATTCGGTGACGGCGCGGAGTTCCTCGGCGGAGGTGTTCCGTTCCTCCTCCAGTTCGAGCAGTTTGAGTTCGGCCTCCTCTTTGGCCTCTTTCACCTGGGAAAGTTCCTCCGACAGGGCGTTCTTCTCGGCCTCGACGGCCTCCAACTGTTCGCGGGCCTGCCGAAGTTCGGACGCGCTCTGTTCTTTCTCTCCCGAGAGATTGGCGATGCGCGCCTCCAGTTCTTCCCGGGCGGCGTCCAGTTCCTTATTTCGCTCGTCGAGTTCGGACGCGCGGCTTTCGGTTTCCCGCAACTGGGCTTCGATGCCCTCCATCCGGCTGGCGAGCCCCTCTTTGGCCTCTTCGGCCTCGGAAGCTTTTTGCAACGCCTCGTCCAGTTTGGCGGAAAAGTCGGCTTTGGCCTGTTCCGCATCGGATTGAAGCCCCTCGAATTCCTCGATTTTTTTGCCAAGCTTTTCTTCGGCCTCTTCCACTTTCTGCTGCAGTTCCTGACGCAGGTCGGCGTCCCGAAGTTTGTCCGCCTTGAACTTGGTGAGTTTGGAGGAAAGTTCCTTCTCCCGGGTGTGGCTGGCCTCCAGGTCGACGACGTACTTGTTCACGTCGGACGACAATTCGTCGAATTTGCGTTGGAGGACTTCGCGTTGTCCCCGCAGTTGTTCCGCCCGGTCGTCGGCCTCGTCCCGTTCGGTTTCAAGTTGTTCGACTTTGCTCCGCGCGGCGTCCAACGCCTGTTGGAGTTCGGCGCGGGATTTTTCGTTCCCCTGGGTCGCCTCCTCCAATTGCGTCCGAAGGGTTTCGAGTTCGGACTGGAGGGTTGTGCGTTCTTCCTCCAGCGCGGCGAGTTTCTCCTCGGAAGCGCCGGCGGCCTTTTCTTTGGAGGCGAGACGGCTTTTCAGTCCATCGATTTCGGATTGGAGTTCCTGTTCGCGAACGGTTTTCTCCTCGACGGCCTTGCGATGTTCCCCGGAGCGTTCCGCCTCTTCGTGAAGCTGGTGATGCAGGGAGTCCAACTCCGCCGCCAGGCTGTCCCGTTCCTCCTGGAGGGCCTGGAGTTGCCCCCGGGTGTCCTCCGCTTCCTTGCTCAGGGCGCCGTGGGCCTGTTTCTGATGTTCCAAGCGGGACTTGAGGTCGTCGATTTCGGATTGGAGTTCCTCTTCCCGGGCGGTTTTTTCCGCCACCGCGCGTTCTTGCGCTCCGGCGCGCTCGCTTTCCTCTTTCAGCCGGGTCTTGAGGGTTTCCAGTTCGCCGGACAGGACGTCCCGCTCCTCCTGAAGGCGGTTGAGCCGGTCTCGGGCGGCCTGGGCCTCCTCGCTCAAACTGCCGTGGCTTTCCCGATGATCCTCGAGTTGAGATTTGAGGTCGTCGATTTCCGCCTGGAGTTTTTGTTCGAGCCGGGTCTTCCGCTCGAGTTCCTCGGCGTGGGCGCCGGCCCGGTTCGCGGCCTCCTCCATTTCTTTCCGCAGGGACTCCAGTTCGTTCTCCAATTCCTCGCGGCGGGTTTTCTGGCCTTCCAGATCGCTCCGGAGGGCGTCGGATTCCTTTCGGAGTTCGGCCAGGGAGTTTTCCTTTTCGCTTCCCGCGCTGCGAATGTCCTCCAGTTCCTTCTGCAGGGTGTCGGAGCGTTCGCGAAGTTCGTCGGCCTGGGCTTTGAACTGTTCCCTCTCCGCGACGGCGGCCTCCAACTCGGCTTGCACTTTCTTTCCGGCCTCGTCCAGTTCGCCCCGGTTTTTTTCCTGTTCCTCCAGGCGGGCGGCGAGTTCGTCCCGTTCTTTTTCCAGTTCGGCCGCTTTTTCCCGGCCGGCCGCCATTTGCTCCCGCAAGTCCGCGCGGGCGGCTTCCGCCTCCTCCAGTTGTTTGCGGAGCGCTTCTTTTTCCTCCGAATCCCCGGAGGAGCGTTGTTCGGTCTCTGAGAGTTTGTCCTTGAGGGAGGCGATTTCCTCCTCGACCTTTTTCTGCGCGACCTTTCGCTCGCCCAGTTCGGTTTTCAGGGCGGATTTGTCGCTCTCCATCTCGTGTAGTTGTTCGCGCAACGACGCCAGTTCGCCGTCGGCGCCGTGTTTGGCGTCCTCCAGGCCGGAAAGCTTGTCTTTCAGCTCGGTGATCGTTTCCTTGAGCGAATCCAATTGGGCCTCGGCGTCCTGCTTCTCGTCCTCGGCGTCGTTCAGCTTGGCCTCCATCAACTCCAACTTGTCCTCCAGCGCGGCCTTGCTGCGCTCGAGGGCGTCGATTTTGTCGGACTGCCCTTTGAACGTTTTAAGCTGTTCCTGCAGTTGCTCCCGTTCCGACAGCAGACCGCGGAGGTCGTCCAGCAGTTTGCCTTCGGTGGCGTCCGGCTTGGCGACGTTTTTCTCCGTGCTGGCTTCGGGGATTTTAATCTTCGCGTCGCAGGCGGGGCAGTGGATGGTCTTGCCGGCCGCAGAGGGCTTGACGCTCAGCTTGCGATTGCAGGAAGGACAGCGGAATTTGATTTCAGCACTCATAAGACGATGTCGGTCAGGGTTTCTTAAATTTGAGAAATTGAATCTACGAGAGGGAGAAGGCTACCGGGAGGTTCTCCCGGGGGGCCCGGGTTCCGAAACGTGACGAACGGTGAGAACGGGACGTTTTCGGCGAAGGGGGTGGAATATGGGGGTAAAGCCTTCATCGGGGGCGTGAAATTGAAAAAGAGGGCGCGTATGAATTTAGCAGGGCATGTGCCAACCCGTGTTTTATGGGGGAGAATCGTTGCGTCGCGCGGCTTTCTCACGTAAGAGTCGGGTATGAGTCGAGTGCGCAAGTCTGTCAGTCGGATTCTGGCGGTCGGGGCGCCGCCCGCCGACCGGGTGCGCCGATTGACCCGGGGAGACCATTTCACCTGCGTGGCGGGATCGGAAGAGGAGCACGAGGTGCTTCGGACGTTCTGCCGTCGCCTGGAGGCGTTGCTGGAGGAGACGGGACTGGAGCCGGGAGACCTTTCTCCAGAGGAACTCGGCGCGTTGGCGCGCTCACTGCCGGTGGAGAACGGGGATTCATGAACATTCTGATTCTCTCCCCCCGGCTTCCGCATCCACATTCCTACAGCGGGATGCAGATCGTCTACCAGCGGATGATCCGGTTGTTGAAGCGCGGTCACCGCGTGGGGTTGGCCTGTTTTCTCGATCCGGAACACGACGGGCCGTACCTGGACAAGATGCATCCCGGGCTGCACGACCTGGAGGTGATGAAGGCGCCGTTCTGCAACCGCTTTCTTCCCGCGCCCTTCACCTCGGGGAAATACAGCGCGCCGTCTTCGTTTTTCCGGTACCACAGCTCCCGTATGAACGAGCGGGTGGGGAAGCTGGTTCTCCGCAGCGGCTACGACGCGGTGATCGCGGAATTCTCCGCCATGGGACAGTGTTTCTTCCGGAATCCCTACTTGCCGGCGGTGCGCCGGATTATTTCCTGTCACGATTCGCCGACGCTGGGGAGCCGCCGCCAGATCGACGCGATGGGAGCGAGTTTGCGCTGGGGCAAGCAGTGGTTGGAATACCGTCACATGCGGTATTTGGAATTGCAGTTGTATCGGGCGGCGGACCGGGTGTTGACGCTGACGGACGAGGAACGGTTCGACCTGCTGGAGGAAGACCCCGCGTTGGGCATCACGTCGGTGCCCCCGGGCTTGAGCAGCGACATTTTCACGCCCTTGCCGGATCTGCCCAAAGAACACTGCGTGCTGATCACCGGACGGTTCAGCAGCCAGCAGAGTCATTTCGGGGCGATCTGGTTTTTGCGCAACGTGTGGCCGTTGTTGCGTCGGCAGGATCCGGCGGTGAAACTATACATGGTGGGCCGCGATCCCTCGTCGACCATGAAACATTTCGCGTCCAAGGACGAGCGGGTGATCGTGACGGGACCGGTGCAGGATTTGCGGCCGTTTCTGGCCAAGAGCAAGGTGTATGTCTGTCCGGTGCTGTCGGGGTCGGGGATCCGCGGCAAAATTCTGGAGGCGATGGCGATGAAACTGCCGGTGGTGACCACCTCGTTGGCGGCGGAGGGGATTCCGGTGGCGCAGGGGAACAACGCCTATGTGGCCGACGCGCCGGAAGTGATGGCGGATTTTCTGCAGATGCTGCTGCACGATCCCGACAAGGCGGAGAAAGTGGGGGAATTGGGCCGGAAGGCCATCGAGACTCATTTCAACTGGGAGCAGAGCATCGACCGCCTGGAGAAAGTGCTGCAGGAGGCGGTGTCCAAACGCAGTTACCACACCTTGGAGTAGCCGGGGGGTGGCGAAACTTATTTGTTCCGCCGCATGAACTCGCGGGCCAGTTCCAGATAGGATTTGGCGCCGCTGGAGCTGGCGGCATACTGGAAGATGCTCTGTCCGTGGCTGGGGGCCTCGCTCAGGCGGACGTTCCGGGGAATGAGCGTTTTGTACAGGCCGTCTTTAAAGTGGTTCCGCACTTCCTCCACCACGTCCCGGGACAGATTGGTCCGACTGTCGAACATGGTGAACAGAATGCCGTCCAGACGCAGGTCGGGGTTGGAGGATTCCTGGAGTTTGATCACCATGTCGGTGATGACGCTGAGGCCTTCGAGCGCGTAATATTCGCATTGCAGGGGAACCAGCAGAGTGTCGGCGGCGGAGAGGGCGTTCAGGGTGAGCAGCCCCAGGGAGGGAGGACAGTCCAGCAGGATGTAATGAAAGCGTCCGGATTCCCGCACCGGTTCCAAGGCTTCCCGCAAGGGCGCGAGATAGTCGTCCATGCGGGCGATTTCCACCTCCGCGCCGGCCAGGTCCAGTTCCGCGGGGGCCACGAACAGGTTCCGCTGCCCGGTTTCGCGGATCACGTCCTCCAGCGTCTCTTCGCCGAGGAGCACCGGGTAGATGCTTTTCGGGTCGTATTTGTCGAGTCCCAGCCCGGAGGTGGCGTTCGCCTGCGGGTCCAGGTCGATCAGCAGGGTCTTTTTGCCCCTGGCGGCCAGGGCGGCGGAGAGGTTGATGCTGGTGGTGGTTTTTCCCACGCCTCCCTTTTGGTTGGCGACGGCGGTGACGACGGTTTTCATATAAACTTCCGTATCCGGGGGCGGCGGGGAATTCAATCCCAAACCCGGCGCGTCGTGACGGGGGGGCGTGACCAAAATCGTCCTCACGTCCTCAACCCCGCGCGCACTCCCTCGTGGGGCGCGTCATAATGGGATCTTTCCCTCCAGACGATCTTGATCTCCGGGCAAGCCCGAAGATCGCCAGAGCGCCTCCCGACCTTGGCGAAACGCGTCGGCCCTTCCGGAGCCGGTTTCACGGAGATCTCATCACGCGAGAGGATCTTCCTCAAAAAAACGGTCCCCGGAGACGGTGTTCCGGGGACCGTTGATTTTGTCGGCGTCGGGGTCAGTTTTTGGTGAAGACCGACCCGCTGACGGTGAATTCTCCATCGTTGGATCCACCGTCCCATATGTCGGCGACAAAGGAGAGGTCTCCGGAGATGTAGCCGCGGGCGATGCCGTTGTAGGTATCGTCGACGCCCTCGAGGGAGGTGATGGTGTCGTTGGAGAAGTCCACCTCGGCGATCAGCACGTCCGACGCGACGGGGGTGAAGGGGGAGAGGGTGGAGTTGTTGTCCACCAGCCATTGGCTTCCGTCCCAGACGACCGCGATCAGATTCGAACTGTTGCCGTCGTAGGGATCGGGGTCGAAGCGATCGACCACGTTCAGGGCGCTCCACAGGATGAAGCCGGCGCCGGTGGCGGAATCCCGGGCCGCCACGCCCTTGTTGATCGCGCCGAGGGACACGGTGTCCCCTTCGGCCGGTTCGTCGGCGTCGCCGTTTTTGGTGAAGAACGAGCCGCGCACGGTGAACTCCCCGTCGTTGGAAGAGCCGTCGAAGAGATTGGCCAGGAAGGTGAGGTCGCCTGAAACGTAGCCCCGGGCCATTCCCTCATAGGTGTCGTCGACGCCTTCGAGAGAGGCGATGGTGTCGTTGGTGTAATCCACTTCGGCGATCAACACGTCCGACGCGACGGGCGTGAAGGGAATCCGGGTGCTGTTCAGATCGACCTTCCACTGGCCGCCGTCCCAGAAGACCGTGATGAGGTTGGAACTGTTGCCGTTGTAGGGGTCGGGGTCGAAGCGGTCGAACACGTTTTGCTCGCTCCACATCACGAATCCGGTTCCCGTGGCGCCGTCCGTGGCGGCGATGCCGTCGTTGACCGCGCCCAGGGCGACCGTGGTTGATTCCCCGTCGAGGCCGAAGACATCGACATCGTCGAAAAAGGCGTCCTCGCAGTAGTGGGCGTACAGGCCGACACTGCCGGAGGTGAAGGTGGTGTCGGCATGGGTCAACACGACGGCGCCGTCCCGGCGCGCGGTAATGGCGCCGTTGTCGAGTTCAACCTCCAAACGGTAGTCCGTGCCGGTGGTGTAGGTGCCGCCGGCGGTGGCGAGCGTGTAGACCGATCCGTTTTCCACGAGGTCCAGGCGATAGACTCCCTCCTGTTTGCTCATGGTGAGGAGGTAGTGGTTCAGGGAGTCCTGAACACAGAAGGCGAGCCCGATGTGGTCGTTGTCGGTGGAGCGGACATCGGCGGCGACGGTGTAGTCGGTCCAGTCGCTTGCAGCGGCATCGTTCCACCAGGCGAGGGCGTCTGGATTGTTGTTGTTCTGTTTCAGTTCGCCGGACTGCACGCTCCAGTTGCCACCGGCGGTGCTCCAGCCGGTCAGGGCGCCATCGCCGAAATCCTCGGCCAGCAAGGTGGCGGGCGCTCCACCTCCGTCCGGAATGTAGGTCGGGGCGTCGATTTTCACCTCGTCGATGTAGAAGGTTCGGGGGACGTTGTCGGCGTTGAGGAGATCCAGGCGCAGTCGTTCGATGTGCGCGTCTCCGTTCATGTCGGCGTCGAGGAAGTCGGCCATGGGGATTTCGTATTTGTACCAGTCGTCGTCGATGGGCGGACCATAGTCGGTCAGAAGCAGCGACGCGCCCGAGACGCCGTTCGCGTCCACCATTCGCAGTTGGAAAAGGGACCCGGCGTCCCCGCGCACGTACAACGTGAGTTTGCTGCCGGGGGCGGTGAAGTTGTCCTTGAGATAGATCCCCTCTTCGATGTGCATGCCGCAGTTGGCGTTGCCGCCGGAGGGAAGGGTGTAGGAGACTTTGAAGGACCGGCTCCCCGCCAGGTCGGTGTCGGTGGATTGGCTGTCGACGGTGACGGTCGCGCCGTTGCCTCCGTATTCGTAGGGGTAGGCGTACAGCAGGCCGGAGGCGATGGCGTCGTGATACCAAGTGACATCCCGTCCGTAGGGAGAGAGGCCGTCCCCGTAGTTTTGAAGGATGCCGAGCGAATAGCGCGGCGCGTTGTTGCGGGAGTCGACATCGACGGTGAGTTCGTAGCCGTCGCCCCACCAGGGACCGCCCGCCCAGTAGGTGGCGCTGATCCCGTTGTCCCGCATGTAGTCGAGGGCGTTCTCCAGCACGGGCGCCCAGTCCGGATAATCCCACGGTACGCCGAACTCACCGATGAAGCCCTGCACGTCGTTGGCGTTGCACCATTCGACGAAGGCGGTGAGATCGTTGACGCCATAGTCGGTGCCGAAGCCGGTGCTGGCGAACGAGCGTTGGTATTTGCCGTCATGGCCGGGATCCCAGTAGGAGTGGGCTTCGAAAATCCGTTTGTCGGCGGGATCCTCGATGTCGATGAGGTATTCGCCGTGATTGGGCCAGCGGTGGGCGTTGCTGTAATACGTGCCGGGCAGGAGAACATAGTTGGACATGTCCTCTTCCCGGATCCCGTCCACGGCGGCCTGGGCGGCGGTGAACCAGGTGTTGGTGGCGATGTTTTTCGGTTCGTTCATGAGGCCGTACGCCCAGATGTTGTCCCGGTCTTTGAAGTGGGCCGCCAGTCGTTTCCACACGTCCTTGTAGGCGCTGATCGGCAACTCGGGTTCGCCGATTTTGAAACCGTTGGGGGTGGGGGTGGACGGGTCGCTGTCCTCTCCGAAGACGATGCGGCTCGCGTAGTTGTGCATGTCGAGAATCACCATCATGCCCCGGGCGTCGGCCTGATCGAGGAAATAATCCATGCGGGCCAGCTCGTCGGTGTCGAGCGGGCCGTTGAGGTCGTACTGCACCCGTTCCCATTTGAAGGGCAGGCGGATAAGTTTCAGTCCCCGGCTGTGGTAATAATTGAGGAACTCGGGAGAGGGGTAGACGTAATCGGTTCCGTAGTTCAGTTCGTAGCCGTCTCCGAATTCCGCGCCGGAGAGATTCACGCCGAAGAGTTGAACTTGATCGGCCGTGGCCAGACCGGCGCACGCCAGTGCCAGGAGGGTGAGTGTATGTCGGATCCAGGTCATTGTGTTCCTTGGGTTGGGGGTGTCGCGGCGGGTTGGAAGGGGGTGCCGCGTTCCCGGAGGGGTCGCCGGGAGACTGTCTCGTACGGAAGGTACGATACAGGGTTGGATCCGAATTTGAGAATGGCGCTTTACGCATATCTATTTGCGATATGCGCAAATCCGTAAAGGAAATGGAAGCGAAACGGACGGGCTCCCGGACCGCGTCGGGACCTGGGGGCCATGCCGGGCCTTTCGCGTTTGTCGGGCCGGAAGGGTCAGATCTTATCGAACGGACGTACCGTGACCAGGTCGGGGAAGGTTTTGTTCACGGCGGCCTCGTCGGAATCCGTGAAGAGGAGCTTCACGTTGGGGCCGGCGTCCATGGTGGCGTACACCTCGATCCCGGCGTGCCGCAGGGCGTGCACCCGGCGCAGGGCCTGGACGGTTTCGGGTTGCCAGTAGAGCACCGGGGGCCAGGCGGAGATCATGGTGGCGTGCATGGCCAGCGCGTTTCGTTCGGCGACCCGGCCCAAGGTGGGGAAATCGCGGTTGTGTACCGCCGCGCGGATGGCGGGGAGGTCGATCGCGACCTGTTCCGGCCAGGATTGGTAGAGGGCCGAGGTGTCCATCGTGCGGCGCATGCCCTCGGTGGAGCCCACCGGTTTTTCGGCCTCCGACACGGTGAGAATTCCCACCCGGAATTCCGGCCAGTCGACGTGAAGGGGGGTGGCGATGGAATCCATGCCGTCGGCCTCCTCGCCCCGGCGCCACTCCACGAATCCGTCGAACACGCTTCGACAGGCGCTTCCGCTGCCGAGCCGCGCCAGGATGCTTTTGTCGACATTTGACAGATTCCAGCCGAACAAGGCGTCCATGGCCTTCACCGCGGCGGCGAAGGCGGAGGCGCTGCTGGCCAGGCCCGCGGCCATGGGGATGGTGTTGTGGCTGTCCACTTTGAGGCGGAGATCCGGGGGGCGGAAGAGGTCCAGAAAGGCGAAGAGTCGGGTGGCGGCTTTGCCGTCGGCCGACTGGGGCGCGTTGTTCAACACCAGTGCATCTGTCTCCGCGGGTTCGATGCGCATGCGGGTGCCAAGTGGGCCCATGGAGATCGAGAGGCTGCCTGTGACGGGAAGTTTGAGGTCCTCGTCCCGTTTTCCCCAGTACTTGCACAGGGCGATGTTGGCCGGGGCGTAGGCTTCGCCCCGCGTGCCGGGAGTCGCGGCCCGGGGGATGAGTGCGCGCGCGGTTTCAAGGGAGCGGGAAGAGGGTTCAGTCATGGTTGGCGTTGTGGGTGGTCAATCGCAGTCCGTCGTTGTCGATGTGAACGGGGATCGAGGTGTGGCCCTTGACGCGCGCCCCGGAGTCGCCGAGGGCGATCACGCAGTCGCCGAGCCCGGAACCGGAAATTTTCGCTCCGGTGACGTTCGGGTGACGGCGGAGTCCATGCACAAGGGATTCCAGTACGGCGTCGGAGGTGCCGAGGGCGGCCTGCAGGCCGTGATGCAGGTTGAAGAGTTCGCCCAGCCGTTCCCAGTCGGCGTAGCGCAGGGCGTCGGCGGCTTCGCGCGTGGCGGAGTCGATGCACTGAAACACCTCCGTGTAGAGGGAGGGGTGGTGACGGCGCAGGCGGTCGACGATTCCGATCACCTCGGGCGTCGGGGTTTTGTACCCCGCGTATACCGCCGCGAGAGGCGGTGCGCAGACGAAGGGTTCGATAGAGAGCGGATCGGCGCGGTAGAGGACCACGCCCCCGTAGACGGCCGCGGCCAGATCGGCTCCCGAGCCGCGGCCCTGCACGGCGTGGACGGTGGCCAGGGCCCGCTCGAAAATGGCGGGGCGGTTGAAGGCCTTGCCCTGGTGGGCCCGCAGCGCGGCCACCACGGCGGCCGTCACCGCGGCGGAGGAACCGAAGCCGAGGGTGGCGTCGAATTCCGCGCGGATGCGCAAGGTGAAGCCGTGGGCGGGGCGGACCTGCCGGATCGCCTCCAGGACGAAGCGCAGTTTGGGGGAGGTCCCGATGCGATCGAGACTGCCGCAGACGGAACCCAGATCCGACTCCACCGCATAGTCGCGCCCCTCCTCCGGAGTGAGTTCGACGGAAATCCGTTGATCGACCGCGGCGCACAAGGCGCGCGCGCCGTGCAACACGGCGTGTTCCCCCATCAGCATCAGACTGCCGGAGGCGGAAGCGCGGAGGGAGTGGGCGGTGGGGGAGGGGCG
>Ga0194138_10001050_pt1 | contig 13143 bp, 10 predicted proteins | sample TARM_MetaG_T2_14_FD_134022 | JGI IMG/M metagenome (GOLD analysis project Ga0194138, IMG submission 134022) | Freshwater microbial communities from Pennsylvania, USA, analyzing microbe dynamics in response to fracking - TARM_MetaG_T2_14 (version 2) | ecosystem: Environmental > Aquatic >...
AGCACGTGCACGTCCAGCAAGGTCTTGCATCGCGCCGCGACCTCCCGAGCCCGGGTCCGCATCCCCAACCGGTGCCGCACGTTCTTCGCGGCGTAGCCCACCACATCGACTCCGAAATGCTCCCCGATGTACACCGCCCGCCGTACGTGGAAATCCTGCGACACCACCGTCAGTTCCGCCTGCCCGAACACCTTTTTCGCCCGCACCACCGAATCCAGCGTACTGAACCCCGCGAAATCGCACACGATCCGCTCTCCCGGCACCCCCGCCTCGATCAACGCCTGCTTCATATCCAGACTCTCGTTGTATCCCGGGCGCGAATTGTCGCCGCTCACCAACAGATACGACACCTTTCCGGCCTCATACAGCTCCACCGCCGCGTTGATGCGGTACCGAAAATAGGCATTCTCCCTGCCATTGGCCAAAAGACGCGCACAGCCCAAGACCAATCCCGTCTTCCGAACCGGAATTGCTTCCACCTTCGTGAACATCCGGCCCTCCGAGACCCGGGCCACACGCCATTTAGCGTACAGCATAAACACGACCGACCCCAGCACACCCGCGATGACTAGAAATTTCATAGGTCTCCGAAATCGATGTCGTTTCCTCATCTCCGTCTCAGGGCAGCCGACCGAACAGAAGCACGCCTTCCCGGGCGATCCGCTTCCACAACTCCAGAAATTCCGGATCGTCCATGTTTCGCATGTCCATAAACGTCACCTCCACCTCCATCGCGTACCGGAGGTCCGCCTGCTCCCGCATCCGGTCCAGACACCGATAGGCCTGCAACCGTTGCCGGCCGCTTTCAAACAACAGATGCAGATCCAGCGTGCCGGTTTCCGCCGTATCGTCCCGGGCGATCCGCCCCGTCACCATCGCCGCCTCCGGGCGGGGCTTGAACGTGCGGCGCACCAGCTTCCGCAGATCCTCCCAGAACCGCTCCTCCGCCTCCAGCGCCGGCCTCACCGCCTTGCTCCACAGATAATGTTTCGTGTTGGGTTCAAACAAATACCGCGAGGGCGTCGCCTCCATCAACACCGCCCTCTGCGCCACCAACTCCTCCAGGGCGGTCATCACCGCCCGGTTGCTCAACCCGCAGCGACGTTGGATTTCCCGCCCCGTCAGCGGACCATTGCCCCGGTTCAACACCCGCAACACCCGCAGGTGGCTGGCCTTTCCGAGGATCGCGTTCAACCCGTTCATGTCCCGAGGCTAAACGCCCCGGGGCGGCGCATCAACCCTATTTCGCTTTGCGCGCGTTGATGAACGACTGGATGTAGCAGCCCACCAGGACAAAGCAGAGCACGAAGGAGGACCAGAGCGACACCGATTTCACCGACCCGAACTCCTCCAGGCCAAAGGCCTGCTTCCCCGTCCCGATCACCCCAAGAACCCCCAACGTCACCGCGATGTGCATGTAGATCACCCGCCGTTGCGGCTGTTTTTCGGTCAGCCATCCGCACACGGCGATCGGCAGGCCCAGAAACATCGGAATCAGCGCCGTCACGCTCGCGAAGTCGGTCATCACGTAGCCCGCGATCCCGATCACACTCAACAACACGCCCACGAATTTCGAAATTTTCGTCATAGAAAGGTCTCCTTAAAGGGTGAATCCCGACAGTCTGCGTGATTTCCCGGAAAGTGCAAGGCGGGGGCTGACGTTTTCTCCAGTCCGGGTATAGTGTGTTCATGAAACCGTTCACGATGTTGTTTTTGCCGCTTGTCCTGACGCTCTCCGGCTGCGCCACCAATCCGGTCACCGGAGAATCGGAGTTGCACCTCGTCCCCGAGCAGCAGGAAATCGAGATGGGACGCGAGCAATACCCCTACCAGATCCAGATGGCCGGCGGGGACTACGCGCTGCTTCCGGAACTGTCCGACTACGTGAACCGCGTCGGACAAAAAATCGCCCGGGTCAGTGACCGTCCCGGTCTGCCCTACGAGTTCACCGTCGTCAACGACGGCACCTGGAACGCCTGGGCCCTCCCCGGCGGCAAAATCGCCATCAACCGTGGACTGCTCCAAGCACTGGAAACCGAAAGCCAACTCGCGGCCGTGCTCGCCCACGAAATCGTGCACGCCGCCGCCCGCCACTCCGCCAAACAAATGGAGCGGGGCCTCGGTATGCAGGCCGTGCTCGCCGGACTCACTCTGGCCGTGGAGGAGGATTTACAGAACACCGTCCAGCAAACCGGCGCCATCGCGGTCGGATTTACCCAACTGAAATACAGCCGGGACGCCGAGCGGGAGGCCGACCAGTACGGCATCCGCTACATGATCAAAGCCGGATACGACCCCCAGGGCGCGGTCGAACTGCAACAACTGTTCGCCGACAACCAGGAAAGCGCCGGAGGCTGGCTCTCCTCCCACCCCGCCTCCATCGAACGTGTCCGCAATCTCCGCGACCAACTGGAAAGCGGCGGAAACGTCAACGGCTACGTCGGCGCCTCCGAATACCGGGTGCGAACCCGTCAATTGAGCGAATGGGAAAACGTCTACGCCACCTACGAAAAAGGCGTGGAAGCCCTCCGCAACAACGACCCGAAAACCGCGCTCGAACGCTCCATGGAGGCCCGCAACGCGCTCCCGGAGGAGGCCCTGTTCTATGGACTCAGCGCCCAGGCCTACGAACAGCTCGACAACCCCGAAGCCGCCCTCCAGGCCTGGTCCCAGGCCATCCAACGCAATCCCGACTGGTTCCTTTTCCGGCTCAAACGCGGCATGTTGCACGAAAAACTCGGCCATCGCCAACAAGCCGCCAACGACTACGCCGCAAGCAAAGACCTTCTCCCCACCGAGGCCGCCCAAAAAGGCCTCGCCCGCGTCACGAAATAACAGGCATCCGTGTCATATCCGTGACCATCCGTTGTTTTTCGCAAGCACCATCATGATTGAGTGGGTACAATCCTCTTTCCGACTTCCCTCCCCGCCCAAAAAGACTTTCTGTGACTTTTGTACCCTCTGTGGTTCCCCTCTCCAGAGGGATCACGTTCTACGGTGAAGAACTTCATATACGGTTTCCGCGAATTTCCGTCCAATCCCCGGGGCCTCCGCGATCTGCGCCACCTCCGCCTTGCGCAACCGCTGCACCGATCCGAAATGTTTCAATAAAATCATCTTCCGCTTTTCCCCGATGCCCGGAATGTCGTCCAGCAGCGACTCCCGGATGCGCCGGTCCCGCAAGGTCCGGTGATACGTCAGCGCGAAGCGGTGCGCCTCGTCTCGAATCCCGCGAAGCACCTTCAGGCCCGGAGAATTCAACGGCAATCGCAACGGGGGCTCCTTGTTCGCCACGTCCCACACCACCTCCTCGTGTTGCTTGGCCAACCCCACCGCCGGCAGGTCCGTCAGCCCCAGCGAATCCAAAGCCGCCCGCCCCGCCCGCAACTGGGTGATGCCCCCGTCGAACACCACCAGATCCGGCATGGACTTTTTCTCCTCCAAGAGACGCGAATACCGTCGCCGCGCCGCCTCCGCGATCATGGCCGGATCGTCCGGCCCCGTCGTGTATTTCATGCGAAACCGTTTGTACCGACTCCGGTTCGGACGTCCCCCGACCGCGCACACCATACTCGCCACCGCCTCCTCTCCGCCCGTGTTGGAAATGTCGAAGGTCTCGATCACCTGCGGCAGCGCCGGCAACTTCAGCTCCGCTTTCAACTGCCGCAGTCCCTCCAGCGCCTCCTCCCGCTGACGATCCAGGTCGTGGGTGCCGCTGGCCCGCTGCCGGATCACCCGCCGCAAATGAAACAAGGTGTCCCGCAACCGCGCTGCCTTTTCAAAATCCATTTTCTCCGCCGCCGCGTTCATCCGCCCCTCCAACTCCTTCAGCACCTCCCGTCGTTCGCCCCGCAAAAACGCCACCGCCTCCTCCGCCCGCGACCGGTACTCCTCCCGCGAAATCTTTCCGATGCAGGGGGCCGAACAAAAACTCAAAATGTCCGCCAGACAATGCCGATGATGCTCCTCCCCCGGCACCCGCGGACGACACCGCCGCAACCCATAGTGCTGCTCCGCGAACTCCTTCGCCGCCCGCGCCGCCGTCGACGACACGTACGGTCCCAGGTATACCGCGCCATCCGGTTTGCGGATGCGCGCGATGCCAAACGACGGAAACGGATCCTCCAGATGAATCCGCAACAGAATGAACCGCTTGTCGTCCTTGAACAGCGTGTTGTAGTAGGGTTTGTACTCCTTGATGAGTTTCCCCTCCGTCAGAATCGCCTCCGCCTCGTTCCCCACCACGATCGTGTCCAGGTCCGCGATGCTGTGGATCAAGCCCCGGATCTTCGGGTCCGCCCGCTTCGCCGTCGCCTTCTGAAAATAATTCCGCACCCGGTTGCGCAGGGATTTCGCCTTCCCCACGTAGATGACCTTCCCATGCCGGTCGCGCATCAGATACACGCCCGGTTTCGCCGGCAGGTCCCGGAGTTTTTGCGGTAGAGGTTCGGGAAGAGACATGAGGGGAGAATCTCGACCGGAACCCGGGAAAAAGCAAGCCCGCTCAGCCCTCGGCCGATCCCGCGCCCGTGGACGGAAGAAACGGTTCGCGGAACGCCTGTTCGAAATCGAACACCCCGTGGAAATCCGTAATCTCGTCGTCCTCCGTCTTTCCCAGAATCGACGCGTCGATCATGTTGTACACGATTTCCCCGATGTCCTCGCAACTGCGAATCCCCCAGTGCCGCAACACCCGCAGGCTGATCGGTCCGAATTCCCGGATCGCGTAATCCCGAATCCCCTTCACCAGTTCGTTGCCCTTCACGTGATGGCTCTTCTGCTTGGGCACGTTCTTCAATTCGTGCACGGTATAGTCCAACCCCTCACGCACAAAGTAGTACGCCTCCTCCTTGTACCGCCCGTCCTCTTGGACGATGTCCCGAATAATCCGACGCTGTTCCTGTTCGTTCATACACGCCGAATCTAAATTCAAATTCCTCCACTGGCAACGGCGAAACCCCAGAAACTCACCCACCCACAACTCCCCACGCACATAGGACACCCTGACCATTAACCAAAGACGACGGCCCCCTGACCTCTCAACCCTACCCGATCTTCGCGTAGGCCTTCTTCGCTTTCACCCGCACGATTTTCCGCTCGGGCAAAATCAGACAGCTCAATTCCCCCCCGTAGACACAACCGGTGTCCAACCCGACCACCTTGGGACGGTCCAATCCGCCCAGCGCCGCCCAGTGCCCGAACACCACCAAGTCATCGCCCTCGTACAGATCGAACCAGGGCGGATTGTCGCCGTTTTTCAAATCCTCCCCCTTGCCGTCCCAAGTCCGGATCGTCACCAGATGCCACGGGTCCGTCTGATCCGGATGCAATCCCGGCACCAGCCCCGCGTGCACCATCATGACATCGTGATCCTCCAGCCACAGCGGCCAGTTGGCCACATCCGCCTCGAAATCGGTGAAATACCGTCCGAAATCCTTCTGGAGCTTGTCGAAATATTTGCCGTGCTTGTGGTATTTCCCCTGAACCAGTTCCAGCAGGCTCAACTCGTGGTTGCCCAATACCGAGACCGCCTCCATTTCCCGATACAATTCCCACACGCCGCGCGAACTCGGCCCCTTGTTGATCAGATCGCCGATAAACACGATCCGGTCCTCCTTCGGGTCCGCCTTCACTTCCTTCAGCAGCGCCGCCAACTCCTTGTGGCAGCCGTGCACGTCTCCAATAATCAGGGTGCGTTGATCCATGGAACGCCGCGTACCACGACCACCCCCGGGGCACAAGCCCCCGAACCCATAAAAGCCTCTTCCGAACCTCGGAACCCATCCTCTTCGCGCTTTCCGACTCTCGGAATCCGTAATCCCCGCGATAGCTTTGCGGCACAGTCTGAATACCATAGTTGAAAAGGAGTTTACGAATGACCGACGAACCGACTTCCCAAAAATCCACGGAAGAAGAGAACCGCACGTTGCGGAATTACATCCCGCTCATGGTAATCGTCACCCTCTCCGCCCTGGCCGGCGCGGCCCGACAAGCCTCCGGCGCCGGAACCCCCACCGGTTGGATGCACGACTTCATGGGCGTCTTTCTGGTGATGTTCTCCATGTTCAAATTCTTCAATCTGCCCGGATTCGCCGATGGCTTCGAAATGTACGACCTTCTCGCCAAACGCGTGCGGGCCTACGCCTATCTCTACCCCTTTCTCGAACTCGGCCTCGGCCTCGCCTACCTCGCCCGCTTCCAGCTCACCGGAGTGTACGTCTTCACCATCGCGCTCATGCTCTTCGGCGCGGCCGGGGTGTTGATCGCGTTGAAAAACAATCTGAAAATCAACTGTCCCTGCATGGGGACCGTGCTCGACGTGCCCCTCTCCACTGTGACGCTCACCGAAGATCTCGGGATGGCCGCCATGGCGGCCCTGATGCTGACGCTTTAATCCTCTCCGGGAGATTCCACCCATGCCCGAAACCTTTCTCGACGCTTGGTCCCTTTCCGCCCTCACCGCCCTGCATTTTTTCTGGAAAGCCTTCTGGGCGTTCGTCCTTGGCTATGTCATCAGCGCCTGCATCCAGGTGTTCGTGACCCGCGAGCGTATGCAACGCACCATGGGCGACGCGGGCGGCAAAAGCGTTTTCCTCGGCACCTTCTTCGGGTTCATTTCCAGCTCCTGCAGCTTCGCCGCCCTCGCGACCACCAAATCCCTCCTCAAAAAGGGGGCCGGGCTCATTCCTTCCCTCGCCTTCCTGCTCGCCTCCACCAACCTCGTGATCGAACTCGGGATCGTGATCGCCATATTCCTCGGCTGGCAGTTTATCGTCGGGGAGTACGTCGGCGGCCTTCTGCTGATCGGGATCATGTGCCTGCTCGTCAAACTCTTTTATCCCAAGAAGCTGCTGGAGGACACCCGCGCACGCCTCCGGGACGGAGAGGAGGACGGGGACGACGAGGGCGACGTCCCGGATTGGCGGAAACGCGTCCGGTCCCTCGAAGGCTGGGAAAAGGTCGGCATGAAGTATGTCATGGAATGGAAAATGGTCTGGAAGGACGTGCTCATCGGCTTCACCATCGCGGGCGTCATCTCCGGCTTCGTGCCCAACTCCTTTTTCCAGTTTCTCTTTCCGGGATCCGAGGCCGAAAGCGTGACCTTTCTCCACACGGCCGCCCACTCCCTCGTGGGCCCCGTCGCCGCCTTCTTTACCTTCATCGGCTCCATGGGCAATATCCCCCTCGCCGCCCTGCTGTTCTCCAACGGCGTGTCCTACGCCGGGATCATGGCCTTTATTTTCAGTGACCTCGTGGTCTTCCCCGTCCTGCGGGTGAACGCCAAATTCTACGGCTGGAAAATGTCCCTCTACATCGCCGCGATTTTCCTCGCCGCCATCGTCGGGGCCGCCCTGATCATGCACTGGTCCCTCGACCTTCTGCAGTTGTTGCCCGAAGGGGCGAAAAAAGGGGGACGCCAGGGCGCGCCGGAGTTCAAAATCGGTTTCACGTTCTGGATGAACCTCGTCTTCCTCGCGATCACCCTCGTTATGGCCGGACTCCAGTGGCGGATGCGCCGCCGGATGGACCATGGCGGACACGGGCACGACCAGGGGGGAGCCTCTCGTATCGAACGGGTTCTCGGCGTCCTCTCCGTCCTCGCCATCCTCTGGCTTGTGGGCGGCGTGGGGGTGCGTTTTTTCACCGGATGACACCGGTTTCGACCTCCCCGGGCCTCCCGTTTCCCATTCATTCAGAATAGCTTTCCCCATTGCTTGACAGTCGTGCTCTCTTGACTATGGTGCCCGCCCGTTTTGACACGACGACGATGGGTTTCCGTTTACCGGAACCCGCAACCTCCAGTAAGGAAACTCTGACACATGGCTACGAAGACATCCAAAAAGCAATACGTCTACTTCTACGGCTTCGGCAAGGAACACACCGAAGGCGACACCTCCTACAAGGCGATCCTCGGCGGCAAAGGCGCCAACCTCGCGGAAATGGCCAACGCCAACCTCCCCGTTCCTCCGGGATTTACCGTCTCCACCGAAGCCTGTGCGTATTACAGTTCCCACGGAGGCAAATATCCGACCGGCATGGAAGCCGAAATGCGGACCAAGCTCAAGAAGCTCGAAAAACTCACCGGCAAAAAGCTCGGCGACCCCAACGACCCCCTGCTGGTTTCCGTCCGTTCCGGCGCCGCCGTCTCCATGCCCGGCATGATGGACACCGTTCTCAACCTCGGCCTCACCGACAAGTCCGTGAAGGGCTTCATCAAAAAGACCGGCAACGAGCGCGCCGGCTGGGACTGCTATCGCCGCTTTATCGACATGTTCGGCGACGTGGTCATGGGCCCCACCAGCGGCCTGACTCACGAGGACTTCGAACACGAACTCGAAGCCATTAAGAAGAAATACGGCGCCGAGGTCGACACCGACCTGAACGCCGAACAGATGAAAGAACTGGTCGACCGTTACAAGAAGGTCTACCGCAACAAGGTGAAAAAAGCCTTCCCCCAGGACCCCTGGGATCAGCTCGATCTCTCCGTCCAGGCCGTGTTCAACTCCTGGAATTCCGACCGCGCCGTCAAGTACCGCCAGATCAACAAAATCACCGGTCTGCTCGGCACCGCCGTCAACGTCTGCACCATGGTCTTCGGCAACATGGGCGACGGGTCCGGCTCCGGCGTGGCGTTCACCCGCGACGGCTCCTCCGGGAAGGCCGTCGCCATGGGCGAATACCTCATCAACTCCCAGGGCGAGGACGTGGTGGCCGGCATCCGGACGCCGAAAAACCTCGAGGAAATGCCCAACGAGGAAAACGAGAACGAAATTTGGACCAAGGCCCACAAAGACCTGCTGACGATCATGCGCAAGCTGGAGCGTCACTACAAATACCCGCAGGACGTGGAATTCACCGTCGAGGAAGGCAAGCTCTGGATGCTCCAGACCCGGAACGCCAAGCGCACCGGCCTCGCCGGCATCCGCTGGGCCGTCGAAATGGCCACCGGGAAAGACGTGGAAACCGGTGAGAAAATGCCCAAACTTCTCAGCAACAAGAAGGCCCTCGCCACCATCAGCGGCGAAGACCTCGAACAGTTGCTCTTCCCCATCTTCGACGTCGAAGAGGAAGCCAAGCAAACTCCCCTGCTGACCGCCCTCCCCGCCGGACCCGGCGCCGCCGTCGGCAAGATCGTCTTCGACGCCAAGAACGCCGAGGCCCTGATCAAGGAAAACCCCGAGGACCGCCTCATCCTCGTCCGCCAGGAAACCAGCCCCGAAGACGTCGGCGGCATGTGGGCGGCCAAAGGCATCCTCACCTCCACCGGCGGCATGACCTCCCACGCGGCCGTGGTGGCCCGCGGCTGGGGCAAATGCTGCATCTGTGGCGCAGGCGACCTCAAGATCAACTACGCCAAGAAGGAAATCCAGGTCAACGGCCACACCCTCAAGGCCGGCGACTGGCTGTCTCTCAACGGCTCCACCGGCAAAGTCTACGCCGGCGAACTGCCCACCATGGCCTCCCCCGTGGTCGCCGCCATCAACGACGGCTCCGCCAAGGCCAAAAAGCACCCGATCTACAAGATGTACAAGGAAGTGTCCGACTGGGCCGACCAGTACCGCAAGATCAACGTGCGCGCCAACGCCGACTCCCCGGAAGACGCCACCATCGCCCGCGCCTTCGGCGCCGAGGGCATCGGCCTCTGCCGGACCGAGCACATGTTCTTCGGCGAAGAGCGCATCTGGGACATCCGCTCCTTCATTCTGGCCGACTCCCAGGCCGAACGCGAAGAGGCGCTCAAGAAGCTCCTGCCGCATCAGCGGAAAGACTTCGAAGGCCTGTTCCGCGCCATGAAGGGACAGCCCGTGACCGTGCGGCTGCTGGATCCGCCCCTGCACGAGTTCCTGCCCCACTCCGAGGCGGAACAGAAGCAGATGGCCGACCACCTCAAGGTCGATCTGGATCTGGTCAAGCGGCGCGTCGCCGAACTGCATGAACTCAACCCCATGCTCGGCCACCGCGGCTGCCGCCTCTCCATCACCTACCCCGAACTCTGCGTCATGCAGACCCGGGCCATCATTGAGGCCGCCTGCAACGTGCTGAAACGCAGCAAGATCAAATCCGAACCGGAAATCATGATCCCGCTGGTCGGCACCAAGGCCGAAATCGACTACCTGGAAAAGATCGTGCGCGAGACCGCCGAAACCGTGGTCGGACGCCGCACCGTCAACCTGAAGTACAAGGTCGGCACCATGATCGAGATCCCCCGCGCGGCCCTCACCGCCGACGAGATCGCAGAGACCGCCGAGTTCTTCAGCTTCGGCACCAACGACCTCACCCAGTTGACCTTCGGCTACAGCCGGGACGACATCGGCTCCTTCCTCCCGGATTACCTCAACGAGAAAATCCTGGACGTGGATCCCTTCCAGTCCCTCGACCAGAACGGCGTCGGCCAGCTCGTGCAGATGGGCGTCAAGAAAGGCCGGACCACCCGTCCGGACCTCAAATGCGGCATCTGCGGCGAGCACGGCGGCGACCCCGCCTCCGTGAAATTCTGCGTCAAGGCCGGCCTCAACTACGTGAGCTGCTCCCCCTACCGGGTGCCCATCGCCCGCGTGGCGGCCGCCCAGGCCGAAATCTGATCCGGATCGCTTCCGGCATCACGAACCCCCGCCACCCGGCGGGGGTTTTTTGTGTGCGCCTCTCAGAGCTTGGATTCCGCGGAGGCGCAAAGACGCGGAGAATGACTTCTCACCCCCCCTGTGGCGATCTCAGAGCCATGGAGATCAGTTAACAACGGTAGTGAATAGAAAAATCTCCGTGCCTCCGCGTCTAGTCCTCGTCCGGATCGTGATCCAGATGGGGGTACATCCTCCGCACACACTCCGGACAAAACCCATGGCTGAAATCCGCCTCGGAATGGTCCCGGATATACGCTTCCATCTGCTGCCAGCCACCCTGGTCGTTTCGGATCTTTTTGCAGGACGAACAGATGGGAATGATTCCGCGCAAAACCTTGATCTCCTCCAGCGCCTTCTCCAGTTTGGCGATCGCCTCGTCCTTTTCATCCTCCAGCCGCTGCTGTTCGTGGATGTCACAGATAAACCCCTCCAGCTTGCCGCCGTCCGGCCCGCGCTCCACCCGGATTCCCTGCTCCCACACCCACCGGATGGCCCCGTCTTTGCGGACGATGCGATACCGCACCCGGAAATGCGTGTGATTCCGGTTCGCCTCCTCCACGGCCTCGCCCACTTTTTTCCGGTCGTCTGGATGAATGATCGCCCCGAACACCGGATCCCGTTTCCCCATCAGTTCCCTGGAAGAATATCCCGTCAGATCATAAGCGCCGTGACTGACAAACTCCATGGCCCAATCCCCCCCGTCGTTGTCGCATCGGTAGGCGATGCCCGGCATATTCGCCAGCAAGGTCATCAGTTTCCGGTCCAGCTCCTCCAGATCCCGGATGCTTTTCGCCTGCAGGCGGCGCAACCGGCTGTGATACACCGCGATCACCAGTGACAACAGCGCGACCGTCCCCACGGGTCCCACCACCAGCAGCACGTCTTTCCATGGATACGGACGCGCCTCCTCATACAGAAACCCCTTCAAATCCGGCGGCGATGAAATCTGCCCCATCTCGTGATACACCTCCGCAATATGTCTCCACCGGCCCGGATTCATATAGCCGACCTCCACCAAATCCTCGCGAATCAACCGACCCGTCTGCCGCGCCTCGTATTCCAAAGCCGCGCGGGAGTTGTTCTCCGGATACCGTTCCAGAATCAAATCGATCATCTCCTCTGGATGCCGCAAGGCGTATTCCCATCCACGCACCGACGCCTCCCGGAAACGCCTCACGAAGTCCGGACGCGCCTCCATCACCCTTCTGGACGTGAACAGGGTGTCTCCGTAGAAATCGATCCCCGCCGCCCGGGGGGAATACACCTGATACGGAATTCCCCTGTCCAGAAACACAAAAGGCTCGTCCGTCAAATACGCTGAAATCCCATCCACCTCCCCGTCCATCAACGCCTCCAGCGGCGCGTCGTAGGGAAACCGTACCAGCCCGGCCGGATCCACCCCCACCGCTTCCAAATACGCATCCAATTCCACACTGTGCTCCTCGAACATCACCCGGGCCCCCGCCAAATCATGCACGCTTCCGGCCGCGGGATTTCCCTTTCGCAACAAGACCATGGGCGAGTGCTGGAACACCGTCGCCAACGCCATCACCGGTTTTCCCCGGGCGTGTGCGACCACCAGATCCGACAGCGCCACGCCAAAATCCGCGTCTCCCTGCAACACCTCGTGAATGGTGTCCACGTTCTCCCCCTCCACCAACCGCACCTCCATCCCAGCCTCTTCATAATATCCCCGCTCCACCGCCGCGTAATACCCCGCGAACTGAAACTGATGATGCCACTTCAACTGCAACACCACCGGCTCCAACTCCTGCGCCGTCCCCCTGTCGAAACCCGAAAGTCCGATCCATAAGAAACAGGCTTGAAACAAAACCGTCGTCTTCACATCCATAGTTTACGTCCCTACGGTTTTAAAAATCAACCTAAAGGTGTTCACAATTACATCGAAACACACAAATAGACGTAACGTATACCCAAACCCGTTGCATCCCGTCCGCGGCCTCGGCGCGGCCCGGGGTCGCATTCCGGACTTGCCAGCTCTTTTGCCTCCCACTACAGTGCCCCCACTATGAACAAGATCCTCTCCGCCACCCTTTCCGTCTGTCTCGCCACCTTCCTTGGAGCCTTTCTGCTCTTCCAGGCCGGATGTGAAATCGAAAGTGGAGATGAAACCGTGCGCACCGTTTCTCTGGATATTGCCGGCAGCTACACCAACAATTCCGGGATTCCCGACCGGCAAAGCGGAAATCGGATCACCCAACTCACGCTGATCCAGAACGGCGATCAACTCACCGGCGTCGACAACCAGGGCGGACGCTGGACCGGCACCATCGGCCGCGCGGGCGAAACCCAGGCCTCCATCACCCTGGATGGCATGACCTCCGCCGGAGCCCAGGTCGTGATCACCGGCACCGTCACCGTCAACGGAAGTGATGCCACCCTCAGCGGACTCTGGGTCGAACCCGGCATCACCGCCAATGTCAGCGCCACCGGAAGTGTCACCCCCTCTCCCACCGCCACGCCTTCCGCCACCTCGACCCCCACGGTCAACGTCACCGCC
>Ga0194138_10001055_pt1 | contig 13121 bp, 17 predicted proteins | sample TARM_MetaG_T2_14_FD_134022 | JGI IMG/M metagenome (GOLD analysis project Ga0194138, IMG submission 134022) | Freshwater microbial communities from Pennsylvania, USA, analyzing microbe dynamics in response to fracking - TARM_MetaG_T2_14 (version 2) | ecosystem: Environmental > Aquatic >...
ATAATTTTTATAAATATGGTTCTCTCTTTCTACAGTACTCATTTTTGAACGCTCCTCAAATTGAGCATGTAGTGAGTTAAACATACGTCGGGCTGCCCCGAATGTTGTTTCAATAATTTGTATCTGTTCATCATTAGGATATATTCTCATTTTATGTACTGTTAATATTAAATTCATAAGGCAACCCCCCTTTGAAACTATTATACCAAATGTTCATCAACATAGTTATGTTTACATCAATAAATGTCAACTGTATTAAACTGTTTCAATTATACTACAAGGAAGTGAATATATGAATTTTTTCAAAGAAAGAAAAAAGATCTTTTTGTTGTCTTTCTTCATAATGATTGATTTTATTTTGACCTACATAGGAATTAATATTCTTCAATTTATTGAAGAAGCTAATCCTTTTCTAATCAATCTTTTTGAAGTCAATCTTTTCATAGCAGTTATATTAAGAACACTTCATATTACATTAATTTTCTTATGTTTAGATTATATAAGAACAAAAAAAGAAAAGTTGTACAATAATATTGTAAACTTCTCTTTGATTCTTAATGTTGCAGTTTTTGCTCTTCACATTAGGTGGTTGGCTCTTTATTTACAAGGCTAACTCATGAAAAGGACCTACTTCTTCAATTAAATTATTAATAAGGTCTTTTTCAAAATGTGTTCCTGATTCTTCTTGAATGATTCTTATAGCTTCTGAGGGAGGCAAAGCTTTTCTGTAAACTCTATCCGTAACTAAAGCGTCATACATGTCTGAAATTGACACAATTTTTGAAAGTTCACTAATGTCTTCTTCAGTTTTCCCATGAGGATAACCAGAACCATCACTTTTTTCATGATGTTCAAGTATTATTCTTAAGGATTCATTAGGTAAATCACTATTTTGTTTCATGAAAACATACCCTAAATCAGTATGCTTTTTTACTTCATTCATTTCTTGTTCTGTAAGTTTACTTGGTTTCATTAATATTTCTTTCGGGACAAACATTTTTCCAATGTCATGGAATAAAGCTCCCATTGTTATTTCATGCAACTCTATTTCTTCTAGTTTTCTTTTTTTCCCTATTAATAAAGATAATTTTGCTACATTCTGAGAATGTTTTAATGTTTTCGGCTCTAGTTTCTTGAGTATTTTTAAATCTTGACTTGAAAGCATCTTGCCTCCCTCCTTATTAGTTGTTTTGAATTCTTTCAATTGGACCTTTGTCTAAACTCCAATAAGGTCCTCTTTCCATAAAGATTACTTGGTAAACTGGTGTCCACCGTTTTTCAATTAATTCTTCTACTATTATCTTTACTTCAAATCTTATTAAATCTTTTATGTTTAGTAAACTATCATTTTTAATAATATCATAATTAAATAATAATTTATCTCCTGGATTTATTTTCTTTGTATTAGAAACAATAGGGATAATATTTTCTCTTTCTGGGTGAAATAGACTTTCTCCAATTTTATATCCATTTTCATTTAATGTGAAAACTTCTTTATTTAATTCTGGCAAATCCTCTTTTTCTATTGAATTAGATACTGCATTATTAAGTATATATTTCAATCTTACTTTCTGAACTTTGTCTTCTTTATTTTCATATGATAGGATAAAGTCTTCTTCTTGTTTTAAATTTCTTTCGTTTATTGAAATAAAGTTATTAACAGTCAAAACGACAGAGAAAACTAAGAGAACTAAGAATACTACATTTCTATTCATTATTTTTACCACCTCACATTTTGTTTCTTTATAATAATTTTGTTTGGAGTGTCTTCGAGTAAGTTATCTTTGGTGAACTCTTCAGCTTCTTCTCTTGTTTTAGAAAGATGAAAGACTTTATATTCTCCTGAGCTTATACCCATAACTCCAACAGTGTAAAATATTCTTTTCACATATTCCACTCCTTATTTATAGAGATTTAGAAGCTTGATTTCTTTTTCAGTTAGATCCTCTATATCTTTCGATACTATCTCATCAAAAATTTGTCTTTTGTAATTAATAATAATGTAACCAAATACTGTGAGGATTGATAAGAAAATTGGAATAATAATGGCAAAAGAAATAGAATCTGGATTTCTATCAGAATAAAGAACAATACTCAACACTGATAGAAAAGGAAATACAACCACAAATAGAACAAGGTTAATGAAATAATCTTTTGTGAAGTTTTCTAAGGCCAACTTCAAGCTTTCTTGTTTCATTGATTTCATAACAACATCTCCTTTTAGTTTATAATTTCATTATACATTAGATAGAAACAGCTGTCAACTATTTTTTGAAACATTATTGATATTTATCCCCAAAAGAGGAGGTGTATATAATGTGGAATCAATAATTAGCATTTTGATTTTAACTGGTGTTGTGATTATTTTTCATTTTGTGATAAAAGACATAAAAGAAACAAATAAAAGAAAAAGAATTTTGATGTATAAGAAAATGAAAGAAAAACATGGGGAAGAAATTTCACCAGAAGAGGAAGAAAAAGACAGTAATGCAAAGAAAAAACATCAAACTGTTCAAAAAAATAAAACCATAGATGAAAAGCAAAAAACAAAAGAAAATTCGACAAAGAAAAAATCTCAACCTATTCAAAAAAATAAATCTATAGATAAAAAGCAAAAAACAAAAGAGAATTCGATTTACAATCAATATTATAGAGAAAGAAAAACAAGAGAAGAAATAAAGGGTCAAGATGGAGAAGAATTAATAGTCGACAAATTAAAAACAATACCTGGTTATGCAAGAATATTGACTAATATATATATTCCTAAAAAAAATAATCCAAAAGAAACAACAGAGATAGACGTCCTATACATTTGCAAGTCTGGAATATTTGTCATAGAGTCTAAAAACTTCTCTGGATTCATTGTTGGAAATGAATTTCAAAAGAATTGGAAACAATATTTCAGAAAAGATCTCAAATATGAATTCTACAATCCCATCATGCAAAACTATCATCACATAATCAATTTGAAGGATATAACAAGAAATTTGGGAAATTATCCTCATTTTTCTTTGATTGTTTTTGGAGATGACTGTAAACTAAGTGTGAACTCAGAAACAAAAGTAATTAATTTAAGAGACATGAAAGACACTATTAATTCTTTTGAAGACAAAAATGCTATTAATGAAAAGCAAATTGATGAATTGCATAGTTTTCTCAGTCAGTTTTCTGAAGTGAGCCAAGAAGTGAAAAGAAATCATAATAACAATATAACAAAAAGATACAAAAAAAGACCTATTGACTTTAGGCTATGAAGACTCACTCTACCCACCATTTTGCTTTGCAAAATGCTTGAGGTTGGTGTCTCCTTGCTCACTGCTTATAAATTTTAATCTCACAAAAAAAATAATGATATAATGAGAAAAGATGGAGGTGAAACATGAATAATATAGTTGAAGTGTTCACTAGCGAGTCTGGTGATTGGACTGTAATTAAACTCAATGGAGAAGTTTACGAAGAAGGCCATAGCATTCCTGTTCGCCGCTGGCTTGATTTAATTGAGCAATTTGGAAACGAAGTGAGCAGCGTAGAAATATCTGATGAAGATATGGAAAAGGGAAACTACTAATATCTTTTATATTTAAAAAGAGTTAACCATTAGAGGTTGACTCTTTTTGTAATTGTCAATTAAACTAAGTAAAAATAGGTTTGAAGTATTTTTCAATATCCCTCCAGCTTTCTGAATAAAGATCTAAGCAATGTCATGAAGGAAAGTAATAATAGCATAGTCATCAAAGGAACAACTCATAACACCATTTTCTGCAAAGTCTAGATATTCCCTTTTAAGGCTCTTCATATCCATATTAATTGAATTTTCTTCAAGAATGTAACAGCAAAACCCAGTATTGTCAAACTTCAATTTGCAATTATATAGATTTTCTTGTGCAAACAAGTCTTTTATTTTAAAAGTTAGCGTTTCATTCATATAAGATCTCTCCTATCACGATAATAAATTTTTAAATAAAAAGAACCCTTACAAAAGAGTTCTTTTCTACATAAGTAATAAGAAGCTAACATAAGTAAGCTAATTTAAAGAATAATTCGCCTTGCTCTTACAACATCTATTTTCAGATTTTTGATGAATTGTGGATGCTTTTTCATAATTAGCTCACTTAGCTTTCGTGCGTCTACATATTTATATTCATCTGGATAGGTGTTTTCTCCCATATTACTAATTGAGTCTCCTTCCTCAAGTAAGCACTCATAAGTTTCCTTATCAATTTTTCTTTCAATTAATAAGTCGGAAATAGAGTAGACAACAACGTCAGACTTGTTTTCTTCAAATACTTCTTTTACAATGGAAAAGAAATCTTCGCCAGTCATCTTCTCTTTTGAGAACAGATTAATCCATGAGTAGTGATATTCATTTTCTTTAATTGCTATTGTAGTAGTGTATTCTATATATTTTCCCATAATTATCTCTCCTTCATTTTATTTGATAATTTCATTATAACATGAAATAATAGTCATGTCAACTGCTAATTGCACTTTTTAAAAGCTTTTTGTCGAACTTAGTGAAAGAAAACACTTAATATGAATTTTAGTTATCAATTCCTTGAAGTGGAATAAGGTTTACTAAGGAAACAAGAGGAAGCCGAGAAGAATATTAATATTTTTAATATTCTTCGAAGAAATCAATATAATCAATTTCATCAGGGTCATGTTTCATAAGCATTTCATCAAGCAATTGTTCAAATTCATCATCATTATAAGTGTTTTCTAAGTTCATTTAAAACCCTCCGTATCATTTGTTTATATATATATTATAACATGATATACACAATAAATCAACATATATTCATCAAAAAAATAAAAAATATATCACCGTTAAACATTGATATATCAATGCCTCCTTTTGATTTGTAATAGTTAAAGAGGAAATAAAAATGATTGTTTTTGTATAAACATACAAAAAGCTAACCCTGACGAGTTAGCTTAATTCTCTCTTATTTTACTTTGCAAAAAACTGATTATTTCAATAAAAACAAACCCTCATAGCTTTCTATTCATAATATACAATATTATCACTCAAATTGATACATGCGAGTTTTCCTCCATAAGCTGCCCCACAATCTATTCCTATTTTATCTTTTTCTCTCCAAATTTCATTTGAATTATCTTGATTTATATATCTTGTAGGAGTATGTCCAAAAACAATTGTATATGGAAAGCCATGACTTTTCTTGTGAATGAATTCTTCTCTAATCCACCTTAAGTCTTCTCCTTTTTGTTCATTCAAAGGGATTCCTGGGCGAACTCCAGCATGCACAAAAAGAAAGTCTTCTTCTATGTGATAATCTTTATATCCTTTTATTTCATCTAAGAAGATGTCTTGGGTTTTCTCAGGCAACTCATAATATTGCGACAATGTTTTCATTGTTCCATTATGAATAAGAACGTTGACATCCTCACTTGATAAGGCTCCGCTTACTGAAGAATACCTTTTTACAACTTCTAAAAACATTTCTTCATGATTTCCCATCAACGTTATAATTTGATATCCTTTTTCTTTTAACTCTAAAATTTTCATGACAGTTTCAATGCTTTGTTCTCCTCGATCTATATTATCTCCTAAAATAATTAGTTTGTCTTCTTTTCTGAGATTTATTTTTTCTATCATAGATTCAAATTTAGATAGACTTCCATGAATATCAGACATTACAAATAGTTTCATTATAGCACCCCTTTATTTCTTTGCTCTGAAGAAAACTAGAGTTTCTCCATCTTGAATAGTACTCATTTTCTTTCCATTTTCTATTTCAGCATAATAAAGCATTTCTTGCACATTTTCATCTGGTGTTAATTGTTTTTGAATGTTCCACGCAACATCTCCTTCTTCTATGAATATCTCAATAGGTTCATAATTACTTGGAATTTCTACATTTCCGTTCATAACATCAATTACATTGTTCATAGTAAACACAATAATAATACTCATTAATACTCCCCAAATTGACCATAAACCAATAGATCTTTTTGATTCCCTAGAAAGAGATTGAAATTTTTCTGTGATGCTCTTTGTTAACTGTACGACTTTTTCACACATTTGAATTCCCCCTTGATTTCATTTGTTAATTACATTATATATGAAACTGTCCTTTATGTCAACAGTTTTCAACAAAAAAGTCAACTTAGGTTGACTTTCTAATTTAATTTAAAATGTTGATAAAGTTAATTGTGTCTGCTATTTCTACATACATTGGCTCTCTAATCATGAGCATATAAATAACGAAGATACATAAAACCCCAACAACTACTGCTTTGAATATTAAACTTGTTATTTCTTTTATTATTCTTGCCCCTACGACAATCACTAGCAGAAGTGCAATTACTTCGTGTAAATCCCACATTCAATTATCATCTCCTTCCTTTATCAATATCAATGAACAGTGATTTTCACATTTCTTCTACCAAAATTAAGTGCAGCTTTTACTGTTGTGAAATGAATGTCAATTATGTTCCCTTTTATTGCTCCTCCTGTGTCAGCTGCTGTATAAGTTCCATACCCTTCTATTGTCACTTTAGAGCCGAGTGGAATGACATTAGGATCTACGGCAATTACCATTGGGTTTTTGTGTAGATCTGTTCCATCGGCCGTATATCGGCTGAGTTCTGGTTGTGCTGTTGAATACCCAGTAGCTTCTATTATCATTGATTTACCTGTGACACTTCCAGAAGAAGCTTTGACACTTCCAGAAGGAGTTGTCTTTGTTTTTGGAGTAGAATTCGCAGGCTGTTTTTGGTCAACTTTGTTTTCTAAAGCTTTCTCTTTGGCTTCCTTCTCTTTTATTTTGTCTATTTCTTTTTGTACCTTTTCTGGGTCTCTTCCTTCTTCTTCTAAAATTTGTTTTCTTTTTTCTCCATTTCCATAGTCTCCATTGATAACTAATTTAGCAATTTCTTTGTTAGATAACTTTTGTTTTTCTTCTTTCTCTATGAGTTTTTCTATTGTTGTTTTGTCTTCTAAATTTGGCAGTTTAGAAATTATCTCCTTTATTTCTTCTTTTGAAATAGTAGATTCTTTTACAATTAAACTAAATTCACTTTCTTTTACCATCTTATTTGAATCAAACATTTTTGATTCATTAGCTTTTAATGCGTTGGGATTTGCTAAGAAAAAAGAGACAACTAAAATTGAAAATATAAACTTCTTCGTCTTGTTGTTTTTCATTTAAACATTTCCTCCATATTCTTTATTTTCTTACCTTTTCTTATTATATCAAAAAAAGAGCAAACTTGAGTAAGTTTCCCCTTTCTTTTTGTCTATTTAATTCTGAATGCTTTATTAAATCTGTTAATATTTGAAGCGTACCCAGCATGCTTGCCTTCTCTGAAAGCTCCAAATGTGCTGTTTCCTCCCATATATATCTCCATGTGTCCTGAATACCATAAAATGTCTCCTCTTTTAATTTCACTCATTGGAATTTCATAAAATCTAGAGTCTGAAAAGATACTTCTTGTTGTCAAGTTTGAAGTGTCATTAGTTAATCCTGAGTCTATTAATGCTCTTACAACTATAGAAGAACAATCAGCAAAGCCAACTTGCATTCTTTTTGATTGTGAGTAACCCCAACCTTTCATCTTCAATGCTTGATTAATGAAAACTTCTGTTTTAGATGAATTATATGATAAACTGCTTCTTTGTATGGAATTGCTATTTCTTTTTGCTAAAATAGAGGCTTGGCTTGCTCTTTCTTCTTGCATTTTGTCTATCTTATTTTGGACTTCTTCATAATTATATCCTAAATTTTCTAACTTATTTATTCTCTCTTGTCCATTTCCATAATCTCCTTCCATGACATTATTTATTAGAGAGTCAGTTATTGGCAAGAAATATTCTTTTCCTTCTTCTTTGGTTTCTAAGTCAACTGAGTTTGCATGAGTCAATGTCAAATAGTAATTGTTTTCTTTATCTTTTTCTGTTTCTTGTTTTATACTCTCATTTGAAGATAGAGAACTATTCTCTTCAAGAATTATAATTTTAGATTTCTTGTAAAGAAAGTTTTCTCTTTGTTCTCCTTTTTCTTTTATTTTATCAATAGAATAAGATTTTAATTTGCTCGAATCTACAGAAATATTTTCTTCTTTTTTATTTAAATTTGACAGAAAAGAGAAATCTACTTCTTCTCCTTTCTTTTCTTTTTCTAAAATAGAGTTGCTCATTTCATACTTTTCATTACTCATCTTTGTCAAAATAGTTTTCTTAGTTTTCTCATGAATGCTTTTTTCTCCGTCTATAAATATTGCACTTTTATTATTTCCATTCTCTTTTAATAAATTAAAAGTTCTTTCTTCAAGAGTTTCATTTATTAAAACAATATTCTTATCATCATTTATATTAAGTTGAGTTGCTATGAACAAGCCTGAAAAGCTGTCTTCATGAACAAAAATAAAGCTATTTTCTTCATTATTTTTTGCTTCCTCTAAATAAAAGTCTTTTGCGTTTTTTTCATTTATATTTCCTTTGAAATTTGAAAGCTTTTCTAAAATTCCTATACTTTCTCCAAATGTGTAAACAGACTTATATTTTTTAATTTCTTCCAATTCTTCATTTTTTATGTTTTCTGAGTCTACCACAAGAAATCTATTTTTGTTTTCTATTATTGCTGTTTTTGATTTTAAGATATCCTCATAAGTTTTTTTGTCTAGAACATACAAAGAATTCTCTTCTTTTTTTATTTCATTATCAATGGTACTGTATGAGACTATATTACCTTTTGTTATTCCATCTGCATGTGTAATAATTGGTGAGCTCAAAGAAATTCCTATTCCTAATATTATTCCTGCTGTCTTAATCAAATGTTTTTTCATATTCAATCTCCTTGTTCTTTTTTTTGTGCTTTTTTAATATCAGTTTTTAACAAAAAAAAGAGGCCTACAATTAGGTCTCTTTTTCGTGAGTATTATTGGTTAGTGGAGTACCCTTTAGAATCAAATTTCATTATTATGGCATCATTTTCTGAATTCTTTAACTAATCCAGGGAATATAATATTGTAGCTTCCAGTTTTCTTAGTAACCTTAGCTGCCTCTTCGTTGCTTGAGACAACAAACTCAACAATACTTCCATCCCATTTTTGAGTGCTGTTGTTGTTTGTATGCTGAGCAGCCTTGAAATCTCCTACAATAGCAGGAATAATTTGTCCTGATTCCATCACAATGTCTATTTCTTGGCCTACTTCGTCAGCATAAGCAGACCCCAGTGCAACCAGATATCTTCCATTATACATCATAATAGCTGTTTCTGGATCTGGAGAAGCTTTTGCACTCAGTTTTCCTTGTGGTGAACTTTTAGATAACTTAGTCCAACTCATATAACTTTTGAACTCTTTGTGTGGGAGTGCTTTTATCGTTGTATAATCATTCAAAGTTTTTTCTTCTTCTTTATCTTCTTCTAAGGGGTAAAACCCAAGTCTCTCTTTATTTGTATATTCACTTTCATATGAAGTTTCATGGTTTGAAGCTAGTTCAACATCAGAAGGATATTTAACAAAGGATACTTGGTTTTCTTTAGTTTTCTTTTCGATGATGGATTTAATTTTCTCATAATCATAACCTTCTTTTTTAAGGTTCTTTTCTATTTCTTCTTTCTCTCCAAACTCACCTTTCATAACCAAGTCAGCAATAGATTCATTAGATAACTGAGTTAACTTTGCATCTTCTGACTCTTCTGCAACTTTAACTGATTTATAAACATCTTCTGCTTTAAATTTTACTTTTTCTTTTACTTCTGGTTCTGTTTGAATTTCTTCTTCCATTTGTTCAGTTTCTTCTAATTTTGGAATAGTTTCTGTGCTATTGTTTGCAAAAACAACTCCACTAAACAAAGTTAAAGAAACCAACATTGAGCTTACTATTTTTGTTTTATTATTTAATATTTTCTTCATTTTTCCTCCTATTATCTTGATTCATTTTTTGAAGAAAGAAAAAGCAACAAACACTCTATCTTTCCTCATAATGAATATCAAGTAAGTCTAATAACTTTAGAAATAACTTATAATGCTGAGAAACAAGAATTAATTAGAACTTTTGAAGCCATCAATAATGTCTTGAGGGAAGCTTTCAGGCACACTGAGTTCACTAACGATATCAAATGTTTTTTTAGAAACAGTATAATCGCAGAGATGAACAAAAGCTTGAATTTTAGAAGAAGGTTTTTTAAGGTCTTCTCCACCTCTTACTTTTGTCCATTCACCCATATGTGTCTCAATGATATGAAGCATTTTATTTAAGATTTCCTTGTCTTCTTTGTCAAAGTTTTCTAAGCCTGCTTTTTTAACAATGTCCACAACTAAACGTGGGTGTTCTGTTTTAGTGTAATGGAACTGTGTGTAGTCTAACTCATCAGCACCATATTTAGCATTATCGTGGACAAGGCATGCAGCTAAGATAATTTCTTTATCTAAGTCAGAAAGGTTTTCTAAGTTGAAAACTTTCATGATAGTTTCGTTTCTCATAAATTCTTTAGCTGTAATCATAACTGCTAGGCTGTGCTTGACAAGCCCCATAAACCCATTTGTTACTAGTGGGTGGTATTTACCTGTACTACTTGTAGAAGCCCCAAAGAAGATAGTAGGTGTATTTTCAATAATTTTTTCGACAATGTTCAATACTTTTTGATTTTTAAATTCATCAAGATGTCCTTTATAAATATCTAATTTTTGTTCTTTTGTTAATTCCATATTAACAACTCCTTTTCATTAATATGTCTATTATACTATATAGTTAGAAAACTGTCAACTAAAGAAAAAAGAGTTACTGCTCAATTAAGAACAATAACTCTTTTTGTTTATTTTGTTATCTCAGCTATCTCAAGTTATCTTAATGTTGGGTAATTTCCAGAAGTGATTTCCCAGGTTTTTGTGAAATCCCAACCTTGATAGTTTGCTTGATTTTTCATTTCTGAAGTTGTTCTTGGAGTTCCTAACTGTGAATTTATAGTTGAACCTACTTCTCCAGAAGTCTCTTTGTCATAGAAAGAGTTTGTTGCTGTTCCAGACAAGTAATTTCTTATTCCAACTAAACCACCCTTTTTTGAACTGTCGCCATATACAAGTCCAACTGAATAAGAATTATTTATGCTTATGTTTTCAAGAGTGTGCCCTACAAGTCCTCCTACACCTGCTGCTGGGTTATAATCTCCTTTTACATTTGATTTAGAATAAGAATTAGATATTAATCCTTCACCAATTTCACCAACAAGTCCTCCGACACTATTGCGTGTCCCTTCTACAGACCCTTCTGTATAAGACTTTGTCACTTCACCAGTCATTTTCCCAGCTATACCACCTACATAAGAAGCTCCTTTTATATGCACACTTTCTACATGAGAATTGCTTATATCTGTGTTTATAGCCATTCCAATTAGTCCTCCCACATAATTGCCAGTGCTTTCTACTGTTAATCCCGTTGAATGTGAATTTTTGACTATACTATTAGTGGCTTTTGCAATCAAACTGCCAGCATAATGATACCCTGTTATATTGGCATTTTTTAGAACAACATTTTCAATTTGAGCGTTTTCAATAATCCCAAACAATCCATTGTATTGTCCACCACTTGAAGTTAAACCAGTTATAGTATAATTTCCTCCATTGTATACTCCAGTAAAGGGGCTAGGTGAATTACCTATGATTTTCCAAGTAATACCAGTCAAATCAATGTCTTTTATTTGGATATAATTTTCTGCTGAAGACTTAGGCGAATTTCCTATTGCTTGCAATTCTGCAGCAGTAGAAACAGGAATATATCCTTGAGAAATAAGCTCATCAATTTGTTCTTGAGTATACTTAGCATTTGGATCTAATTCTGGTTCCGGTTCCGGAGTAGGCTCTGGATCTGGTTCTGGTTCCGGAGTAGGCTCTGGATTTTCGTTATCACCTACAAAGTCATCGTCAATAACATATTTACTAGAAGAAGTGACAAAGATATAATCTTTCAATTCGACCGTTTTACCTGACGCGTTTGAGATTGAAAGAACTTTTGTTCCATTCTCTTCTATATCACCATTATCATTCAATTTATGGAATTGTTCTTGGTCATAAATTTTAATGAAACCAATAGTTCCTTTTGTGTCACCATTACTTGAATGAACTTTTTCATTAAACGCAAAGGCATAATGTCCAATATAAACTACAGAATGAGGAATCTCAATTCCAATAAGTTGATTTCCAGCAAATGCATAATCTTCAATGCGTTCAAGAGTAGAAGGCAATTTAACAGAGATAAGGCCTTCTCCTTGGTAAGCTCCTTTTTCAATTTTTGTAACAGGGTAGAGCTCTCCTCCCACTTCAAGTTCTTCTGGGATTGTAATTGCCCCGTTCCCTTCACCAGCAATAATAGTCCCCGTATCTGGGTCGAATACTACACCAACATCTCCTGGTGTAGGATTTTTGTAAGTGGGTTCATTTCCATCAAACGCATTGTTTCCAATAATGACATTTTCAGGTTTATTATTAATAGTAGGTTTTGTGTTGTTCCCTGCAAAAGCATTGTCTCCAATAGAACCTACACTATGAGGGATGTCAACTTTAGGGATATCATTATTTTCAAATGCCCCGTTACCAATATCTTCTACACCTGAAGGGATATCTACATATTCCAGGTCATTATCAGCAAAAGCGTCATCTTCGATTTTTTCAACAGTATTTGGGATTTTAATAGATCCAAGATTTCCATTTTGGAAAGCACCAGTCCCGATGACTTCGACAGGAATACATTGCTCTTTACCGTCAACTTCTAGCAAGAAGTATTCGGGGATAACTAAGTGAAGCTCAGTTCCATTCCATTTAACAATAGTTCCCTTTCCATTAATTAATTGGAAATCATAATCAGGTAAAGGAGATGGACAAGTTAACTCTTTCTTTTCATCATCAATATTAAGAGGTTTATCGTGTTCATAATATACCTTACCTATACTATTTGTGTAAAAAGTTCCTGGAAGTTTAGTGTTTATTTTCTTTGAATATTCTTCTGGGATAACCTTATATGTTTTATCAATAGAGAATTCTTCTTCAGTTACAAGATTACCTCCAACACCTAATTCTTCAGAATTAATTGGAATTAAATCTCCGCCTAATCCTAAATTATCACTTAATTCATCATTATTAAGACTATGATAAGC
>Ga0194138_10001056_pt1 | contig 13120 bp, 8 predicted proteins | sample TARM_MetaG_T2_14_FD_134022 | JGI IMG/M metagenome (GOLD analysis project Ga0194138, IMG submission 134022) | Freshwater microbial communities from Pennsylvania, USA, analyzing microbe dynamics in response to fracking - TARM_MetaG_T2_14 (version 2) | ecosystem: Environmental > Aquatic >...
CTGGATGATATTCCCTTTGATCTGAGGGAAACCCTCAATGACCTGGTGCATATGCTCGGCTCCCGGGCGCGGGAGAAGGGGCTGGCACTGGAGCTGCGCATTGACGAGAACCTGCCCTGGGCCCTGAAGGGAGATCCGGTCCGGATTCGCCAGATTCTGCTGAACCTCACATCCAATGCCATCAAGTTCACCGATTCCGGCCATGTGCTGATCAGCATTGAGATGCTCGGCCGCCGGGACGATCAGGCCCGGATTCGTGTGGCGGTGGAAGACACCGGCGTGGGCATCAACCCGGAGGATGTGCCGCTGGTGTACGAGCCCTATATGCAGCTGGGCCAGCAGTTCCAGCGCCAGCTACCCGGCGCCGGCCTGGGGCTGACCATTTGCCGGCAACTGGTGAGCCTGATGGATGGATCAATGGATCTGGAAAGCCGTCCGGGCGAAGGTTCCACCTTCTGGATAGAGCTGACGTTGCCGGTGGCACCGGAGAATGCCGCCCGGGTAAGGCCGGACACCCGGATGGTGAAGAATCGCCGGATTCTGGTGGTGGATTCCTACGAGCTTTCCCGCAAGATCACCCTGGAAATGCTGTCCCGCCATGAAGTGCATATCGAGGCGGTGAAGTCCGCAGGCGAGGCGCTGACTTCCCTGCGCGCCGCGTTCGACGGCCTGGAGCCGTTTGATGCCATTGTTCTGGACGGCTTTGTGCCGGATATGGACAGCGACCTGCTGTGCCGGCAGATTCGCAGCAATCCCTTGTGGTCGGATATGCGCCTGTTGATTCTCTCGTCCAATCCCCAGCGGGGCGATGCCGAGCATTTCCGCCAGGCCGGCGCCGATGCCTTCCTGAGCAAATCCCTGCGGGAATCCTGCCTGACACCGATTCTGAACCAGCTGTTTGCGGATGCCGCCAAAAAGGAGCGCCGCTTCCTGACCCGGTTCTCGCTGCAGGCAGTTACCGACACCAGCCGGAGGCGGGAGCTGCCCTGCGGCCGCATGAAGGTGCTACTGGTGGAAGATAACCCGGTAAACCGCACCCTCACCCGCCGGCTGCTGGAAAAGCTGGGCTGTGATGTAATGACCGCCAACGACGGTGAGGCCGCTGCCAGCCTTTGGCAATGGCATCCGTTCGACCTGATCTTCATGGACTGCCTGATGCCCCGGGTGGATGGCTTCGAGGCCACCCGGCGACTGCGCGAGTGGGAACAGGTGCATAACCGGGAACGGATTCCGGTGGTGGCCCTGACCGCCAGTGCCATGGAAGAAGACGAAGAACGCTGCCGCCGGTGTGGCATGGATTTGTTCGTTGCCAAGCCTGTCAATATTGAAATGCTAAGGGCAGTACTGGAACAATACTGTAAAGCGTCCGCCGCCTCCTGAATCCGGGGCGGGGACATCCAGTTAGGTTTCCACTACGCCAAGGCCGCCATGAACGTTGAATGCCCGACCTGTAAAAAATCCGTGGAATGGACGGAGTCCAACCCATACCGCCCGTTCTGTTCAGAGCGTTGCAAACTGATTGACCTGGGCGCCTGGGCCAACGAGGAGTACCGGGTGCCCGCGGAGAATGCATCGCCAGATGATCTGGACCAGGGCGGTGAAACCACCCGGCACTGATTGCGGGGTTCCGGGCCCGATAAATGCAGTTAACGGGGACTTACCGCCTTTTAAGTTGAGCGGTCTCCAGCGCCCCGTTAACATACCGCCAACTCTATTAATAACTTACCGAAGGTGCAAACATGAAAGCGTCCCGGATTTCCCTGATGATTCTCTCCCTGGCTGCCGCGCCTGCATTTGCAGGTGACGTCGACCTGAGCCTCACCAACGACTCGGTCAAGGGCCAGGTGAATTTTTTCGATACCAACAATGATCTGCAGTTAGGCACCGGCTACACCTACCAGGAGGGTGGCCTGGACATTTTCAATGTCGACTTCCACGCCCAGGGGCGCACCGCCATTGGCAACCTGCCCACCACCGCCGGCCTGGGTGTACGGAGCCTGGCCTGGGATGAAGGCCAGGCAGATGGCGGCGCGGTTGGCCTGGGCGGCTATGCCACGGTGAACATCCCGAGAGTGCCCGGCCTGTCCGTTACCGGCGCGCTGCACTATGCGCCGAGCATTCTGTCTTTCGGGGACTCCGATGACATGACCAGCTTTGAGCTGCGCGGCAGCTATCGGGTTATCCGCAACGCCGAGCTGTTTGCCGGTTACCGGTACCTGAACACGGAGCTGGATCGCCCCCTGCGTGGCGATGTGAATCTTGACGAGGGCATCATGGCCGGTATGAAGATTTTTTTCTGAATACCCCCTGACAAACCTCTCTTGAAAGGGCGCCCCGGGCCAACCGGCGCGCCCTTTTTGCTGCTCATTCGTACCTCATTTCGTGACGGTTTTCGTGTCTCTTTTCGTGTATTTCCTCACGCTTTCCCGAAAATCCGACTGTTAGACTGGATGCCTGTACTTTCTGCACGGATAGCCAGGCATGCGATTGACTTCCGGTTTAGTTTTCTGCTTCACGCTATTGCTCGTTACCGGCTGCGGCGGTGGCGAAGATGCCATTGAGGGCGCACGGAGCGAACCCAACGATTTTGCCGGCAGTAAAAACCCGGCCAATGACTTCAGTTCCGGCAGTACCGGCGATTCCAACAACACCAATGGCCTGGCCCCTAATGAAGTCCGCATTACCATGGAAGTGCCCGGAGGCGTAACCGACCAGGGCAAGGCAACCCGCCGCAACCTGCGAATCGTGCAGCCTGACAGGGTGAGCGTTTACTACACCAATACCGGCCTGCAGACCCTGGGCGAGCCACCCATTGCCACCCGCACCGACAGCCAGGGCTTTACCATCATTGAATTTACCGAAGGGCTGCCGCTGGCCCCGGATGTGATCATTGAGGCCGTCTATGGCAATACCCGCATGCGGGCCCTTGCCGCGGATGCCGACCGGGATGTGAAGGTCAACCCGTTCTCGGAGTACCTGGTTGTCAACACCCTCAGCAGTTACACCTCCAGAGAGCTCCAGACCATTCGGGAGTGCGTGGAAGACCAGGGTGGGGAGCTGTGCCTGAACAAGTATGTGTGGTCGACCCTTGCCGACCAGATCCATGACTTCGAAATCGAGATTCCCTCCGGCGCCGACCTTCAGGGAGCATTGAGCCTGCTTTCCGGGCGGGGGGATTTTGCCCGCTACGTCAGTGCCATGGCTGACTATGCGGTGCTTGATGCCGCCTCGTCCGGAAAGATCAGCGCCAGCTCCGCCGACTACAATTCGGTATTCCTGGGCATTGAGCTGGGCCAGACGTTTCTGGAACCCTCCCTTGCCCGGTCCGGCCAGTGGGGCGTTCGCACCGCCCAGGAAGAGGTGCTTACCGATACCAACGGCACCGGTTACGTGTATCCCGCGCTCACGCTCACCAGCTTCGACGCCTTCAACATCAAGGTCACCTCTCTGGCCAATGACATTCCCTATGACCGTGAGGCCCTGATCCATCAGGATGGCAACAATTTCTATGTGCGGGGCTCCGAGGACTGGGAACTCAATACCCACTCTTCCTCTCCCGGTGCCGCCACCCTGCTCGAAGACACCCGTCTGCTGGCGGGCCGGGCGCTGTTCCAGAGCATCACCGGCAGAGGCAGCTCCAGGATCATCGGCTGGACCCGCAATCCCTACTACCTCAACGCCTTCACCAGCCTGCCGGCGGATGAAACCACCGGGCCGGACCGGGTCGTCAGCGGCTATTTCAGCGCGGGCAAGGCCATCGAACTGGCGGCCGAAGGCGACCGGTTACGGCGGGTTGGCACGCTGGAAGACCACTATCTGTCGGTACTCGAGATCGATCTTCTGCGCCCGGAAGGCTTCAGCACCAGCTCGCTCAGTGGCCGGGATTACAACACCGTCTACCTGGCCACCCGCTTCAGCGAGGACGCCGTGCCCCTGACGGTGGAAACCGGATTTGGCCAGTGGCGAATCAATTCGGGCACGGTGGCTCAAACCCGGACCTTTGCCTCCATCCAGCGCGGCAATGCCGGTGGTGTTACCGCCACTACCGCCGGCTCCGGTGCGGAATCCTGGACCCTGAGCAACCGCACCTCAAGGCTGAGCACCGGGGACGAGAACATCGGCCGGCTAAACCTGGATTTCGCTTCCTCTAACGACACCGCCTCCGGCGATTTTGAACAGCCGGACGTGGGGATTGGCGCCAGCACGCCCGATGGCACACTACTGGCCTTCAACCTGGATGACAGCCCGCTGGGCGAGGGCTTGCTGATCGCCGGCGAACAGACCACCAACAGTGCGCCAACCACAGGCCGGTTCCGGCTCCAGGGCGTAGCACTGGCGTTAGCACCGGGTTCCAACCGGCTGCGGCATTTTGATAACGCTGTGCTGACCATTAATTCGGCCACCGCGGCAACTCTTTCGCCCGTGACTCTGACCAGCACGCACTCCGTTAACGATGAAACCGTGACAGCCCCGGAACTTCAGACCGGGCCAGATATCGCTCTGACCTACAGCCAGGCCGGTGATGGCAGTGTGCAGTTCAGTGGCGGCAATCTGACCCTGGAAGGCTTTCACACCGCCAGCCGGGACCAGTTCTACCTGACTTTCCGGGCCACCAACGGTACCGAAGAGCAGGCGGGGCTGGTGATCGCCACCCGGGTGCCTTGACTGGCCGTGCACCTGGGGCCGGAAACCCAACTGGCAGACTCGTTCGTATAACCTGTTATAATCATTGCCATATCGATTCTAACGAGAGGTTTTATGTCTGCAGGTAAGCCGGCGAAGCTGCGGCGCGCGATGTTGTTGATGGTACCGCTGATCGTCTTTGCGATCGGGGGCAGTTTCTATGCGCCTTCGGCGAGTGTTGACACCAGTCGTTCCGGCAACAGTGGATCCGAACCCGCCCTGTCGTCCCTGCCGCCCCTGCCGCACTGGGCCAATGATCAGCTGCCGGATTTTTCCAAATACAGTGATACCACTGAAAAGAAAGCTGCGTTTTTCTCGTTCCTGTACCCACGCATTGTGCTGGCCAATTCACGAATTCTGATTGAACGGGATTATCTGGACAGCCTGGCCAGCAAGGAGGAACTGACCGCCAAGGAGTATCGATGGCTGGCCCAGCAGGCCGAGCGGCTGAGAGTGGATGCCGAGCCCGGTAGCAAGGAGCAGTTCGCACTGCTTCGCAAACGGCTGGATGTGATTCCGCCTTCGCTGGTGCTGGCCCAGGCCGCCAATGAATCCGCCTGGGGCACCTCGCGCTTCGCCATCAAGGGTAACAATCTGTTCGGCCAGTGGTGTTTCTCCAAAGGGTGTGGCCTGGTACCACTCGGTCGTGCCGACGGCGCCAGCCATGAGGTTGCCGATTTTGCCTCACCGTATCGCTCGGTGCGGGCCTACATCCAGAACCTGAACCGGCATCCGACCTACCAGCTGCTGCGGGATGTCCGGCTCAAAGATCGTCGCAATAATACGCCGCTCTCCGGCATCGAGCTTGCCGAGGGGCTGCTGGGTTATTCCGAGCGTGGTGAAGAATACGTTGAAGAAATCCGGGCGATGATTCGCTACAACAACCTGGAGTTTTACGACGACGATTTCCGTAGCGTGGTCCGTAACCTGACTCCGGACAGTCTCGAGCAACTCGCCTCCACGGAGACGGAAACCGGTCTGCTGCCCCGCCAGTCATCACTGAACAGTACCCCGGCTGAAGGCTAGACGAGAACCCCCACCCATGCTCAACTTCCTCCCTGCGCCGCTGAAGGGAGCTTTGGCGGCCCTGATGATCCTGTGTAACACCCTGGTGCTGTTTCCGATTCTTCTGGTGTTCGCGCTGATCAAGCTTGTCCTGCCCCTGGTGGCCGTGCGCAAGGGCTGCACGGTGATTCTGAACAACATCGCCTGGGTGTGGATCGGCTTCAACAATCTGCTGGTGGATCTGCTCCACAAGGTAACCTGGGACGTTCGGGGGGTGGAGAACCTGAGCCGGCAGCACTGGTACTTTGTGACCTGCAATCACCAGAGCTGGGCCGACATCCCGGCCATCCAGTATGTTCTGAACAGCCGGATCCCTCTCCTGAAGTTCTTCCTGAAGAAAGAGCTGATCTGGATCCCGTTTCTGGGTATTGCCTGGTGGGCGCTGGACTTCCCGTTCATGCACCGTCACACCAAGGAGCAGATTGCCAGACGGCCGGAATTGAAAGGCAAGGATGTCGCCGCCACTCAGGCCGCCTGCGAAAAATTCCGCTATACCCCGGTGACCATTTTCAACTTCATGGAAGGCACCCGGTTTACGCCGGAAAAGCATCAACGCCAGAACTCCCCCTACCGGAACCTGCTTAAACCGAGGGCCGGTGGCACCGCGTTCGTACTGGGCGCCATGGGCGAGATGATTCATACCATGCTGGATGTCACCATTGTGTATCCGGAAGGGCGTGCCGGCTTCTGGGATTACCTGTGCGGACGCATCCGCCGGATCGTGGTGGACATTCGCGTGCGCGAAATCCCCGAGCAGTTTCTGGGGATGGATTATGAAAACAACCGGGAAACCCGGGCCGCGTTTCAGCGCTGGGTCGGTGAGATCTGGGCGGAGAAGGATGCGCGGATAGATGAGTTGAGGTCTGAGACTTGAAGCTGAAAATGGGGTCTGACCCCGTGGGGTCAGACCCCTTCTTCATCTACTTCACAGCAAGCCTAATTCTTGACCCCGCGGGGTCAGACCCCTGGTTCACAGCAAGCCTAGTTCTCTGGCGCGGACGATCGCCTGGGTGCGGGATTTCACATCCAGCTTGGCGTTGATTCTGCGGGCGTGGGTTTTCACGGTATGCAGGGAAATGTGCAGTTTATCGGCGATCTCCTGGTTGGAAAGCCCTTTGGCAATCAGCTCCAGCACCCCCTGCTCCCTTTCACTGATCGGTTCCGCCAGGGCGTCGGCGCCAACGGCATCCGGTTTTAACTCAAACAGCGCTCCCAGGGCTTCCTTGAAGGGACTGTCGGGGAGCTGACCAAAGCCTTTCTCGATCAGATCCTGAAGTTCGCCCCGCAGCTCCGAAAACGGGCTGATGAAATGCTCCCGGGCCGCCTCGGCCACCACCGAGGACAGAATCTTCTGGGCAACCACCGGGCCTTTCTCATCCTGGACAATCACCGCTTCGAGCAACCGCATGTGCAGTTCAACGCCCCAGGGGATCGTGCCCTCGTAGCGTTCACGAATACCCTGCAGGGTCTCCCGGGCACGAATCAGATCACCCCGGGCCAGATCAATCCGCACCTGCAGGCAATCCAGCAGCCCCGGCATCATCGGGAACAGTTCCGGCACAAAGCCGGCCTCCCGGTAGGGGGCGAGCTTGCTGACGGCCTGGCCGGCGCTTTCGATCTGATTCTGGGCCAGCCAGCAACTGGCTTTGAGGGCCTCCAGAACCGGCACGAACAGCGATTCATCCACCTGCCAGGAATGCATGGTGCGCTCCGCCCGACCAATCCAGACGAAGGCGTCTTCCAGACGGCCCTGCGCCCGGCACATCAGCACCCGAATGGCCATCGCCAGCAGCAGGCCCAGATCCCGGGTCTGTTCGGCATGGCGACCACAGGTTACCAATAGCCGGTCGGCCTCCGCTTCCCGGCCCTGGTGCCAGAGCACCAATACCAGATTCAGCTGAAGCCGGGTTTCCCCGATCCGGGCCGGACGGGCCAGTTCCTGCATGGCCGTGTCCAGACCGGTTCTGAGCAATTGCTCCGCATGTTTGAGAGCGCCTTTACCCAACTCGATACGGGCATGGGCGTATACCGCCAACGCCTCGGAGCCGGAATCACCCGCCTCCCGGGCAAGCCGCGCCGCCGCACGGTTGGCTTCCCGCGCCTCCTGGAATCGACCGGCGGCACACAGGGCACTGGACCGCACCATCTGGGTTACCAGCTGGCCCTGGGTGCTGAGCTCCCCTTCTGTCAGTGCCCTGTCTGCCATTTCCAGGGCCGGGGCCACACTGCCCTCTCCCCGGAGGATGAAGGCCTTCAGGGCGCAGATCCGGGCCACCTGCTCTTGCTGCTCGGGCTCTGCCAGGCCATCGATCAACGCCCGGGCCTGGCGAAACTGCCCGCCAATGGCATGAACCCAGCTGTAGACAATCCGAAGACGGGCACTGCGCTCAAGCAGCTGGGCCGGCAGGCTCTTGCGGAGCCTCAGCAGCGATGCGGTATCCTGACCCAACAGCAGGGCTTCAGAACCCTCCGACGCAATTCGTATCACCTCGTCCGCGTCGCCGGCCAGCAGAGCGTATTTCAGAGCCTCCGGGAACTGATCCCGCACCCCGAACCAGCGGCTGGCCCGAAGCATGCGCTCGGCATACCCCGCCATCATCGGCGACTTCAACCATTCCTGCAGCAAAGGGTTGAGCCGATACCAGCGGCCGCGCCCCGGCATGGGCTTGAGCGGGAGGCCCCGATCAACGGCCTGGGAAGGCACCAGGCCGGTGTCCGGCAGGAACGGCTCAAGCGCCAGGAACAGCTCATCGGAACAAAGCTCCAGCTCGGCGACACCGCGCAGGGAGCGAAGCTGGCCCGGGGTCAGACCACCCAGCACAGATTCCTTGAGGAAACGTTCGACCCCCGCCGTTTCCTGTATCGGCTTGCGTTCGGGATTACGGGCCAGTTCCCGCCGGTAAAGTGCCAGCGGCGTCGCCCAGCCTTCGGTCATGTCGTAGAGGTTGTCCACGGCCACGCTGGTCAGCTGGCTGGCGTCCATAGCCGGCCGGAAGAACTCGAAGGTTTCCGAGCGCGAAAGCTCCAGGGCCTCGGAGCCCAGGCGGGTCAACCGGTTTTCCAGTTCGAGGCCGTGGGTCTCGAACGGTAACGCCTTGCGGGATATCAGTACGATTGAGGAGTCGGCAGGAAAGTCTGCAACCAGTTGCTGCAGCAACTCGACCACGGCCGGGTTGCCAAGATTCTGCAGGTTGTCGAGAACCAGCACCCGGGGCTGTCCGTGGCTCTTGCGGGCCAGCGCCACCTGCATCATTGCCAGGGTATCGGAGAAGGTTGCGCCGCCCTGGCGCCCCTGCTCCGGCGTCTCGGGAAGGTCCAGCGCGATGGCGAGCAGTGTCAGAAAGCGTGATGGTGCGTTGTCCTGAGCATTCAGCGCAATCCAGCGGATCTGGTCGCTGTTTGATCCGGAACCACCGAGAGCACTGACCACGGCGTGGGATTTGCCGTAACCACAGGGCGCTTCAATGAACAGAATATTGCCCGAACCCAACGCCCCGGTGATTTTGCCGTCAAGTTTCGGCCGCGCCAGCGAATCCTGCGGTACGGGCGGGATCTGCACCCTTTGCCTGAGCAGGTCTCTGACTAGCTCTCCCCGCTGAAGACCACTGTTCGCTGACTGGAATTCATCGTTGGCTGCACAGCCATCATTGAACGATTTCACGCACTGCCCCATTTAACTCCGGCCTGAACTGCTTTAAAACCGCCGGAAAAGTGGATCTTTGCACTGACTTTTGAGTGGCGACCTGCATCGGGTACGCCTTTAGTATGATAGGAAGGTTAAACCAATTGAGGGGCGGGCTGCAAAATTTTGACGTTAAAGGATTTTATATCGTGTTAAAAAAACGGCGGGCCCGAGGGCCCGCCGAATTAAATCGTTTACCGGACAACCCTTACCGGGTACCCGCCCGGCGCAGCGCGGCCGGTGTGTAATCCCTGGAGCGACGCTCAATGCCGAACTCATACGGGTTTTCTTCTTCATTGGTCAGGCCAAGGGCCAGGTAACGACCGGAGAGGAGATCGTACAGAACCTCGATGGCATACCAGGGAACGACCTGATCGTAGAACTGCATGGCATGGGCTTCGGCCACACGCCACAGCTCACCCCGACCATCGTAATGATCGATGATCGACGCCTGCCAGGAATCCTCATCAATGTAGAAATCACGCTGGGCATAAATGTGGCGCTCGCCTTCCTTCAGGGTGGCGCGCACATGCCATACCCGGTGCAGCTCGTAGCGGGTCAGATTCTGGTTGATGTGGCCAGCCTTGATGATCTGGTCATAGCTCAGGTCCGGATCCACCAGCTTGTAGGAGTTGTACGGAATGTACATTTCCTTCTTGCCCACCAGCTCCCAGTTGTAACGATCCGGTGCGCCGTTGAACATGTCGAAGTTATCGGAGGTACGCATGCCGTCAGAAGCGGTACCCGGGCCGTCATAGGCCACCTGGGGCGCACGGCGGACACGACGCTGACCGGCATTGTAAACCCACGCACGGCGCGGCTCTGCAACCTGATCGATGGTTTCGTGAACCAGCAGTACGTTACCGGCCAGGCGTGCCGGAGCGGTAATGGCCTGTTTGAAGTAGAACAGGACGTTCGGGTCCATGCCCGGCTCGTAGTCCTCAAGGTAGGTGCGCCAGGTCAGTTCGTCCTGGAATTTCACCACAGAGTAGTCGCCGTCAACCGTAGGAGTAACCTGGCCGACGTTACGCATTACCGAACCACCGCGATAGCGGGTGATGTGGTTCCAGATCACCTCAAGGCCATTCTGCGGAATGGGGAACGGCGTTGCGGACTGGTAGTTGCCCAGGCCGTTACCGTCCTTGATCAGTTCAACGGTGGTGGCGTTCTCAACCGTCTGCTCCATCACGTCTTTCGGATAGGCCGCAGAACGGTGAGTCTCGTACACCGGCAGGAAATAATCGTCGTAGCGCTTGATCATGGCAACCTGCCCCGGGGACAGCTTGTCTTTGTACTGGTCAACGTTGCTCTGATCGATCGTGAACTTGGGCTCTTCGTTGGGATACGGATTAACGTAAATGCCGTCACCCTTGTAATCCGCCGGAGGGGTGGTCAGACCACCAGTCCACGGGGGGATTTCACCGCCATTGCCGGCCTGCTCTGCACCCATCGGTGTCAGCGAGTCACCCAGCTTGGCCGCCTCTTCAGCAGAAACCGCACCCCAGGCCTGGCCGGCAAACATGCTCGCTGCCAGAACGCCTGTGGCCAGTAGTTTCTTGTTCAGTTTCATTTAGATTCCCTCGTTAAACGAATTCTTTCCGGTTCAGAATGAGTAGGAAACGCTGGCATTCACGAAATCACGGTCAGTCAACTCGTTATACGGCTTGCCGCCGAAAAAGTTTGTGTAACCGATATTGCCGGTAATCCTGTTCTGGTAAACCGCCTGCAGGGACAGACCAATCGCCTTGCTGCCTTCATTGAAAGCGCCACCGGGCTGCGGGCTGTAGCCTTCAACATCGTGACTCCAGGCCAGCTGCGGTGACAGGTTCACACCGGCAAGTGCGTTCGGATAATCCCAAACCAGCCGGGTACGGTAACCCCAGGAGAAGTCGGTTGTGAAGCCTTCATTGTTACAGTAGGTGGTATTGATGTTCTCAGGATCCGCACTGCCTTCACCGCTGCAAAGGTCTCCGACTGCACTTGGAATAGTTCCGATACCAAAGGTTCCGGAACGGCCATAACGAGCCTCATCGTAACCCGGCAGATCGTGGACATAGGTCGCACCGAACTCCGTAATCAGGGACAAACGGCTTGCTCCCATCACCTGGTCGAAGAACTTGATCAAAGTGAATTGAGCCTGAGAAACGTTGAATCGGTCGTAACCGGAAACTGCCTCGCCCGCAAAGTTCGCGTTGCCAGACTTCTCGATCATCTGCTGCTCGAGCAAGCTCAGCACTTCCCCATTTGGACCTCGCTTCTGAAGACCGCCATAGATCAACTCGAAGGCGTTCCACTGAAGAGGCAAGTTGTCACGGAAACTGTATTCAGCACCCAGCGACCAGCCACCCGGGGTGGTGGTGTTGATGCTGATGCCGTACAGATTGATATTCTCCGGATACTCGATGAAGTAACTCGGGAACGCGGAAAACGACTGACCCCGGTCGTTCTGCTGTGTTGTGCTCGGATTGGACGGGTTGTTGACCTGGCCGCTGACGTACGGCAGGCGGCTGTTGTACTTGATGTAATAGAAACCCAGCTCGGAATCATTCAGGGCGGGTACGTACCAGCGCAGCGCTACACCAAACTGATCCTTGGCATCGGCTTCCTTATCACCGAGGCGGGGCGCAACAAAGCCCTGGGCGTACGCCTGTGAATCCGGAAGCTGACCAGCCAGCAGCACCGGGCCACAGCCATCCGCGGCAAAATCGTTGGTAGAAAAGAAGGTTCCGCAGTAATCCGGGCGCACTGGCTCCCAGTCTGTCTGTACGAAAGTTTCAACCGACACGTTTTCAGTGATACCGGCCGACATATAGAACATTTCAACGGGCAGGAGGGCGTCTTTCAGCTGGGAGCCGGGCGCCCTGAAGGCCGGTACATCGACCGGGTTGATAACGTTGATGCCACCGGGGATGAAGGTGCTCTCACCCCAGCTTACCACCTGCTCACCGTATCGGATGCTGACCGGAACATTACCAATATACCAGTCAGAGAATACATAGGCGTCGAGGATTTCAGCAAGGGAGGCGTAGTCGCTGGCCTCGGAGTTCAACTCACGGCGCTGGCCCACATTATCCACCGCGCGCTTTTCGTCTTTCAGTTCGAAGTCGTACCAGTACCGCCCGCGAACAAACGCACCTACACGGGTCAGGTAGGGGTTATCCACGGAGTAATTAAGATAAAGCTCACTGTTGCCCCTGACGATTTTGGAATAGGTATGCCCCCGCTCAAAGTTGAGGTTACCGTCATCATAGTTGTTGCTGGAGGCGCCAATATTTTCGAACTCCCCACCCGGTGCAAACTCGGGACCGAGGTTACCCTGGCTGATCAGCCGGGCATCGGGATTTTCAACCCGCCAGCCAGCACCGGCAGACAGCGTGGTGTTGAACTGGGCTTCCACATCTCCCACATAAAACGAGTAAGCGGCTGCCTGACCGGACATTCCGGCCGCAACTGCCACGGCCAGCGGTAATTTGGTCCAACGCTGCCATTGAGGTGTTTTTCTTGTCATTGGAAGGCTACTCCATTGTTGTTCTGAGTCGCTGCTCTGATTATTGGTATTCACGATGTATTGGAGGCTTCATGCACAGTGCTCGTGATGTTGGCACTATAGCTAACGCCTTCGGGCGCTTTGATCAGTCAAAAGTATGATTTTGCTCTCACACCTCTATTACCGCCGGGTTTCGTCGCACA
>Ga0194138_10001063_pt1 | contig 13083 bp, 12 predicted proteins | sample TARM_MetaG_T2_14_FD_134022 | JGI IMG/M metagenome (GOLD analysis project Ga0194138, IMG submission 134022) | Freshwater microbial communities from Pennsylvania, USA, analyzing microbe dynamics in response to fracking - TARM_MetaG_T2_14 (version 2) | ecosystem: Environmental > Aquatic >...
TATAAGCGTGTCTCACTGCTGCATGAGGGAATGCATGCATTCAATTTTAGTAAGGGGTGGAATCAGCATGACAGAAGAAAATTATGTCATTGAGATGATTGGCGTAACAAAAGCTTTCGGCAATTATAAAGCAAATGATGATATTTTTCTCAACTTGAAAAAAGGTGAAATTCACGCTTTGTTGGGTGAAAATGGTGCGGGAAAGTCGACTTTGATGAATATTCTCTCTGGACTTTTGGAACCGACCAGCGGAACAATCAAAGTCAAAGGGCAAGAAGTCAAAATCAGTTCCCCGGGCATTGCCGATAAATTGGGAATCGGAATGGTGCACCAACATTTTATGCTGGTCAAGGACTTCACGGTTACGGAAAACATCATTTTGGGCAGCGAGCCGAGCCGATTCGGCGTTCTGAACAAAAAGTCAGCAGCCGGCGTGATTGCGGATCTGTCCAATAAATACCGGTTGGCAGTCAATCCTTCCGCGAAAATCGAGGACATCACAGTCGGGATGCAGCAAAGGGTCGAAATACTTAAAACATTGTACCGTGGGGCGGACGTGCTCATTTTTGACGAACCGACAGCCGTTTTGACACCTCAGGAAATCGATGAATTGATGTCGATCATGAAGGAACTGACGAAAGAAGGCAAGTCGATCATCCTGATTACGCACAAATTGGATGAAATCAAAGCGGTAGCCGACCGTTGCACGGTAATCCGCAAGGGCAAGAGCATCGGCACCGTCGATGTCAAGCAGACATACCAACAGGAACTGGCGGACATGATGGTGGGACGCTCCGTTCTGTTCCGCACAGTCAAAAAACCATCCCAGCCGAAACAGGCTGTCTTGGAAGTAGAGGGATTGACGGTCAAAGAAAGCCGCGGTCTGGAAGCCGTACGAAATCTGAATCTAACTGTAAGGGCCGGCGAAATCGTCGGAATCGCAGGGATCGACGGGAATGGCCAAAGCGAACTGATCCAAGCCATCACTGGCCTGCGGAAGGCTGAGAGCGGAACCGTCAAACTGAACGGCGAAATCATCACGAATTTGGCTCCGCGCAAGATCACCGAGTCAGGTTTAGGGCATATCCCCGAAGACCGACAAAAGTTCGGCCTGATCCTTCCGATGCGTCTGGACGAGAATATCGCGCTGCAGACTTATTACCAGGAGCCATACAGCAAAAACAGCTTCCTGAATGACAAAGCCATCGAAAATCACGCCATCGAGCTGATCAAAGAATTTGATGTACGTACCCAAAGCGAAAAAGCGACGGCGGGTTCACTGTCCGGCGGCAATCAGCAAAAAGCGATCATCGCCCGCGAAGTCGATCGGAATCCTTCTTTATTGATCGCTGCCCAGCCGACTCGAGGCTTGGATGTGGGTGCCATCGAATTTATCCACAAACGCTTGATCGAGCAACGGGATAAGGACAAGGCGATCCTCCTGATGAGCTTCGAATTGGATGAAATCCTGAATCTCTCCGATATCATCGCCGTTATGTTTGAAGGCGAAATCGTGGCCTACGTCAAACCGGAGGAAACTTCCGAACAGGAACTGGGATTATTGATGGCCGGTTCTTCCTTGGAAAAGGCCAGGGAAGAATTGGAAAAAAATAAGGAAGAGGAGGGAAGCCCTCATGAGTAATCAACAAGGAGCCACTCGCATCCAGGGGATTATCGTCCCTTTACTTTCAGTTGTATTGGGTCTGTTGATCGGCGCAATCGTCATGTGGTCTTTCGGTTACGATGCCATCGCGGGATATTCAGCAATGCTGAAGGGAGCATTCGGATCGCCGTTTTATATAGGCGAATTGCTGCGTGAAGCTACCCCTTTGATTCTGGTCGCATTAGGGTTTGCGGTAGCCAATACGGCCGGTTTTTTCAATATCGGTGTAGCGGGCCAGACCTTGTTCGGCTGGCTGGCATCCGTCAGTGTCGCCCAAATGCTGCCGGAACTTCCTAAAATCGTATTGCTGCCTTTATGCATTTTGGCGGGGGTTGCCGCCGGAGCTGTGTGGGCGGGCATCGCCGGATTCTTGCGTGCCTACTTCAATACAAGCGAAGTGATCGTCACAATCATGCTGAATCATACTGCTTTATACATCAATAACCACTTCGTCAGGAATGTTTTGACGGATTCCGGCGATTCCACAGCCAGAATCACTGAAAATGCCAGTTTAAGAGTGCCATTCCTATCCGAATTGACGCGCAATTCAACGCTGCATGCCGGCCTCTTCATTGCCCTCATCATGGTTGCGGTTGTTTGGGTGCTGATGAAAAAAACGACATACGGTTTCGAATTCCGTTCAGTCGGATTGAATCCTGATGCAGCCGATTACGCAGGCATGAACGCCAAGAAAAACATCATTTTGGCCATGCTGATCAGCGGTGGGTTGGCCGGTTTGGGAGGCGCAATGGAAGGCTTGGGGAATTTCCAAAATATGTTTGTTCAAGGCGCGATGCCGGCAGTCGGATTCGACGGCATGGCAGTTGCCTTGTTGGGCATCGGCAGCCCTATCGGCATCCTCTTTGCCGCGTTACTCTTCAGCACACTGAAAATAGGCGGAACCAGTATGCCGCTTATGTCCGGCGTGCCGGTGGAAATCGTCGACATCGTGATCGCGTCGATCATCTTCTTCGTCGGGGCGAGCTATATCATCCGACTTTTGGTGAATAAGCTGTCCAAAGTCAATAAAAAGGAGGTGGCGTGAGATGGACATGCTAGCGATTCTGTCGATTATCGTATCCTCGGCTCTGATTTATTCGGCACCATTGATCTTCACCGGACTGGGCGGAACTTTCTCGGAACGGAGCGGCATCGTCAATGTGGGACTGGAAGGCACGATGGTCATGGGAGCATTCTCGGCCATAGTCTTTAATCTGAACTACGCCGACAATCTCGGCAAAATGACCCCTTGGATTGCCTTGTTGGTGGCTGGGGTTGTCGGCATCGGCTTCTCGATCATCCATGCGGTCGCCACCATCAACTTGAGGGCGAACCACATCGTTTCCGGAACGGTCATCAATATGCTTGCCCCAGCTTTGGCGGTATTTTTGACCAAAGTCCTTTATGAAGGCAAAGGACAAACCGCCTTCATCATACAGAATTTCGGGAAAACCAGTTTCCCGATATTGAAGGATATCCCGATCATCGGTCAGATATTTTTCACGAACACATCTGCACCGGCCTATGCGGCGATCGCAATGGCGCTTGTCTGCTATTTCATCATCTTCAAGACGACTTTCGGCTTGCGTCTGCGTTCAGTCGGGGAACACCCGCAGGCGGCGGATACATTGGGGATCAACGTCTACATGATGCGCTACGCCGGCGTGCTGATTTCCGGATTTTTGGGCGGTGTGGGCGGCGCCATCGTCTCCCAGTCGATCAGCTTGAATTTTTCCGGCTCGACGATTGCCGGTCAAGGCTTCATTGCCATGGCAGCGATGATTTTCGGCAAATGGAATCCAATCGGTGTCATGGGTGCGGCGATTTTCTTCGGTTTCGCCCAGAGTTTGGGAGTCATCGGCAGCTATATTCCGGTCATCCAGAACATCCCTTCCGTCTATCTGCAAATTGCACCGTACGTCATCACGATCATTGTGCTTGTAGGCTTTATCGGAAAATCCAGAGGCCCAGCCGCTAACGGTACGACTTACATCAAATCAAAGTAATCTCTGACAGCAGGAAGGGTTGGCTCATCATCACGAGCCAGCCTTTTCTTTTTGCGCCGCGGATGCGGGCAAGGAATGGCTTAATTGAAAAAAAGCCTGAATTAGAGTATAGTTTTCCCTATCGACAAATAAAATAGCTTACAGGACGTGAAATGGATGGAATACAAATTAAAGCAAGGCGTTACGGCCTATATCGAGCCTTCCGACAAATACAAAACCGTACTGATCCAATACAAATTCAGGACGATCTTCGGCGGCAAAACGGCAACGGAACGTTCTTTAGTGAAGAACATGCTGGAAACGAACAGCAAGCAGTATCCTAGCCAAAACGAAATGGATCTGAAAATGGCCAGCCTTTACGGTGCGACGCTGCATACGCAATCGCAACGCTTCGGCAAGCAGCATGTGGTGACGCTGAGCCTGTCCGTCGTGAATGATAAATTCATCGGAGGCGACGATACACTCTTGGAAGAGGCGTTCGCTTTTCTGGAAGAAATCATCTTCAGGCCCAATGCCGAGGACGGCAAATTCCACGAGAAGACGTTTCTGAGGGAAAAGGAAAATCTGCATAATTATTTCGAATCTCTGATCGAAGACAAATCCGCCTACGCGCGGATGCGCTTGAACCAAGTGCTGTTCGAGGGGACGGATCAAGCTTATCAAGGCATCGGTGATGCCGGGTTCCTTGAGGACATCACTGCGGGCAGCCTGTTCGGATGCTACGAAGAAATGATCGGATCGAATCAGTTGGATATCCTCGTTTCGGGCGATGTAGCGCCTGAACGGGTACTGAAAATACTGGATGCCCAGAAACTTTCGGACAGGAAAGAAATCGAAAAAGAGGTTTTTTATTTCCGCGAAAAGAAAACCGGAACCGTCACTTCAAGCGAAGCGCAAGACATCAATCAGGGCAAACTGTTCTTCGGCTTCTCCTCACCCGTCTATTACATGAATGAACATTATTTTGCCGGATTGGTTTTTGATGGACTATTCGGGGGCTTCCCGCATTCAAAACTGTTCCAGAATGTCCGTGAAAAAGAGAGCTTGGCTTACTCCGCTTCAAGCGGCTTGGACTTTCTGCGCGGCGTCATGACTGTCGGCACCGGCATCGAGTTCGATAAACGGGAACAGGTCGAAAAAATCGTTCTGGCCCAGCTTCAGGATATGCGAGCGGGTGATTTCCCGGATGCGTTGATCGACCAGACGAAAGGCATGCTGATCAACCACTATAAACAAAATGATGATTATCAGGGCAGAAGCTTGGCGAAACAGTACCAGGACATCCTCATCATTGAAAATCCTCTTTCGCAGGAGGAATGGATCGCCGGCTTGAATGCGGTGACGAAGGATCAGATCATTGCGGTTGCGGAAAAAATGACTTTGCAGGCGATATTTTTCTTGAAAGGCGAGGCTACTGATGAATAAAGTACACTATGAGGCACTTAACGAAACGGTCTATACGGAAGTGTTGGACAACGGCTTGCAGGTCGTGTTGATCCCGAAAAACAAGTATTCAAAAACCTATGGCATCTTCACCACCAATTTTGGGTCGATCGATAATCAGTTTGTTCCGATAAACGGGGACAAGGAAATCAACATTCCGGACGGCATCGCGCATTTCCTCGAACATAAGTTGTTCGAAGGCGAAGATCATGACGCTTTTGAGGACTTCGCCAAGTATGGCGCTTCAGCGAATGCTTTCACCTCCTTCACGCGGACAAGCTATCTCTTTTCGGCCACGGATAACATCACCGAAAACACAAACAGCCTGCTTGATTTCGTTCAAGATCCGCATTTCACGGCAGAGGGCACCGAAAAGGAAAAAGGCATCATCGCCCAAGAAATACGCATGTATGAAGACAATCCGGGCTGGCAACTTTTTTATGGCCTGCTGCGTAATCTGTATCCCGAACATCCGCTTTCCGTCGATATCGCCGGAACGGTGGACAGCATCCAAGCAATTTCGCCGGAACTGCTCCAAATCTGCTACGACACGTTCTACCATCCATCCAACATGAACCTGTTGATGATCGGCAATTTCGTTCCCGAGGAAATGATGGAGACGATCAGACAGAATCAAGCCGGCAAGACGTTCCTTCCGGCAAAACCGATCCAACGCACCTTGCCGCAAGCCTCGATCCAGGACATCATTCCGTACAAAGAGATCGAAATGGATGTGCAGCGCCCGAAAGTGATGCTTGGTGTGAAAGGTTTGGATGCGGAAGTGACCGGAAACCAAGCCGAAAAATACAAAATCTACGGGTCGCTGTTGCTGGAATTGCTTTTCGGCCGCAGTTCCTCGCATTTCATCGAGCTCTATGACAGTGGTTTGATCGATGACAGCTTCGGCTATTCCTTCAATCTGGATCGTTCCTTCCACTTTATGGCTGTCGAATCGGATACGGAAAAGCCGAAGCTGCTGGAAGAAAAACTGAAACGGATTCTGCTGGATTGGGAAACGGATGCTAACCTGACGAACGAGAAATTTGATTTGCTGAAGAAGAGCATGATCGGGGAACAATTGCAGGCGTTCAACTCGCTGGAATACATCGCCAATCACTACAGCACGCTGCTGTTTTCGGGTGCCGAACTCTTTGAGGTTGTTCCCTTGATCGAAGAAACCAGTCTGGATGACATCCGCAGATTCGCCGAGGGATATCTCAAAGAAGCGAGCATGAGCACCTACGTGATCCTCCAGAAGGGAGCAAAGCAGCCATGAAAGCGGCTTTGGTGACGGGAGCCTCCGGGGATATCGGTACCTCCATCGCAAGGGATCTGGCCGGTTCCGGCTGGTCGCTGTACCTGCACTACCATTCCAATCAAGAAAAAATCAAGCTGCTGTTGACGGAACTGCAAGCGGCGTACCCCGAACAGGAATTTTATCCGGTTTGCCTGGACTTGACTGATGAAGCCGGCGTTTCGACTCTGGCTGACCACATTTTCTCGCTCCAAGCGATCGTTTTTGCGCACGGCAAAACGGAATATGGGCTGCTTCAGGATATGACGTCCCTGCAGATGGATGTCTTGTGGGAAATGCATGTCAAAATACCGATCCTGATCATCCAAGCTTTGCAGGAAAAAATCGCCCGCTCGCGCAACGGACGCGTCGTCTTCATCAGCTCCGTCTACGGAGAAGCCGGCAGCGGGCTCGAAGTGCTGTACAGTACCGTCAAAGGTGCGCAAATCGCCTTCGTGAAAGCCTACAGCAAGGAAGTCGCTTCGCTGGGGGTGACGGTCAATGCGATCTGCCCTGGAGCTATCGATACGCAAATGAACGCCCATCTGGAAAACGATGAGAAAGAGGCGCTGCTTGAGGAAATCCCGCTGGGAAGAATGGGGAAACCGGATGAAATCAGCTTCTGGGTGTCCCAGCTTCTGAAGGAAGACAGTCGCTACATGACTGGACAGGCTATTTATGTATCCGGCGGATGGCTCAGGTAAAACAGCATTGGAACTCCAGGTGAAGGAATTTTATGGTATAATACCCATGGAAACTTCGGGATCGGTAAGTGAAGGCAGGTGAAGAAATGGTTCAAATAGGGGAAATCCTTAAAAGTGCTAGACTTTCCAAGGGTTACACATTGGATGATCTGCAGCAAATGACTAAAATACAGAAGCGGTACCTGATTGCGATAGAAGAAGGCAATTTTGAGATTATGCCGGGCAATTTCTATGTGCGTGCCTTCATCAAGCAATATGCTGATATTGTGGGTTTGGATGGCGATCGGCTTTTGGGGGATCACGCAAGCGTGATTCCGGAAATACATGGGGGCAGCCAGGCGGAGGATTCCGGTTCTCTTTCCCCGAGCCGCTCTGAGACCAAAAGAGCTTCGAAGAAGACTAATTTTAATTATGGCGGATCCGTACAGAGCCAGTTGCCGACTTTTCTTTTGGCTGTGGCTGTAGTTGCCATCGCACTTGTGGTCTGGAAGGCTACGCTGAACGAGGACGATGAACAGGTCCAGATCGATGTGGCTTCGAACATCAGTCAGACGACTTTGGCATCGCAAGAAACAGTTTCAAGTAGCGCCGAACAAGCAGACAGTGCCGCAGCCGCAGCCGCCGCACAAACAGCCCAAGTGACGCTGGTTTCGTCTGCCGATGGTTATGCGGAATATGACGTCACCAGTTTGTCGTTGCCGTCAGAATTGAAAATTTCAGCGGTAGCAGGAGGCAGTTCCTGGATCAGCGTGAGCGTGAACGGGATCGCCCAAGAGCCTTCCGGAACGATAAGCAGCGCCAATCCGCTGACGGTCGCTCTGCCGTTGGACACAAGCGAGATTGAGGTGATTGTCGGCGTAATGCCGGCAACGGTCATCGAACTGGACGGCACAGTTGTCGCTATGCCGGACGATTATCAAGAGATTCAGACCCAAACCTTATCCTTTACCGTCAAAGGTGCGGAGTAAGGCAGGGTACATTAAAGGAGTTGCAAAAGTTGAATTTACCTAACAAATTGACAGCATTAAGGATTTTGATGATTCCGCTGTTCATGATCATCACCCTGGTCCCTTTCGATTGGGGGACCCTTACGATTGCGCAATCACAGATTGCGGTCAATCAGCTGACCGGAGCCATCATTTTCGCAATCGCCAGTTTTACGGATTGGTTGGATGGGTATATCGCCAGAAGGGACGGCTTGGTCACCAACTTCGGGAAATTTGCCGATCCGTTGGCGGACAAGATGCTTGTCGCCACAGCCATGATCGTGCTTGTCGGCCAAGGACTGGCTCCATCGTGGGTCGTCAGCATCATCATCAGCCGGGAGCTGGCGGTTACCGGATTGCGCCTCTTGCTTGTGAAGGAAGGCGAAGTCATGGCAGCGGCATGGCCGGGTAAAATCAAAACGGCAACGCAAATGATCGCCATCATTTTACTGTTCGTGGATAATTTTCCTTTTCAGGCAAGCGGCATCCCGGTCGCGGATATCATGTTGTATCTTTGCTTGGTCTTCACCATCTACTCAGGTGTGGATTACTTCGTCAAGAATAAACATGTATTTGTCGGATCCATGTAGTTTTTTATAAAATGAAGAAGGGCTGGGTTGCATCAGGTTGCGATCCTAACAAAAGGAAACGCGATTCTTTTGTGCCCTTCTTTTTTCTGTTTATTTTTTCTGTAAGTAAATTTTTTGTTTTGTTTAAGCGAATACTATGGATGTGAGGGATATAAAATGAATGCAGAAATCATTTCAGTCGGAACGGAATTGTTGATGGGGCAAATAGTGAATTCAGATGCGGCATTCATCGCCAAGGAACTGACCGGTTTGGGCATCGACTCGTATTTCCAGACGGTTGTGGGTGATAATCCGGGAAAAATAAAAGACGTGATCAAAATAGCTGAATCGCGCAGCGACCTGTTGATTTTCACGGGAGGGCTCGGACCCACCCAGGATGATCTGACCAAACAGACCGTGGCGGACTACCTTGAGGAGGGACTCGTCCTGGATGAAGAGGGGTTGGCGCATATCCGGCAATGGTTTGAACGTTCGGGAAGGAGCATGACGAAAAACAATGAGCTTCAAGCGTTGGTGTTCGAAAACGGCATTGCCTTCGCTAATACAATCGGGCAAGCGCTCGGCACTTATATCGAAAAGGGTGGAAAAAGCTATTTGCTGCTGCCGGGCCCGCCGAGAGAACTTGAGCAGATGTTCCGGCAATTTGTGAAACCGTTCCTTTCCCGCAAGTATGAAGATCAGCAGGTCATCTCATCGAAGACGCTCCGTTTTTTTGGAATCGGCGAATCTGCCTTGACAACGCTGCTGGACGAGCTGATCCGCAATCAGACCAATCCGACGATAGCCCCTTATGCGGGGAAATATGAAGTGACTTTGAGGCTCACAGCAAATGCGCCAACAGAGGCAATCTGCATGGATCTGTTGAATGAAAAAAAAGCGGAAATATTGGCGATTGTCGGGGAATACCACTATGGAGACGGAGATGGGTCCAGCCTTGCGGAAGTGGTGGGGAAGAAATTGTTGGAGGGAAACATATCCATCAGCGCAGCTGAAAGCTTGACCGGAGGGCTTTTTCAAGCAGAACTTGTCAAGGTTCCGGGCATAAGCGAAATCTTCGCGGGAGGCATCGTGTCCTACCAAAAAGACGCCAAACAAAAGGTCCTGGGCGTTCCGGAGCACATTCTCGAGACGTACGGAATGGTCAGCCCCGAGTGTGCGGTCGCGATGGCGGAACGTGCGCGCGAACTGTTCGGCACGCAATTGGCCATTTCGTTCACGGGTGTTGCCGGTCCGGATCAGATGGAGAACAAGCCGGCCGGAACTGTGTGGATCGCCTTGAGCCAACAAAATGGACCGACTGCAGTCCAAGGTTTCCGCTTTTCACGCGATCGCCTGGGTAACCGGGAACAGGCAGTGATGCAGGGATTTGATATGATTCGACGGAATTTGCCGGACTCTGGTTTTGAGCAATAAAAAAACGAACATCTGTTCACTTTATTCTTGCTTTTTTGTCCGGAAAAGGATAGTATTACGTTGTGGTGTTAATGCATGCAAATGAAAGCTTGGAGGAAACAATAGATGGCTAATTTAAATGAAAATAGACAAAAAGCTTTGGATGAGGCTCTGAAAAAAATAGAAAGAAACTTCGGCAAAGGTTCCGTCATGAAGCTTGGCGAAAAAGTCGACACAAAAATATCCACTGTGCCAAGCGGATCGTTGGCTCTTGATGTTGCGTTGGGTGTAGGCGGATATCCGCGAGGCCGTATCATCGAAGTGTACGGTCCTGAATCTTCCGGTAAGACGACGGTTGCGCTTCATGCGATTGCCGAAGTCCAGAAACAAGGCGGGGTTGCCGCTTTCATCGATGCCGAGCATGCTTTGGATCCGAAATACGCGGCAGCTTTGGGCGTGGACATCGATGAATTGCTGCTTTCCCAACCGGATACAGGCGAGCAAGGGCTGGAAATCGCTGATGCGTTGGTTTCATCCGGGGCTGTCGATATTGTGGTCATCGACTCAGTTGCCGCCTTGGTTCCGCGTGCTGAAATAGAGGGCGAAATGGGTGACTCCCATATGGGTCTGCAGGCACGGCTGATGTCCCAAGCGTTGCGGAAACTGTCCGGATCGATCAACAAAACAAAAACGATCGCCATCTTCATCAATCAGGTCCGCGAGAAAATCGGCATCATGTTCGGGAATCCGGAAACGACACCGGGTGGAAGAGCGCTTAAATTTTACGCCACTATCCGCCTTGAAGTCAGAAGAGCTGAACAGATCAAGAGCGGAACCGATATCATGGGTAACCGCACCAAGATCAAGGTAGTCAAAAATAAAGTTGCTCCGCCATTCAGGACAGCCGAAGTGGACATCATGTACGGCGAAGGGATTTCCCAAGTCGGCGAAATCATCGATATGGCTTCGGACAGGGATATCGTCAACAAGAGTGGCGCTTGGTATTCCTACAAAGGGGAACGCATCGGCCAAGGGCGCGAAAATGCCAAAAAATTCCTGCTGGAACATCCGGAGATGCGGGCCGAAATCGAGAAGCTTGTCCGGAACGAATACGGAATAGGCGACGAGAAGGCGGCAGAAATCAAGGTGGATGAAAAAGACGAGTTGATCGAATCGATCGATCTGCTGGACGAGTAGAAGCTGATAACCAGAGAGGCCGGGACCAAAATCCGGGCCTCTTTCTTTTTTCGGCGGGAAAAGGGCAATATCGGAACAGAAAAACATGTATTTTGCTTATGTTACCGTTTTATCGTTGACATGTCAGTATTCTACGTTTAGAATGAATTTATGTGCATCGCTTCATTATGCACATTGTAAAACTAATTTTTATTCATTTTTTTTGACAACAAAATTAAATAGATACGGAGGTGAAACTATGGATATATGGACTTTAGCCTTCGCTATCATAGCTTTAATTGTTGGTGTCGTTGTCGGATATTTATATCGAAAATCTAATCACGAAAAAGAAATAGCTGGTGCCAAAAATACCGCTTCGCAAATTCTTGAAGAAGCTCGTAAAGAAGCTGAAACAACGAAAAAAGAAGCTATGTTAGAGGCGAAGGATGAGAACCACAAATACCGCTCAGAAATAGAAGAAGAATTGCGTGAAAGACGCGGTGAGGTTCAAAAACAAGAAAATCGATTGATCCAAAGAGAAGAAAATTTGGACAGAAAAGATGCCAGCCTATCAAAACGTGAGCAATCTATCGAGTCAAAAGAGGATAATCTTGTCAAAAGACAAAACGCTTTAGTTTCTGAGGAAAATCGCATTCAAGCATTGGTGGAAGAGCAACAACATGAATTGGAAAGAATCGCTACCTTATCCCGTGATGAAGCAAGACACATCATCATGGACGAAACGGAAAATCAACTTTCGCACGAAATTGCGGTCATGATCAGAGAATCCGACCAAAAAGCGAAAGACGAAGCAGACCGTAATGCGAAAAACATTATCCTGCAGGCGATTCAAAGAAGCGCAGCCGATCTGGTTTCGGAAGCGACGGTTTCAGTTGTTACATTGCCTAACGATGATATGAAGGGCCGTATCATTGGCCGCGAAGGAAGAAACATTCGGACTTTGGAGACGTTGACAGGCATAGACCTGATCATCGATGATACGCCCGAAGCAGTCGTGTTAAGCGGATTTGATCCTATCCGAAGAGAAATTGCGAAAATGGCTTTGGAGAAATTAATTCAAGATGGACGTATCCATCCTGCCAGAATTGAGGAAGCAGTTGAGAAAGCCCGTAAGGACATGGATGAACGCATAAGAGAAATCGGCGAACAAGCAACTTTTGAAGTTGGCATCCATTCTTTGCATCCTGATCTGATTAAAATTTTGGGTCGTCTGCATTTCCGCACTAGCTATGGACAAAATGTCCTGAACCACAGCATCGAAGTCGCAAAACTTTGCGGCGTAATGGCTGGGGAACTAGGCGAAGACATCAATCTGGCCAAACGTGCAGGTCTTTTGCATGACATCGGGAAAGCTCTCGATCATGAAATAGAGGGGTCGCACGTCGAAATCGGCGCAGAAATCGCCCAGAAATACAAAGAAAATCCGGTTGTCATCAATGCAATTGCCTCCCATCACGGCGATGTGGAAGCAAACTCAATCATATCGGTATTGGTCGCATCTGCTGACGCTTTATCTGCTGCTCGTCCGGGCGCAAGAAGCGAATCTCTTGAAAACTACATTCGCCGTTTGGAGAAACTGGAAGGAATTTCCAACAGTTTCGAAGGTGTGGCAAGCAGTTTTGCCATCCAGGCGGGAAGAGAGATCCGCGTGATGGTCAAGCCAGATCAACTTGACGATTCTCAGGCTATACGTGTAGCTCGTGAGATTAGAAAGAAAATCGAAGAAGAACTAGATTATCCGGGACACATCAAGGTTACGGTTATACGCGAAACAAGAGTAATTGAATATGCCAAATAATGAAATACCA
>Ga0194138_10001064_pt1 | contig 13067 bp, 12 predicted proteins | sample TARM_MetaG_T2_14_FD_134022 | JGI IMG/M metagenome (GOLD analysis project Ga0194138, IMG submission 134022) | Freshwater microbial communities from Pennsylvania, USA, analyzing microbe dynamics in response to fracking - TARM_MetaG_T2_14 (version 2) | ecosystem: Environmental > Aquatic >...
GGCTGTGGTTGGCATCGCAGGCATGATTCATCCATTGTCTGTCGGGCCGGAGGTATTCAACCGAGACATGCTGGTGATGATTGCGCTGACCGTATCGCTGTTTGTGATCGGCTACGGGTTTCGTAGCGCCGGGCGTATCAACCGTGTGGAAGGGGCTGCGTTAATGACAGCCTATGTGGCCTACACGACCTATCTGATCAGCACTGTATTCTAGCGCCGGAGTATGTCCGGCTTGTTCTGACTCGCAGCCTGAGATGCCGCGGTGGCCACAATTAGCTGCCGCCCGCCCGACTTTGCTGAAGCCGGGCGGGACTTTGCCGGGTTCTTGTGTTTCTGAGCATGGGAGAGCCTTGGCCGGTCACGCTTCCTGCGCTGCCTGCTGGAGCAGCTCGTCCAGGATACGCAGCCTGAATTGGCGCTCCAGGGTGACCGCAAAGAATTGCTCGGCAACGTCGGGTACCTCGGCGTAGAGTTGCAGCGCGCCGCTGCGCAGTTCGTCCTGCACGACGACCGCCGGCAGCAGGGCAACGTCACCGGAATCCCTGGCAAGCAGGCGCAGCATGGCCATGTCATCCACTTCTGCACATATGGTCGGTTTGAGGCCGTTGCTGTTGCAGTACACCTCGAATTGGCTGCGCACATCGCTGCTGGGGCCTGGAACGATCAAGCGCACCCGTTGCAGATCGCGCTGCAGATCAAACGGGGTTGCATGCTTGCGGGGCGGGCCGATCAGGCACACTGCCTGACGGGCGAGCCGGCGACATTGCCAGCTGCGCTGGTTATCTGCACTCACCGCCTTGTTGGTAAGCACGACGTCCAGTTTATGCACGGTGAGGCGCTCGAGCAGGTCATCGATGCTGCCGGATTCCAGCGTGATGCGCAGATCGTCACGACCGAGAAAGGGTCGCAGCAGGTTTTCCTGGAAGTTCCGCGACAGCGTAGCCACCGCACCAATACGCAATATCCTGCTGGCCTGCCGGCTGCTTTGCAGTGTGGTTTGCAGTTCGCTGCCAAGGGCAAAGATGTTTTCGGCGTAATCAAGCACCAGCTGGCCTGCTTCGGTGAGCTGCAGGCTCCGCCCGGCGCGCAGGAAGAGTGCATGGCCCAACTGATCTTCCAGCGCGCGGATCTGGGTCGACAGGGCTGACTGGGATACATGCAGGCTTTCGGCAGCACGTGTCAGATTGCCTTCTTTGGCGACGGCCCAAAAGTAGTGCAGGTGGTGGAAATTCAGTCGACGCATCAAGTTCATTCTCTTTAAGTTAATAATCCATTCTTATCTATCTATTTTTATTATTTCAAGCACTCCCCGACACTTGGCCAGTCACGTTGTTGCGGAGTGCCTTTCATGCCGAGTTTGTCCATTTCCCTGCTTCAGTTGCTGCCGATGATCTATGCGGCGGCGCTGCTGCCGGTTGTCCTCGCACGCTCCGTGCGGGCTTTATGGTTGCCTGCACGCGTTGCGGCTTTTCTGGCCCTGCTGTTTGTCGTCATGGGCGGATTTGAGGCAGCCTCTGAAGGGCTACGCAATGATCGCCTGGGGTTATTGATGGCAGGTCTGATTGGTCTGCTGGCCATGGTGATCGTCGAGTATTCCCATCGCTACCTGGAGGGTGAGGCAGGGCAGCGACGCTACGTACTCTCGTTGCTGGGGACCCTGGCCTGCGTAGCTACAGTGGTGACCAGCACCGACCTTTATGTGCTGGTGGGTGCCTGGATCCTGTCCAGTCTGTGCCTGCATCAGTTGTTGACCTTCTATCGCGATCGGCCACAGGCAATTGTGGTCGCGCACAAGAAATTTCTCGCCAGCCGGCTTGCCGATATTTGCATGCTGATGGCGACTGTTCTGCTTGTGCGAGCAGCGGGCGACAGCAATATCGCCGTCATCCTGCAGGTGCTTGACGTGCGCTTGCAGGCCGATGGTCAGCCAGGCTGGGACATGCAGTTGGCCGCACTGCTGCTTGCCATGGCGGTGATTCTCAAGTCGGCACAGCTGCCGGTGCATGGCTGGCTGATTCAGGTAATGGAGGCGCCAACGCCGGTATCAGCTCTGCTGCATGCAGGCGTAGTCAATCTGGGTGGTTTTCTTCTGCTGCGCTTCGCACCGCTGTTTTCCGTAACGGTACCGGCGCAGACCCTGCTGGTAGTGGTCGGCGGTTTAACCGCAATGCTGGCGGCACTGGTCATGATGACGCGGGTAAGCATCAAGGTACGCCTGGCCTGGTCCACCTGTGCGCAGATGGGGCTGATGCTGCTCGAATGCGGGCTTGGGCTGTGGGAACTGGCGCTGGTGCACTTGCTGGCCCACTCGCTCTATAAAGCCTATGCCTTCCTGGCAGCCGGAGAAACGGTAGCTCATGCGCGTCATCACGCGCTGCATCCGAAGGTGCCGGTTCCAGCGCTGAGCAGCCTGCTTGTGGCCATTGTGTTGGCTGGCGGCGTGCTGATTGCACTGCAGGCGTTCGTGACGAACCTGTTGCCGGGACATCAATTGCCCCTGGTAGCGTTGGCCATCCTGGCCGTTGGTCTCGCACCCTGGTGCCTGCGTCGCGGCCAACTCGGGTACGGCCTGCTGATGTTTTGCCTGCTGCTTGGCACTTATCTGCTCTGGCATGAGATCGCCGGATGGATACTGGCGCAGCAGTTGAGCCCGGCCCCTGCCGCATTGAACATCTTCGCCGTTGCGCTGTTTCTGACGTTGTATCTGATTCAGGCCCAGATTCTGGCCAATCCTGCGGGTGCTTTGGCCAAGCGTCTGTATCCGCTGGCATTCGCCGGTTTCTCCCTTGATGAACACTTCACCCGCCTGACCTTCCGGGTATGGCCTCCGCGCCCGCTGCACCCTGTTGCCCCGACTCATGGAGATCGCCAATGACCGCGTTTGAATCCTTCACCGGCCTCGACCGGGACGCACTGCACGATGCCGTTCGTCAGTCTTGTGCGAAGATAGCGCCGACCTGGCCGCTGGACCGCATGATCGCCGTCAACCCGCTTTGGGAGCGCAGGGAGCAGGCGTGGCATAGCGTCGCCGAGCAGCTCTGGCAGCGCGCAGGTATCAGCCTGACCCTCAAGCCCGACGACTACCGCAGGGCCTGGCATGACGGGGTCATTGCCGAACGTCATCTTCTGCAAGCGCAAACCGAGCAGGGGGGATCACTCAGCGTCGAGCAATTGTTGCGGGCGCTGGATGAGTCGCCGGCCGACCTCAACGGGCTGCCGCTGCTGGAGGATATGGCCGATCCCAGTATTACGCTGCCGGGATGGCCGGTACTGATCAATCAGCAGATTGGTCAGTGCTGTGCGGCCTGGTTCGACCACGAACAGGCAGACTGGCGGCCAGGCGAAAGCGCCGGTCTTTACCAGGCCTGGCGCGCCAGCATGCTGGAGGACAGGGGATTGAGTGTGCTCAGTGCCTGCCCGCAACTGCATCAGCGTATTGAAGAGCTGCCTTGCGAACCGCTTGCCGCGCTGGCGTTTGCGGTGGAGCGTCTTGGGCTCAAGCCGGATGAGTGGCACCTGTGGTTCGATTGTTTGCTGTTGCGCAGTCTGGGCTGGGCGTCCTGGTGTGCCTATCTGCGCTGGCAGGCCCGATTGCAGGGGGAGGACGATCACTCCGTCATGGCGCTGCTGGCAATCCGCGCGGCCTGGGAGTCGTTGGTCGATGATCGTCAGCGCGGCAACGGCAGCCGTTGGCAACAGTGGCGTGCGGACTGGCAGGCCCGTCTGCACCAGCCGCCATCGGCTGCCTGGCGCGCTTTGCAGTTGTGGCAGCGGGCCGAGGAACTGTCGTGGCAGGAGCAGTTGCATAACCGGCTGTGTCAGACGCAGCCGTCAGCGACGCCCGAGGTTCCGGTAGCCAAGCTGTTCTTCTGTATCGACGTGCGTTCCGAGCCGATGCGGCGGGCGCTGGAGCAGACCTGTCCGGCAATCGAAACGGCGGGCTTTGCCGGCTTTTTCGGGCTGCCGATTGCTTACACGCCGCTGGGAACAGGAGCGACACGCCCGCAGCTACCCGGTCTGCTGGCGCCTCAGCTCCAGGTCAGTGACAGCAGTGGCGATGCGGCAAGGGATCAGCGTCTGACCCTGCTGCGTCAGAGCCGTTTGACCCGCCGGGACCGCTGGCGACTGTTCGAACGACTGCCCGCTTCAACCTTTACCATGGTTGAGAGTATCGGACTGGGATACGCCGGTGCCTTGCTGGGGCGTACCTTCGGGATAACAGGCAACGACGTTGAGCCGCACCGCAGCGCCCTGCAGCTGCGCGAGTGGGCCCAGCTGGCACCGCAGCTACCGGCCATGACAGCAGCGCAGAAGGGTGATCTGGCCGAGCGTATTCTCAAGGCCATGGGGATTTACGGAGCGGTGCCGGCACTGGTTGTGTTACTCGGACACGGCAGTCAGAGCAGTAACAACCCGCAGGCAGCGGGCCTGGATTGCGGCGCCTGTTGCGGGCAAAGCGGCGAGGTCAATGCGCGTCTGCTGGCCAGACTGTTCAACGAACCGGCTGTGCAGGCACAGCTGCGCGAGCGGGGCGTCGACCTGCCACCCCAGTTTCATGCTCTGGCCGGGTTGCACAATACAACCACGGACGAAATTCGGATTTTCGATCCTGAGGCGATTCCGGCGGCCCTTCAGGCCAATTGGCAGCAATTGCGTCAGGCGCTGGATACGGCCACAGCCAAGGTGCGTCAGCAGCGAGCCGCCGGACTTGGAATGGAAGCACTGCAGGACCAGCCTGACAGGTTGTTGAGCCGCCTGCGCCGGCGTGCGCGCGACTGGGCCCAGACCCGGCCGGAGTGGGGGCTGGCCGGCAATGCGGCATTTATTGCCGCGCCGCGTTCCAAAACCCGTGGTATCGATCTGCAGGGGCGTGCCTTTTTGCATGACTATGACTGGCGTCAGGACGAAGGCGGCGGGGTGCTGGAGCTGATCATGACCGCGCCGATGGTGGTAGCCCACTGGATCAACCTTCAGTACTTCACGTCCACTACGGACAACCTGCGGTTCGGCAGTGGCAACAAGCTGCTTCACAACGTGGTGGGGGGGCATATCGGCGTGTTCGAGGGGAACGGCGGCGATCTGCGGATCGGCCTCGCCAAACAATCGCTGCACGATGGCAAGCAGTGGATGCATCGGCCGCTGCGGCTGCAGGCCGTGATTGAAGCGCCCCGGGCGATGATCGATGAGGTGATCTCCACTCATCAGGCGGTGCGTGACCTCGTCCACAATGGCTGGCTTGAATTGCTGCGCATGGATGGCACGCCGCTGCGGCTGGAGCGTCGCACGGCCGGGGGCTGGCAGCCGCTGCCCGGGTTTGAATAGAGTGGGTGGTCGCGCTGTACCGCCAAGCGGTGCAGCGCGCCTGGAATTCGGGCGGTTGGTTATCTGTCCGGGTGCGACATGATGTTGGCTGCAGCTTATGCAGGAAGGGTATGGCCGAGCGCCCGGTCGGCCATTGTCGTCACGGATTGCAGCGTTCGCAGTGCCCGGGGTCGGCGAGTTGGTTGGTAGCGATGCGTTCCTGGTACTCGCACGCGGGGCATTCCCAGATATAGGCCGCCGCCAGGGGAGTGCTCAGGTCGCAATCGGCACATGACAGGCCAGGCTCGCTGCGTGCGATGGCGTAGCCCGGCGCACTGCAGCGAGGGCAAAGACTGCCCAGCTGTTTTGCCAGTTGCTCGCCTGCCTCGCGGATCATCTGCTGGCGCAGGGGGTTGAGGTGGGCCCGCATGTCGGTTTCGAGCCAGACCGCTGGGTGCTGAGTGAGCAGGGTAGCGATCTTGTCCAGCAACCAGTCGCGGTCGCGGATGCCTTTCTGGAACCAGGGTTCATCCGGTCGCCCGAGAATCAGTGCATGTGAAGGGAAGCGGGTCCTTTGCATGAAGGATTCTGCGGCCTGCAGGCTGTCGATCTCGCCCTGCGCATAATTGGTAGCCCCCGAGCTGGCCATGACGTAGACGGCATACTGGCGTTCGTTGTCCCACAGGCAAAGGATCTCGTAATTCCATGGCATCCAGCCAAGATGCGGATCGGGGCCGAAGCTGCCTTCGCTGCCCAGACCGTAGCGGGTTGCTGCCAGAGAACAAGCCAGTTTGGCCTTGCGAAGTGCGGTGTCGTGGGCACTGCCCTGGCGTGGTATTTCCCGGCTGAAGGTGCCGAAATTATCGGTGTCGTAGCTGCTGATCGGCTGGACATCCAGACCCAGCGGAGCCAGGGCATCGGAGACCAGATGCGCCTTGTCGTGGCAGGTCAGGAAAGCGACGCAATGCGCCGGAGATTGGGCCGCTTGATGCGCTGGACGGGCGAAAGTGATGTTCATGAGCAAGGTCTCCTTGCAGGGATCTTGCATGCAGTTTGAACAGTAATGGCTATAGTAAAAAATAGATTATTTGACAGGAAACCATAGTCAAAAAGCTATGAAAAGACAGCATTTCCACACGCGCCAAACGACCTTCAGACAGCTGGAAACCTTTCTGGTGGTTGCCGAGCGTCTCAGCGTAACGGAGGCGGCACGCGTGCTGCATCTGGCCCAGCCGTCGGTATCGACACAGATTGCCAAACTGGAACAATCGCTCGGTTTGAAGCTGTTCGAGCAGATTGGCAAGCGCCTGCATCTGACCGATGCCGGTAAAGAAGTGCAGGCTGGCGCCCGGCAGATTTTTGCCGCGCTGGATCACCTTGATATGCGCCTGGCCCACCTTAACGGCCTGACTGCAGGCCAGTTGCACCACGGCAAAGTATCTGGTACCGCGCCTGCTGGGACCGTTCTGCCGCCAGTATCCCCAGGTCGAGGTGGAGTTGAATATCGCCAACCGCTCCGAGGTGATTCGCCGCCTCGAACGCAATCTGGATGATCTGTATGTGTTCAGCCAGCCACCCAGACACCTTGATCTGGATGTCATTCCCCTCGCTGACAACCCGCTGGTAGTTATTGCGCCTGCAGGGCATCGGTATGCCGGCAAACGCCTGCGCTGGGAGCAGCTTGTTGATGAGCCCTTCCTCAGCCGAGAACCCGGATCGGGCACAAGGCTGGCTATCGAGGAGCACTTTGCCCGTTTTGGCTGGACTGTGCGTCCGCAGATGACGATCGAAAGTAATGAGGCGATCAAGGAGTCTGTCGCCGCAGGTTTGGGCATCGCCATTCTGTCACGGCATACCCTTATTCATACCGCGCCTGGCAATCTCGTCGAGCTTGAGGTGGAGGGGTTTCCGATTCCGAATCGCTGGTACCTGGTGCGCTGGCGAACCAAGAACCCGTCTCCCGCAGCGCAGGCATTCAGCCGTTTTGCCGAGATACCATCCGATACGCCAGCTCTGCCGCAATAGCCACTCAGTTCAGGCGCTGGCTGGCACGCGCCAGTCGGTCGTGCACTGCCGCCCAGGCCGCGTCCGACGGCGGCAATTGAATATACAGGCGCGTCAGGTCAAGTGCGTCCAGCTCATAGAGTGCTGCATACAGGTTGGCAGCATAAACGTGGGGATCTGCGCCGAGATCCAGTGCCGGGCCATGGGTGGGTTGCGCGTTTGTGCACCATAGCCAGCCACTATCCGCCGACCCAAGCGCTTCAGTTGGCGTCTCCCGGAACGTCAGCGTGGTGGTTGTCGGTGCATAGTGCCGGTGGTGCTGACCCGGTGCACGAGGGCCACCGTCCCGGTCCGCCAGCGGCTGACCCAGAACAGCTTCCAGTGCAGACTGGCCCAGCATGCCGGTGCGCAACAGGCGAGGGCGATCACCCGGAAGAACGCTGACAATGGTCGATTCCAGGCCTACCTGGCAGCTTCCTCCGTCGAGAATCAGCAGGTCACTGCCGGCAAACTGCTGCGCCACATGGGCTGCACAGGTCGGGCTGATGGACATGTAACGGTTGGCCGACGGCGCAACCAGAGCACCGCCAAATGCGCTCAGCAGCGCCCGTGCTGTGGGATGAGCCGGAACCCGCAGGGCGACGCTGTCCTGGCCGGCGGTGACCAGACGTGATACCTCGTCGCGTGCGGGCAGGACCAGTGTCAGCGGTCCCGGCCAGCACGCGGCCATCAGCTCTTTGGCTGCAGTCGGTACGACAGATGCCCACTCAGTGGCCTGTGCGGCGTTTTCCAGATGCACGATTAACGGATTGTTGCCAGGGCGGCCCTTGAGTGCGAATACCTGTTGCACCGCCGTGTCCTGACGGGCATCAGCGGCGAGTCCGTAGACAGTTTCGGTGGGCATCGCGACCAGTTGGCCGGCGCGCAACCGGGCAGCGCAGTCGTTGAGGTTCTCGGTAATCCGGGGCATTGGAGCAGCGTTTCTGTGGTGGCGGAAAGCTCGGCATTATACGCCTTTGGCTGCGTCAGTGGATCTTTGCGCGGCGCTTGTGCGAAGAGCTGGGGCTGATAATGGCGTATTCATAAATGCCCGGGAGAACAGGGTTGCTGATATGCTTGCCCGGTTGGGTTCGCGTTACGCGCACTCGCCGGTTTCTAGGGGTGAATAATGGCCGCTGAAGTAGTAGTCGAGCGAGTAGGGAATGCAGGCGAAGGTGCCACTGACGGCTTCTTTCGTGCGGTACTGGACGGTCTGGAAGACCAGATTGCGGTGCTTAATGAACTGGGCGTAATCGTTTTTGTTAATCACACCTGGCGCACTGTGGCACAGTCCAATGGCGTGGCTCCGGAGTTTGACTGGACTGGGCAGAATTATCTCGGTGTCTGCCGTTCGGCCATCCGTTGCGGAGACGCCGATGCCTCATCCGTCGCGGATGCACTGGAAGATCTGATATCCGGTCGCGCGGAGACCTTCTATCACGAATATCCGTGCCATACCCCTGAAGCGAAACAGTGGTTCATTCTCAGGGGCGCACGTACCCTTTTTTCAGGCAAGGTTTACGTCGTCCTCAGTCATCACAATATCACCCGTCGCAAGCTGAGCGAGCAGGCAGCCGAACACTCAGCTCACCACGACCCTCTGACCGCACTGGCCAACCGCCGCGGTTTTCAGACCTTCCTGGCCAAGGCGTGGCGTCGTGCCCGGCGTGCGATCAGCCCCATCAGCGTGCTGATCATCGATCTGGACAACTTCAAGTCTTTCAACGACAGCCTGGGCCATCTTGAAGGAGATCAGGCCCTGGTGAAAGTCGGCGCAGTGCTGGCGGCGTGCGCGCGCCGGGAAACAGATATGGCGGCGCGCTTTGGCGGCGACGAATTCGTGCTGGTGATGCCGGATACCGATGCCGCCGGGGCCGAGACAGTTGCGCGAAAAATCGTTGACGAGGTTGATCGTCTGCACCTTGTTTGCGCTGATGGGGTTCAGGTCAGAGCCAGCGTCGGTTTGGCAAGTCGCATTCCCGAGCAGGCGCAGGACTGTCCTGATCGCTATGCGCTGCTGCAGCTGGCCGACGATGCCCTCTACAAGGTCAAGGACAGTGGCGGTGGGGCTGTGCGCCAGGGCTAGCGAGAGGGAGGTGCGCAGCAAACCTGACTCTCCAGCCATGCAGCAGCCCTCGACTGCCGGTTACCACTCGATGCGCTCGCCGTTGTAAGTGAAAAAACCGCCGCTATCGGCTGGCGTGCCGTTGTCGATAACGGCCAGCAGCTCCCGGGCCGCCTGTGCGGCGGGACGCGCTGCAGCGGCGCCACGAAACGGCTGGGACAGAGCTGACTGGACGGTGCCCGGATGCAGACTCAGCAGCCGCGCCCTGGGCGCACGTCGAGCCAGCTCGATGGAGGCGGTTTTGATCAGCATGTTCAACGCCGCCTTGGACGCGCGATAGGCATACCAGCCACCCAGCCGATTATCACCAATGCTGCCGACTTTGGCAGAGAGCAAGGCCATGGCGCCCTGAGGATCCAGCAGCGGCAGGAAATCGCGCAGCAACAGCGCCGGCCCCAGCGTATTGACCTGAAAAACCGCCTGCAGGGCGTCTGCATCCAGTGCTGACAGGCTCTTTTCCGGCCGGATGCCCGGGCGATGGAGCAAGCCGCTGCTGACGATGATCAGGTGGTACGGCGCGTGCTGTGCAACGGCCTCAGCAGCCCGGGGAATGGAGGCTGCATCTTCCAAATCCAGCGGGGGCGCGCTGTTGCGGCTCAAGCGCGTCACCAGCGCACACCCCGGATCAGCTTCAAGCGCATCACAGAAGGCCTGACCCAGCGCGCCGCTGGCGCCGATGACCAGTGCGCGATACCCGTTGCCGAATGATTTAAGCGCTGTCATCAGTTCTGGCGACGGAAGAACAGGGTTACCTGGCCCAGCTCGACGCCGAACTTCAGCATGCTTGAGCGGTTGATCAGGGTGTCTTCGTCCATCAGGTACATCCAGTCGTCAAAGGTCACCACATAGGTAGTGTCGTCGACCGGCAGGTTGAGTTGGTATTGCCAACGCAGGGCGTTGCCCGCCAGTTCACCGATGGCTTCGCCGACCACGTCATCGGCGGTACCGCGCCAGCGGTCGGTGCCGTCCGGGGTCAGGGTCCAGACCCGCTGCTGGGTGGTGCCGTCGCTGTAGAGAAAGCGCTCATCGAGAATCAGGCGATCGCCGTCGCGTTGGCTGGTGATGTCGACATGGAAGCGCTTGATGACCTGACCGCTGCGGTCCTGGAAGATGCCCCAGGCCTCGACGGGCCGGTCGAAGAAGCTGATCAGATCCAGTTTCGGTTGTTCGCCTGCATAATCCTGCACCGTGACGCTGCCGCAGCTGGCAAGCCACAGACAGCAAAAAAGCACCAGAAGCCGTTTCATGTTCCACCTCGTATTCGGGTCAAGATTGCCTGATACCGTTAACTACGCCAACGCACCAGGGCGTGGCCGGACGAGCACCGGGCGCTAACGACAAATCCTATACGTAATATTTGTGATGTACAGCATTTGAATAACTTTTACCTGTGTCTTTATCGGCACAAACCCGCGCGATGGATGTTTTACCGGGGATGGCGTGAAGGCAGGAAAGCCGTAGAGGCGGGTGTTGTACAACGGCCTGGCAGCGAGCCGAAAGGGAGGAGTGGGGCGACCGTCAGCGAGGCTGACGGTCGGGAGTGGCAGCGAGAGGGCTTACTGGCGTTCGAGGTGCTTGGCGTGCATCTGGCGCAGGCGTTCGCTGCCATCTTCGGCGTGGGCTGACAGTGTGGTCATGAACAGGGCAGACAAGGTCAGGGCAATCAGGTATTTCATCGGGGATTCTCTCCGGGCTGTGCGCGGTGACCGTCACCGCATTACCCGGCTACGATAGGGCACTGCCGGCAACCGCCGGATGACTCGGGGATTACAGGGTTGTCATGTTGCGGTGAGCGCAAACACCAGTTCAAAGCGCACGCCGTCGTCCTCGTTGGCGACGCTGGCGTGGCCACCATGCTGGCGCATGATCGCCTGCACTATGGCCAGTCCCAGCCCGCCGGTGCTGCCCGGCGCACTGCGCGAGGGGTCAGCCCGATAAAAGCGGTCGAACAGGTGGGTCAGGTGGGGCTGTTCAATGTGGGCGCCCCGGTTGGTTACCGCAAGCACGCACTGGCCTTCGCTGTGGGCGCTGCTGATGGTAATGTCGCTGCCGGTGTCGGCGTGACGGATGGCGTTGGCAATCAGGTTGGCAAGGGCTCTGGTCAGCATCTCCGGGTCGGCCTGCAGGCTTCCCTCGCAGTGGTTTTGCAGCCTCAGAGCGCGCTCCTCGGCCATGTCCTCGAAGTAGTCGCACAGCCGTGCAGTCAGATCGTGCAGATCGACCGTTTGACGTCGCACAGCGGTGGTCGGGTGCTCACTGCGGGCCAGAAACAGCAGGCTATCGATCATTCGCGCCAGGCGTTCAAACTCCTCCAGGTTGGACTCCAGCACCTGCTCATAGCGGTCGACCGAGCGGGCCTTGCTCAGCACCTGCTGGGTCTGGCCGATCAGGTTGTTCAGCGGCGTTCGCATCTCGTGGGCCAGATCGGCCGAGAAGCGCATCAGCTGCTGATAGCCCTCGTCGATACGTGTCAGCGCCTGATTCAGGTTGTGCTCAAGCCCATCGAGTTCGGCGTAGGTACTGCCGGTGTGCAGGCGGGTGTGCAGTCGAGCGGTATCCAGCTCGGCGGCCTGTGCCGCGAGTTGGCGCAGCGGGAGCAGACCGCGCCGGCTGATCAGGGCGGCAAGCACAAAGCTGAGCAGGCTTGCGCAGAGCAGGGCGAGGACCAGATTGGTGCGGTAGGCCGCCAGCATGTTCTCGCGCTCGCTGAGCAGGTGCCCGGCTACCAGCGTCAGCGTCTGACCGTGGATACGGCTTTGCTGGGTAACCAGTCGATAGGATGGCTCACCCGAGCCCTCTTGAAAATGCGGCTCCGGGCCGGCGTGCAGATCCGGTAATGGCATTTCGCGGGGATTGATGCTGATCAGCACCGTGCCGCTGCTATCGAGCACCCAAAGGAAATGTTCGGTGTTGCCGAGCATGTTGGCGTACAGCTCGGGTCGTGCCCGCAACGCCTGTATATCCGCTGCGTCGCGCAGCAGGTTCGCCATGCGGTCGAGCCGTCCAAGCAGGGTCTGGTCATCGCGCCAGGCGATTTCCTGCTGCAGCGAGCGGTACAGATACAGACCGATGCCGCCGAGCACCAGCAGGCTGACCAGTGCGAAGGCCAGCGCAAGGCGCAGGCTGAGGGAGCGACGCCAACGGTTCATGGCCCCTCGTCCAGCTTGTAACCCATGCCGCGTACGGTGTGAATCAGCTTGAGATCGAACGGGTCATCAAGCTTGGCGCGCAGACGGCGCACGGCAACGTCAACCACATTGGTGTCGCTCTCGAAATTGATATTCCAGACCTCCGAGGCGATGCGGCTGCGCGACATGACTTCACCGGGGTGGCTGACCAGCAACTGCAACAGCGCAAATTCGCGGTTGGTCAGATGAATGCGCTGGCCCTGGCGGTGCACCTGCCGCCGCAGAAGGTCGACCTGCAGATCCGCCAGCCGGTAGAACTCGACCTCACGTAAGGGGGCACGGCGCAGCAGGCTGTGCACGCGGGCCAGCAGTTTGGCGTAGGAGAACGGTTTGACCAGATAGTCGTCGGCGCCCAGTTCCAGACCCTTTACCCGGTCCTCAACGCTGTCGCGGGCGGTCAGGAACAGCAC
>Ga0194138_10001065_pt1 | contig 13061 bp, 11 predicted proteins | sample TARM_MetaG_T2_14_FD_134022 | JGI IMG/M metagenome (GOLD analysis project Ga0194138, IMG submission 134022) | Freshwater microbial communities from Pennsylvania, USA, analyzing microbe dynamics in response to fracking - TARM_MetaG_T2_14 (version 2) | ecosystem: Environmental > Aquatic >...
GCTAAATATCAAGCAGAAATGCTTAGAGAAGGGTACGCAAAAGACACAGAATTTGTCAATAAACTAGATAAAGCACTAGAACAAAGTAACGATGGTGGGTTACTAGTTCCAGAAATTTATTCTGACGAATTCATCGAACTTCTTTACAACAAAACAGTTGTTAGAGAAATGGGTGCAACAATCATTCCTATGGAAAAAGGAAACATTAACATCAACAAAATGATTGGTGGACTTACAGCACAATATATTCCTGAAGGTGGATCTGCATCATTCAGTAATATCAAACTAGGAAGAGTTAGACTAAGTTCCAAAAAACTTATGGCTCTAAGTGCGGTTTCAAACGACTTACTTAGAACTAACTCATACTACGCTGACAGAATTATCCTAAACGACATGATGGAAGCTATGGTACAAGCTATGGACTACGCGGCACTATATGGTACTGGTGGAGAAGACGCACCACTAGGAATTGCAAACACATCTGACATTTCTACTGAAACAGTTTCTGCTGTTCCAACTAGAAGTAAAATGATTGAAATGAAAACAATTCTTGGTAAAAACAACATCACAATTTCAGACCCAACTGTTGGATTCGTAATGAGCTGGGACAGCTGGAAAAATCTTGCTGACGAAAGAGACGCAGGAGAAGGACTTATTAACAAAGAACTTGTGGACAATGGAACATTATTTGGACACAAAGTATTAGTTACAAACCAAGTAAGAAGTTCAGGTTCAACAACAGACATTTTCTTCGGAAAATGGAATGAACTATTAATTGGTGAAGAGTTCAACGTACAAATCGACGCAGATGGATCAACTACATTCACTGACGAAAACGGTAAAGTTATTAACGCATTTACAAATGACTTCACTGTATATCGTTCAATGATGAAACACGACATGAAACTTGCTCGTGGCGTTGCATTTGTTAAATACGAATTTAACCAAGCATAAGGTTTAGCGGTAAGCTAGATTAAACATAAAAACACATAGGGGACTATAAAGATCCCCTATGGTGTAACAAAAAACAGGAGGAAATAAAAAAGTGAAAAAACTATTCGATTTAAACAGAGTATCAGTTGTAACTGGAGCACTTGTTAGCGCTCCGGCCGTTGGAACAGAAACAGGAACTTCTGTCGACACCCTTAATTATAGACACGGTATTTTCCACGTGGCAATTGCTGGTGGAACAGGAGACACTGGTTATACTATTACAGTAGAACACAGTGACGACGACTCAACATTTGAGGATGCTGGTCTTGATGCTGTAACAGGCACTGCGGTAGACGGAGAAACTAACCAAGAAAATGTAGAAGTTACCCTAAAAAGTCTTAAACGTTACGTTAGAGTTTCTGTAGAAATTGCAGATAACGCTGGTGTTACACTAAGTGCTGTTTACGCATTAGGCGACAAAGACTATATCCCTTCTTCAAACGAATTCCTAAGTAACTAATAGGTAATTTAGTTGAAGTATAATGGGAACAACATAGACGCGGGGAGTAAGAAGATTACTCCCCTAGTCTTAAAAAGTTTTAGTAAACAGCAATTAACAAACTTAGCAAAATCAAAGGGTATAGAATTACCAGAAAAAGACTTGGATAAGGAAACTTTAATTGACATTATTTTAAAAAAGATAGACAAGAGAAGTTTATTTATTGACTAGGAGTAGATAAAAATGGCTGAAAAATTAATAGATACGGCATTAACAACCATTGATAGGGTAAAGGATGAACTGGGTTTAAGTGCAGGAGATAGTTCTACCGACAATACTATATCGAGATATATAAACGAGGCTACTGACTTCATAGAGAGTTATCTAGGAACTCAGTTTAAACTTGTTGAAGGTCACGAAGAAGTATTAACTGGCTCGTCGGATAATTACTTAATCCTAAAACATAAACCAATAGTAAAAATTAATTCTATTAAAATGGGCGACTACACAATAGATGACTATCTTGTTAATGAGGATGACTATAAATCTGGAATGATATACCGCGATAATGGGTGGAGAAAAACTACCTTTACAAGAGGTTTAACTGGTGACCAATTCGGTGAAAAAAGAAGCTATGTCGTAAATTACGATTATGGTTACGTGTTACCGAAGGATGCACAAGAATGGAACGACCAAACTCTTCCTAGAGACTTAGAAGGAGTTGCAATTAGACTTGCTGTTAGTAAATTCAAAGAAAACCAAAGAGACAGTTACGGTTTAAAAGAGTTAAAACAAGGTAGACTTACTTATAAGTTTACTGATGTGGATCTTGATAAGGGGTCCGAAAGAGTACTTAGAAGATATAAAGGTTTTGGAGTGTGGTAATTTTGAAAAATTACATATTAAAGAAAGATGTCGTTTCAGCACAAGGTTCAAAAATAAAATCGTACAAAAAGGGTGACGTGGTTGAACTTTCAGAAGAGGAAGTTGAAAGATACGAACAGCTTGGAGTTTTACAGAAAGAACCTACAACTGTTAAAGAAATTAAAGATGTACTTGATGAAATGCAAGTTCATTACCCCTCGGATGCAAAAAAATCTGAGTTACAGGACATACTTGGAGCCACCTTGAATGGTTTACACAAATAAGGCAGACTTTAAGAGAAAAGTTGACAAACAGAACAGCGAGGGAACTGTTTTTAGTGAGTACGAACCCACGTTAACCGATATTGATTGTAACCTACAGGAAGATGACAGTTTTTCAACCCATGGACCGTATGGACGTACTAATGAAGATGACACTTTTACTTTGTTTTTAGAAAAAACACACCAACCTTATATACAAAGGGGAGACCGAGTTATTATTGACGGTTTTGATACGTACTCTGTGGAAAAGGTTTTTAGAAATTACGTTACACACGTAGAACTACTTTTAAAAAGTGGTGTAAATAGTGGCTAGAAATGACAGGGGTATGAAAGTATACTCAACAAAAACAGGAAAGCCAGGATTTGCAAGTGTGTACAGTAAGTTCGAACAAGTTAAAAAACAAGGTGAACGACACACTGAAGAAATTACAAGGGAAGTTGCGTTAGAGATAAGACGTGACACAAGACAAAACATACGAACATCCTTGGAAACACAAACTGGACAGTTGGCTAGATCAGCCTACCTTAAAAAGAGAAGAGGAAGCAACCCAACTTATGAGGTTGGTGTACGTGCTGATTATGCTGAGTACACAGAGTTTGGTACTGGTATATACAATATTTTTGGTAGAGGAAGAACTGAACCTTGGAAATACTTCAGTAAAAATACAAACAGATGGGTAAGTACAAGAGGACAGGAAGCTAATTTGTACTTTAATGACGCCTTAGAAAGTAACTTAGGCAGGTTTCCAGATAGACTTAGAAAGAAAATTAGGGGGAATTTGGCATGACACCACAGGCAGAACTATACCAAGCACTTAGTCAAGACCCCGAAATTTTAAACATTGTTAGTGGGGATACTAGTAAGATAACAAATAGTTATCCCGACAAGGACATGTTTAAATCAGAGAACGTAGAATCTAACTTTCCAAGAATTACTTTTGTACTGGAAGATAGAAGACCTATGTTTTACACTGATAATGAACCCGTTTATGACGAGTTACAATTTACAGTGGATATATGGTTACCAACAACACTGTTGGCTAACTATACATTAAACGCTATCAAACTGGAGATAGATAGTGTTATGAGAGGTTTAGAGTACTTTAAAGTCTCTGAAAGTGAAGAGAGAATGATTTACAATACAGTAAGCAACCTTTCAATAACCTATTCAAAAAAATTCCAGTCAAATCTATAAAGAGGTGAAATTTAAACAATGGCAGAATATGCAAAGAAAGTACGTACTGGTGTAAAGAACTTACACTTTGCGATACTGAACGAAGACACACAATCTAACTTAGCTTACGCGACACCTGTTAAGGTTCCGGGACTAATTAGAATTGATGTAAATCCAGGATCAAACATTGACACATTGTATGCAGACAACAAAGCATCAATTGTTTACTCAGTGGTTGGTTCAGTGGAAGTGACTATTGAAAAAGATAGTTTACCTGATGACTTACTAGCTGAGTTACTAGGTAGGAAAAAAGAGGGAGCTACAAATTACGTAACAAACAACAACACAGCTCCATACGTTGCAATTATGTTTGAACAAACATATTCCAACGGATCATCAAGTTACGTAAAACTGTATAAAGGGAAATTCTCAGAGCCTGATAGTTCGAACGAAACTAAGAACGACTCTGTAAACTTCCAAACAGGAGAAATTACAGCGCAGTTTGTTGCTACTGAGTTTGAAAAAGACTTTGGTGGAAAAACAGAGGCACTTGTAATGGCTACAGCAGATGAAGATTCAGAAGGATATGTAGACGAAGGGGTTACATGGTTTGACTATGTTTACCAACCAGCGTCTGCATTAACAGTAACAGCTTCAGTTAGTGACGGAGACGCAGCAGTTTCAACAACTACTCCTGTTACACTAGAAGCAAACAACGCACTACTTTCTGACTTTGTACTAGACGAGTCCAACGTGTTCTTAATTGAAGACGGTAACGGACAACATCCAGTATCATTATCATTAAGCGGTGAGAACAAAGTTGTTACAGTTTCTTACGACACATCACTTTCAGCAACAACAAATTATACGTTAGTTTATAACCTAAAAGACGTATATGGACAAACAACAGGACAACAAGTAGTTAACTTCGTAACAGCGTAACAAGTGGAATAAGGGGGCTCTTTAATTAGTGCCCCCATAATTTCATTAAACTATAAAGGGGGAAACTTTTAAATGAAAGTTAAAGATTTTAAATTCAAAGATATTAAAACAATATCAAATACGGTAACACAACTTGATTTAGAAAAAGATGATATCAAAAATATAACAAACGTACTAACTGGGGCACAAGACCAGTTACTTGCTACAGAACAACAAGTAGAAAGTTATTTGTTAAACAATGTAGAAGCAAAAGAAAGAAAAGAACTATATCAAAGAACAGACGGAGACCTTACACAGTTAAGGGAATATGCTTTAGAACATAAAGGCGTAGACCCGAACGCTGACTTGTTTGAGGTTATTCTAAAACTTGTAGGTATTTTAGCAGACAAATTTGACGTACTTGCCGAATTTATTGCCTACTACTTGGAGGATTACGAACTAAAAGATGTTATGGAATTCGACGAAGAAGAATCAGTTGAGGCTATAATGGCGGTTTTTACGCATCCGGGTTTCGTAAAATTCTTCTCACGTTTATTCAATTCGAAATAAACTATGGATGGGATGAACTAGAGGATATACTCCACCAGAGATACGGTAACACAGAGTTTATTTTTGAGTCAATTATAAACGTTGGCATTAAAAAATTAAACGTTGCCGTAACACAGTACAACGAAGACAAACTGTTTGAAGTTTGGTCAAAATCTATGTCTGAAAAGTCCTTTGAAGATTGGAAAAAGGACATAGAAAAACGAAGCAAACAGGAACAGCAAAACGAATCAGGTGGTATAACAGGGGCTGACTTGGCTCAATTGTAATACTGCCAAACGGAGGTGACTAGTTTGGCGGGAAATAGAAGTGTAATAGATACGTTAGTCGTAGAACTAACTACCGATACATCAGGCTTTAGAAGTGGCTTAACAAAAATGCAAAGGTCACTTGAGAAAACAGGAAAATCAATGCAACGTGTAGGAAGACGAATGACAATGGCTTTCACAGCAGTATTCGCAGCCATTGGTGCAAAGTCACTACAACTTGCTGAAGAATACGAAATGGCAATGAACCGTGTACAAGCGGTTACCGATTCAACACAAGAACAAATGCAACAACTAAATGACCAAGCTATGTACCTAGGACGTACAACCGCTAGATCAGCAAGACAGATTGCTGGTGGGATGGAAACCCTAGGTCTAGCTGGATTTAGCACAGAACAAATCCAAGACTCAATTGACGCCGTAACAAGTTTATCAGTTATCGCTCAACAGGAAATGGCTATTAGTGCTCGTGACGCTGCGAACGTTATGTCCCAGTTCCAAATTGAGGCAAAAGACTTGGACAGTGCGGTTGACTCACTAGCAGAAACAGCGACCAGTTCGAACCAAAAAATTGAAGACCTTGTAAATGGGTTAAGATTTGCTGGACCAATTGCGAACCAAGCTGGTATCTCACTAGAAGAAACAGCAGCAACAATGGGTATACTTGCGAACAATGGTATACGTGCTGGTATTGCTGGACGTGCCTTACGTATGGGTATTTTAAAACTTGTGGCACCAACCGCTGGTGCAAAAGAAAAACTTAGACAACTTGGAGTTACTATACAGGACGACGCTGGTAACTTACTAAGTCTGAACAACATACTAGAAAATGTTAATGAAGGTATTGAAGGAATGGGTGTAGCAGAAAGAATGGCTTCACTTAGAACTATCTTTGGTACTCGTTCATTAGGACCTATGAACATTCTGTTACAGGAACAACAAACAATATTAGAGAATGGTACAAACGCATTCCAAAACTATGCAAACCAAATTCAAAATGCTGAAGGAAGAGCCGATAAAATGAGGGAAACTTTACTACAAGGTTTACCCGGAGCATTTATCCTATTTAAATCAGCGACAGAGGGTTTGCTACTTTCGTTACGAGAACTTTATGAAAGTGATGTTGAAGCATTCCTGTACAAGTTAATAGACATATTTAACAGTTTCTCTGATTTAAGAGTTGGGGAATCTGTAATGTTAAACATGGTTAGAAACTTTGGAGAAATACAACAACGTGGAAAAGACATGTTTAGCGATTTAATAGGACGAGCAGATGAATTTATCGAAAGTCTTATAGGTATAGACAATGTACTATCAGGTATCGGGGACAAGATTTCAGAAAAGTTTGATCAACTTGTTACCTACCTAGAAGAAGCACACGGGTTTATACTTAGAGGCGGTACAGAAACTGTTACAAGAGAAATACTAGACGAAAACGGTGACCCTACTGGGGAAACTGAAGAAGTAGAAAAAAACAGACGTACACGTGGGTCAGTAGTAGATATAGCATTACTTGCAGCATCTACTGGACCAGCAATGATTGCACTGGGTATAATTACATCAATGCTATCTAAAGTAGTTGGTTTATTAGGTATGGTAAGTGGCGCTGTTGGAACAGTTGTTAAAAGTTTCATGGTGCTAGGATCAATGAAAGTAGTTGGTGCGCTAACCTTATTAACATGGGCAATGTACGAATTTTTTGATTTTGATTTTACAAACTTACAAGATTCTATACGAGGAGTATACGAATGGTTCATGAATCTTGAGGAAGGTAACTCAGTTATACTAACTCTTATTCGTGATGGTAACGCTTTACAAAATGTTTTTGAAAACATGATGAAAAGAATGTCAAGTTACTATTACAAACTTGTTGACATGTTTGGTGGGGAAGACTCATTTATTCATGGTTTTGTACAAGGTTCTAAAGAAAAACTTAACGAACTACTTGACTACATAGAAGATACATTTAACGTAGAAATAGAAAGAAGCCTAACACAAGGTGGACTTATTGACTTAGCAATAATCGGTGCTGCAATAGTTCCAGTAACAATGGCAGTAACAAAACTATCGGTTGTATTTGGTTTATTAAAAGGTTCACTAGCCGCGGTAGGATCCTTGTTTTCATGGATTGGAACAAAAGTAATGGCAGCATTTGCCGCAAAAGGTGGAGCAGTAATCGCAACTACAACAGGTATAATTGCCGCTATATCCGCTGTTATATATTGGGGTTACGAACTACAAAAAGAATTTGGTGAAATAGTTCCTGCTCTAAAATCAGTTTGGGACGACTTAGTGTCAAGGTTAGGAGAAGTTTGGGACACACTAAAATCTACAGGTTCTTCACTAAAAGGTTTATTTGTAACATTATTTGATATAATGACAAAAGGATCTTCAGGTGAGGCATTCTCAAAACTGTTCAGTTCACTTATTAAGTTAGGTGGAACCCTAATAGACACTGTTTTAATAACAATTAAAATTACACTACTTGGAATAAATGCCGTACTTGATACACTCGATGTTATATTACAAGTTGTGTTTGGAAAAACAGGCGGAGACGTATTAGGAATCTTTGTCAAGGGACTTGCATATGTACTTGACGGAATAAACTGGATAATAAAAGGAATAAACTGGCTTTATAATGGTTTTGAAAAACTATTCAGTGTGTTTACAACAATAATAAGAGGAATACCAAAGGCTATTTCTGCAGTAGTAAATGGAATAAAAATGGCTGTTTGGTTTGTTACTTCCTTTATAAAGAGTGTTTATAACATAGTTGGTGCTTTCTATCAAGTAATAGGAGTCGTAGCAGGGTTTATACTTGAATTATGGAAAATAGTATTTGGACCCCTTTATGATATGATAGAAGAACCATTAGAAAAAGGTTTAGCAGGGTTTAAAAAATTCGGCGCACTAGTTGTTGCAGTAATAGCTGGAATGGTTACTAACTTAAAAGTTAGATTTGGACAATTCAAAGACAACGTAATGAGTGTTGTCAACGCGGTAAAAGAAGACTTTGCTAGTATGGGTGAGTTCTTCGGTAACATAATTGGTGGTATGTATGATTCCATAACTGGTATGGTTAGTAGAATGGGGGAATTATTATCAGCAGGAATTGACACATTCAAAGGTTTTTTCACAGATTTAAAAGATGAGTGGAAGAGATTACTACAAGTAGACATGATTAAAGATTTACTTGACATGTTTGCTGGATTGGCTGGTAGCATAATTAACCCAATAATCGATTTAATAAACAACCAGTTAATAGGGAGACTAAACACAATATCTGTTGACATAATGGGTAAAACGTTTGGTTTTGATATACCACAAATTGGACGTATTGGTGAAGAAGAAGAAACAGACTACGATCCAAACAGTTCACACCCAGCATACGGACAAGCAGCTAAGGGAGCTTATGTAAAAAGAAAACAAGGAGGTTCATTCTTCCAAGTTGGAGAAGGTGGGGACGATGAAGTTATTAGTCCTGTACCTATGCTTAAGAAAATGCTTTCAGATGCTATGAGACAAACCCAAAAACGTATGCTAGGTATTATACAGAGTGGAAGATTACAGAGTGCCGCTGTAAGAAGTTTAGGTACTGGTACAACACCACTAAATGAAGAACAAAAAACAAACAATGTTAACATAGTCAACAACAATAACTTTAACATTGATGGAAACATACAGGAAGAAGTTTCAGAAGCACTGAGAAGAACAGAAAGAGACTCAAGATTACGTATGAGGGGGGTTAAAATCTAATGGAAAAAATAGAGATAAAAAACCAAGCTGGAGAACGTAAAATATTTACATTAGATTATGAACACGGTAAAGGTGAAGAATCGTTAGAGGAAGTTAGGGGTTTTACCCAAAACTTTAACATTAACCTTACGTATGAAAGATCCCCCTTCCAGCAAGGGGCAACAACGGTTGCTATGAGAACAAGTGTAAGACCACTTTCTTTTGTTTTAAACATTTTAAGAAGAACAAAACAGGAAGTAGATTTAAGGGTAAGAGATATAGTTACATTTTTAAACCCCTATGAAGGCGAGTTAGAAGTAACTTACGATAACGGAACAAGAAGAAGATCAATAAATGCTTATTACAGAGAACATTCTGTTGTTGATGAAAATTCAAGTACAGGTTACGCAGCATTAGCTATTGAACTTGTTGCTGACGAGGCTTTATTTAAGGACAGCGAAGATAAGGTAATAAACTTAGGGGATGCTGGCGGAAGTTTTGCGATACCGTTTACCCCACCGTTTACTCTAGGTCTTTCACAAATAGAAACAATAGTAAACAACACGGGGGATTATCATTACCCAGTAGAAATAAAATTCTTTGGGGAAGTAAGTAACCCAAAAATAGTAAGGTACTTTTACGAAAACGGTAGTGACACAGTGGTGGACACTGCGAAACTAGAATTTGAAAACTTGGTAATACCTGAAAATTCATTTGTTAGAATAAATACAAAAAGAGGGGAAGAAGAAGTTACATTGGTGGACTCTTTAGGAAATGAAGAAAACATTAACAGATACTTATCTCCGGACAGTACATTCTTTCAGATATTTGTTGGTAAGAACAGAATAAGTTTAGAAACAACAACAGGTAACCCAGCAACAGAAATAAAATATAGGCAAAAATACATAACAGCCTAAGGGGTGTTTTAATTGGCAGTAATAAAAACATATGAGAACTTTTTTAGAGACAAAACTTATGACGACCTAGATTTAACTATACATACGGGTGCTAGTTTAATAGAGGGTGTTGTAAGAATAAGTGAGAACGATAATAACTTTTCAATAAACAGTCAGGGAACAGTGACACTTGAGTTAAATCCTGGAGCTGCTTATTTAGGTGGTTTACATGGTTACTTTGTAAACTATGAACGTGAAAATATTGGAGAGTACATTTCACTTTCGTTTGACCAACCAGCAACAAGTCCCCGTAGAGATTTGGTAGTTGTAGAGGTTAAAAGAGATACGGCTGAAATAAATGTCAAAGTAATAAAAAATCCTGACGAAGGAGTTTCGGCACCCGATTTAGTACAGGATCTGGAAGGAACCACCGCTACATATCAAATACCTTTGTATGAGGTAAAGGTTGAGTTAGGTGGTAATCTTGATATCACAGATCTTAGACAGTTTGTAATGACAAAAGATAGTTACAGGTTTAATGGAGCAGAACTAAGTACAGACAGCACATTTTCTGAAGTTACGGATGATTTAGTACCAACAGTTAGTGCAGTTAAAAACTATGTCGATGGTATTACTGGGGACACAGGTTCACTAACAACAACGTCAACATCCAACCTAGTATCAGCAACAAACTCGTTAAAAACAAAACAAGATACCATTGATACACGTTCAACAACAAACGAAAGTAACATATCAACTATTGAAACTAACATTGGTAATGTTACAACACTAGAAACCTCAGCTAAAGTTGTTGTTGATGCTATTAATGAGTTACACGAACAATTTGATGGGTTTACAGTTAATTTAGTACAAAGTGACTGGAATGTAACAGATACACAGTCAGACGCGTATATTAAAAACAAACCTGATTCTTTAACTAAGGTTGACTTATTACATACGTTTACATTAACTGGATCAACGTCAGATCGAGATGACCAAGTTTGGTCAGCCGGGTATAACGATATAACAGGAGGACCTTACTTAGCACTTATCTTGGTGTTAAACGATAACGATCAAGCGACCTCCTCAATGACAATACCAGTGGCAGACTTTTTAAGTGAGCAATGGTATGAGATAACTGTTAGTACAAACACCAACGCTTATGGAAGAGCACAAAGCGATGTTGTTATGAATTTAAGTAAAGGTATTATTAGAACAAACGGAACAGATGTACTTGCAAAGCTTCCTGCATCAGCAACGGACGGAACAATGAAAATGAAAATATACGGATTAAAATAATAGGGGGTAACTTAAATGGGATACAAACAAATAGAAAACATTATACCACCTATTAAGGTTCTTGAGTATAACGAAGAAAGAAAAAAAGTTGAGTTTGTTGACCAAATAACAACCTACACAAGCTTAAGATTTACCACAGATTTCCAAGGAGTAGGAAGTTTTACTTTGGAATTAAGTGGAGATAACAAAAAGGCTTCATCTTTAAAACAAGGCAGAATCGTCCAGTACGGTAACAATAAGGAAAAACAGGGTATTATAATGGACATTAACAGAAAGTTAAGTACAGGCGCAGATGGAAGCCTTAAAAACCTTTTTACCGTAAGTGGTGTACAATTAAAAGGGTTATTGGGGTATAGTTTAACTATACCTCCCGTATACCATGACCCATCTGTTTTCCCAACAGAGCCCGGACAAACTAGATTATGGAAAAACCCAATATCAAATAATTCAATTCTAAAAATTGATACAGATGAAGCTGGTACTGTTTATGCTGTAACTGAAGACAGACTTTATAAAATTAATGAGGTTGGAAGTATACAGTGGTATTACGAAGTTAGTGGAACATTATTTTCTTCACTAGCTGTGTTTACAAGTAACTCAATATACATCGGCACTGAAAGTGGTGAGTTACACAACATATCGGACAGTGGTGAGATAAAAACTGACGTAGAAGTTGAAAGAATATTTACAGTGGGACCGAACAAACTTACCAGTATGGTAGTTAACGATGTTGAACAGTTGTTTATTTCAGACTCTGAAGGAAATATTTACCAAACTGAACAAGACGGTGTTGTAACCACACTCGTTAGTGACACGGGAAACTACATAACTACAACAAACATAGATAGTAATGGAAATATTTATACCGCAAATATGGGTGGTTCAATTGTAAAATACAACAGTTCAGGATCAGAACAGTGGGTATATAGTGAACATACGGATATTATTAATGATTTCGATGTGGACAATTTAGGAAATATTTATACAGCGAGTGATGATTGGACTGTTAGGAATATTAACACAAACGGTGTTGAACAGTGGGTTTACAATGGACACAATAGCGCAGTAAAAACTGTAACAATGGGATCTTTAGGTTTTATTTACAGTGGAGAAACAGGTGGTGTTATAAAAACACTTAACTTTGACGGTACAGAACAGTACAGTTACCAAGAGGACAGTATTTATACTTCCAGCACAATAGGACCAGACAACAATTTATTTGTTGGTACACAAACTGGTTATGTTTTAAAATTAACTATTGCTGGTGACCCTGAAGAAAACTATTGGACTGGGGTAGACGCTTCAGGACAAGTAGTTGACATTGCATTACTTAACTACAAAGGTACAGGTTCTGAAAGTCACCACATATTTAGATCAACCGATTTAAAAGACGGAAACGTTTATTGGTTGGAAAGTATAAGTGACTACTGGCAGCTGTACGGAGAAGAGGGTAGTGAATACGACGTAACGGTTGGTACAGAGGACGATGTTTACAACGCATTACCTGAACCACCCAGTCCTACAACACAAAACGGTGTAATAGGTAGTGCAACAACTTTTGGTAGGGTATATGTCACTGAAACTGAAAACTACTACTATTATGTTGCGAGTTACCCTAAGTGGAGA
>Ga0194138_10001066_pt1 | contig 13057 bp, 14 predicted proteins | sample TARM_MetaG_T2_14_FD_134022 | JGI IMG/M metagenome (GOLD analysis project Ga0194138, IMG submission 134022) | Freshwater microbial communities from Pennsylvania, USA, analyzing microbe dynamics in response to fracking - TARM_MetaG_T2_14 (version 2) | ecosystem: Environmental > Aquatic >...
CAGGCGGCAGCCCACGCAGCGCACAACTGGCCGGCAACGCCCAGGCACTACTGCTGATACTGGGCGCGCTGGGCCCGATCAGTGCCGCCCTGGATCTGGCTGGCAGTCAGGTTACTGCCGTTCTGGCCTTTGCCGCCCTGCTAAGCGCCCTGGGCGTCTGTACCGGACTGGTATGGTCAAGCATTCCCCAGGGCAGCCAGAGCACGACGCCCCGCAGTGCCCGTACCAGCACCCCGCGCGAGCAGGGTATGGTGAAATGGTTCAACAGCAGCAAGGGCTTTGGCTTTATCAGCCGCGACGGTCAATCTGATGTGTTCGTGCACTTCCGTTCCCTGCGTGACCCGGACGTACGCAGCCTCAATGAGGGCGAACGGGTCGAATTCCTTGCCGTGCCCAACGACAAGGGCGTACAAGCAGAAGACGTGATACTGCTGGACATACGGATCAGGTGACCCGACCGAGGGGCCGCCATCAATAGTGTGGCGGCCGCTCCTCGACCACATCCTCAGGCATGGCCCCGGCCAATTCCTCCTGACGACGCATCATAAGACGCACTATCTCTCGCATCCGGTCAATCTCCAGCTGCTGGTGCCCCAGTGCATCATTCAGCGCCTGCAGCGTATCTTCCTGAAAGCTGAGCCGCATCTCCAGCTCGGCAATCCGTGCCTCATACTCTGCACTCATGTCCGCTCCCCAGAGAAAACAAAACCCAATCCGAGCACACCACGCAGACGGTCAATACGCTGGGCAATCAACTGCTCGTCACACTCAGCCACCGGCAGACGCCCCCACACAGGTGCAGGCCAGGCCACATCGCTGCGATAACGCACCACGTGATGCACGTGCAATTGCGGCACCATATTACCCAGCGCGGCAATATTCAGCTTGTCCGCAGCAAATACATCTTTAAGAACTTCTGCCAGATGACAGGACTCATCCAGCAGCTGCCGGCGATCAAGCGCATTCAACTGGAATATCTCACTGACATCCTCGCGCTGGGGCACCAGAATGAACCAGGGATACTGGGCATCCTTCATCAACAACAGCAAAGACAAGGGAAAACGACCAACTTCCCGGCAATCGGCAAGCATCTGGTGATGCAGACTGAACATGGACACCTCTCTGATAACAAGGTTGTAAAAATATACTGATTCACCCGAAACAGGCGCTGTTTTGCGGTAGAATGCACACCATTGCAAGGGCGGGAAAGCCTTGCAGCATCACTGCAAGAAGATGGCGTAATGGCATGAGTCGCCACAATTATTCACGAACTGCCGCACAGATACTTGGCATTTTCGTGAAAGATGGATTAACGTTAATAGACAACTAAAACTATAACGGGTTCCAAACCAACAGGATTTTTCCCAAGGAGCACAATATGAAAAACACCGTGAAGTGGAGTTCCATCGCTCTGGCCGTTGCCATGGGCAACGCCATGATCAGCAGCCAGGCTGTTGCCGGCGAAGGTTTCGTCGAAGGCGCTTCCGCCACCTGAGCAACCGCACCGTTTATTTCAATCGTGATTTCCGTACCCGCATCTATGACGATCAAAACCAAGAGCTGAATGGCAAGGCCGAAGAAACCGGTACCGGCTTCCTGCTGAACTTCGAGTCCGGCTTTACCGAAGGCCCGATCGGCCTGGGTGCTGACGTTGTAGCTTCCGCCGGTTTCAAGGTTGACAGCGGCAAGGGCCGCGCTGACACCGGCCTGTTGGAAATGGGCAACAACGGTCGCGCCAACAGCGAATACTCGGAAATCCGTGGCGCAGTAAAGGCCAACATTCTGGGTGACACCACCCTGCGCTATGGCGTGCACTTCCCGGAGAACCCGGTCGTTGCCTATGACGACGCCCGTCTGCTGCCCCAGCACTACCAGGGCTACAGCGTCACCAACAGCTCCATCGATGGTCTGTTTGTCGAAGCTGGCCGCATGAACAAGCGCGGCGAGATGAATGATTCCAGCGAATCCAGCAAGGTAAGTACAGCAGTAGCTGATGCCAACAAGGTAACCTATCTGGGCGGCACCTATGCTTTCGCTGAAAACCTGAGCGCCAGCCTGTACACCTCCAAAATGGACAAGGGCTGGAAGCGTCATTTCCTCGGCGCCACCCACACCGCCGACCTGGGCAACGGTCTGAGCCTGACCAGCGATCTGGCCCACTACCACACCTCCGATGACAGCCCGTCCGGCAACAGCTTCCAGAACAAGGCAAGCTCGCTGGCCTTCACTCTGGGTGCCGGCCACCATGCTGTCACTGCTGCCTACCAGCGCATGAGCGGTGATGCTGGTTTTGCCTATGATGACGGCGCTATCTTCCTGGCCAACTCGGTACAGATCATGGACTTCGAGGAGAAGAACGAGCGCTCCTGGCAGGCCCGTTACGACTATGACTTCGAAGGCCTGGGTATTCCGGGTCTGAGCTTTATGACCCGTTATGTACGCGGCAGCAATATCGACAACGGTGCTGGCAATTCTGACGGCAAGCGCTGGGAGCGCAACAGCGAGCTGCGCTACACCGTGCAGTCCGGTGCCCTGGAAGGCCTGAACCTGCGCTGGCGCAATGCCACCCTGCGTCAGAATGACGTCCAGGGCGACAGCACTGACATCGACGAAAACCGCCTGATCGTTTCCTACACCTGGAACCTGCTGTAATCCAGAAAGGAAGCTGAAAAAGCCCGGCCCCGTGCCGGGCTTTTTCGTTTGCGTCCGCCAGCAGCGGCGCAGTCTGTACGCCATGCGGCACCAAACGTACAATAGCCCCCATTTGATCCCGCCACTATGGACAGCACACTGCCATGCGTACCAGCCAGTATCTGATTTCCACCCTCAAGGAAACCCCCGCCGATGCCAGCGTGATCAGCCACCAGCTGATGCTGCGTGCCGGCATGATCCGCAAGATCGCCTCCGGCCTGTACACCTGGCTGCCGATGGGCTTGCGCGTATTGCGCAAGGTCGAGCAGGTGGTGCGCGAAGAAATGAACGCCGCCGGCGCGCTGGAAGTACTGATGCCGGCCATCCAGCCGGCTGAACTCTGGCAGGAATCCGGCCGCTGGGAGCAATATGGTCCCGAGCTGCTGCGCCTGAAGGACCGCCACCAGCGCGAGTTCTGTGTTGGCCCGACCCACGAGGAAGTGATTACCGAGCTGGCGCGCAACGAAATCAGCAGCTACAAGCAGTTGCCGCTGAACCTCTACCAGATCCAGACCAAGTTCCGCGACGAGATCCGTCCGCGCTTCGGCCTGATGCGTGCCCGCGAGTTCGTGATGAAGGACGCCTACTCCTTCCACCTGACCCAGGATTCACTGCAGTCCACTTACGACGGCATGTACCAGGCCTACTGCAACGTCTTCAGTCGGCTTGGCCTGGAATACCGACCGGTGGTCGCCGACAACGGCTCGATTGGCGGTGAAGGCTCCCACGAGTTCCATGTGCTGGCCGACTCCGGCGAGGACGCCATCGTGTTTTCCGACAGCGGCAGCTATGCCGCCAATATGGAAAAGGCCACCGCCCTGCCCCCGCAGGGCCAGCGCCCGGCACCCAGCCAGGAAAAGACCCTGGTCGAAACGCCCGAGCAGACCACCATCGAGGCGGTCAGCCACTTCCTGCAGGTACCGGCCAGCCAGAGCGTGAAGACGTTGATCGTTCTGGGTGCTGCCGAGGAAGGCAAGGCCCAGCCACTGGTTGCACTGGTGCTGCGCGGCGATCACGAGCTGAACGAAATCAAGGCCGAGAACCACCCGGCCATCCATGCCCCGCTGACCTTTGCCAGCGAGCAGCAGATTATTACCGCTGTCGGCTGCAAGCCCGGCTCGATCGGCCCGGTTGGCCTGGCGATCAGGGTGATTGCGGATCACTCGGCCGCCCACCTGGCCGATTTTGTCTGCGGTGCCAACCAGGACGGCTGGCACTTCACCGGTGTCAACTGGGAACGGGACGCACAGTTCGACGAGCTTGCCGACCTGCGCAATGTGCTCGAGGGCGACCCCAGCCCGGATGGCAATGGCACACTGGTGATCAAGCGCGGCATCGAAGTCGGGCATATTTTCCAGCTGGGCCGCAAGTACAGCCAGGCGATGAACTGCAGCGTGCTGAATGAGCAAGGCAAGACCGAGGCGCTGATCATGGGCTGCTACGGCATCGGCGTGTCCCGCGTGGTGGCCGCCGCTATCGAACAAAACTGGGATGACCGCGGCATTCTTTGGCCGGATGCGCTGGCACCCTTCCAGGTGGCGCTGATCCCGATGAAAATGGAAAGCTCCGAGGCCGTGCGCGCAGCTACCGAGCAGCTGTACCAGCAATTGCAGGCGCGTGGTGTGGAAGTGCTGCTGGATGACCGCGACAAGAAAACCAGCCCAGGCGTAAAGTTCGCCGACATGGACCTGATCGGCATCCCGCACCGGGTGGTGATCAGTGATCGCGGTTTGGCTGAAGGCCAGCTGGAATACAAGAACCGCCGCCAGGCGGAGGCCTGCAATGTGCCTGCCGAGGGCATGCTGGACTTCCTGCTGGGGCAACTGGGACGCTGAGCATGAAGCTGCATATTGCTGCCAGCCCATGGTTGTTGCTGCTGACCGGCCTGCTGCTTGGCGCTTGCGCCCAGCAGCCGGTCACGGACGGTGAGCGGGTCGAACGCCAACTGCTCAGCCACAGTCTGCTGATTGATGCCGGCGACCAGCCGGTACTGGCATTGCCCCAACGCACCCTGCGTATTACCGAACAACGGCTCTATCAGGTCAGCCGTCTGGATGCCCGTGACCAGTTGATTGACCAGACCCAGGAATACCAGACACTGCCCTGGGGCAATCGGGCGGTGGCCGTGCATGCAGGGGAACTGGACACTGAATTGCACACTGACCAGGACGGCATTCTGCGCCTGAATCTGCTGCATGACGACTTTATCAACCTGGACTATGACAACCTGCGTGCCCTGCAACTGAGCGTGACGGCAGAGGACGGCACGCGTGCCGAACATACCCTGCTGGTCGGTCGCGAACTGCGTGGCAAGCTGCATGAAGCAGTATCCCTGATCTACCACAGCCTGGAGCAGGATGAAGTCGATGAATGGGCCCGCCGCGTGCATCGCCTGGCCGAGCTGGGCCTGCAGGAAGAGTCAGAGCAGTTGGAAAACATGCTGATCCTGCTGACCAGCGGCGATCCGCAACTGCAGGCCGACTTTATTCAGGCCCTGGAAGAGCGGGAGTAACACTCCATGCCAATGGTCGCACGGATGCTGACCCTGTGGCTGCTGCTCGGCCTGACTGCCTCCTATACCCAGGCCAATATACCCGACGAGGTCGACCCGCAACTGCGCCAACGCCTGATGCAGGCAGTCTCAATGGCCGACAGCTTCGAGGACCGCTTCGATGCCGAGGTCTGGCTGCTCGATATGTCCACCCGCATGGCGCGCTTTGTGCCGGATGAAACCGAGCGCCTGCGCCTGCTGCGCCTGGTCCACCGCGAGGCACGCCTGGCCGGGCTGAAACCGGATCTGGTGCTGGCGGTGATTCATGTGGAAAGCCTGTTTGACCGCTACGCCCTGTCACGCGCCGGCGCCCAGGGCATTATGCAGGTGATGCCATTCTGGAAGAACGAACTGGGGCGACCGGACGACAACCTGATCGATCTGGCCACCAACCTGCGCTATGGCTGCACCATCCTCAAGCACTACATGGACCGGGAAAACGGCAACCTGCGCCGGGCCCTGGCGCGCTACAACGGCAGCCTGGGCTCACAGCGCTACCCGGACCGGGTAATCGATTACTGGCACAGTTACTGGTTCGTCAACGAGTAGCCTGCTGCTGCGCATCGGTCACCGGCAGATCCGGCCCCAACCAATGCCGCAGACTGCCGGCAAACAGCTCGCGGTGCTGGCGCTGGTGCTGCTCCAGCGCCTGACGGAAGGCCGGATACCAGGCCCCGGCCCCTTCCAGTACGCTCGGCAGCGCCTCTGGCGACGGCAGGGGCTCCGGGAACCCGGCCAGCAGTTCGGCCATCTCGATACTGCAGGGGTCACGACTGAGCACCCAGCTACCGGCACCCACGCTGCTGATCAACTGCCGTCGTTCCAGCCACTCGGTAAGATTCAGCCATTGATCCTCGGGTATCGACAGCCCGCAGGCAGCCAGCACTCCGCGGTCCACGCTGCCACCGGTCTGCTGGCGCTGCAGCAAGGTGCGCATCAGGCCAAGCATCACCACCACCCGCGGCAGTGCGCTGCGCTGCCAGGCCGCACTGTTGCCCAGATTGCTGACCAATTCGGCGCCCAGCAGGATGATCAGCCAGCTCAGGTATATCCACAGCAAAAACAGCGGGAAGGCGGCGAAGGCCCCATAGATCAGCTGATAGCCGGGGAACATTGCCACATACAGGGCAAAGCTGGCCTTGGCTCCCTCGAACAGCAAAGCCACCAGCACCCCGCCGACCAGCGCATGGCGCAAAGGCACCCGGGTGTTAGGTACTGCCGCGAAAATCAGGGTAAAGGCCGCCATACTCAGCAAAATAGGCAACCAGCCAAGCAGCCATCCCCAGGCAGTGGCCAGCGCATCGTCACCGCGCAGGAAGGACAGCGAGGTGACATAGGTGCTGACCACAAAGCCGGCACCCAGCAGCAATGGCCCAAGACTCAGTACCGCCCAGTACAACAGGAAACTGGAAACGCCGCGACGCGGCACACGGATGCGCCAGATGGCGTTGAAGGCCTTTTCGATATTCACCAGCATCAGGAAGGCGGTCACCATCAACAGCGCTACCCCTATACCGGTCAGCTGGCGCGCCTGTTGTGAAAACTCACCCAGATACTGCTGCAGGGTTTCGCCGGTGGAAGGCACGAAATTGTTGAAAATAAAGTATTCCACCTGCTCTCCGACCTGGCTGAAGGCCGGAATCGCCGCCAGCATGGCATAGGTCACGGTCATCACCGGCACCACGGCAAACAGGGTGGTGTAGGTCAGCGCCGCCGCATTCTTGGCACAGTTGTCCTCGATAAAACGCTGCAGCAGGTAGCGTAGAAAGTGCAGCAGGCGAACCAGCGGGTTGGGCATGCGAATTCCTTGTTGGACTGGGCAACAGCAAACCGGACATGTGCCGCAACACTGAAAGCGGTGGGCAAGCCGGACAGCATTTCCTAGAATAGCCGCTTGATCGCGGCACAGAAACCTTTGCCGCCCCGGTGATTACCTGAAAGCCCCCATCCCGTCACCTCGCGTACAGGAGCCTGCCGATGTCCAGCACCCTGATATACCACAATCCACGCTGTTCCAAGTCGCGACAGGCCCTTGAACTGCTGACCGGCCGGGGCATTGATCCCGAGGTTATCCGCTACCTGGACACTCCCCCGGACGCCGCTACCCTCAGCGAACTGCTGAAACTGCTGGGGATCAACGCACGGCAATTGATGCGCAGTGGCGAAGAGGTCTACCGCGAACTGCAACTGGATAACCCCGGCCTCAGCGAAGCTGATCTGGTGCAGGCGATGGTGGACTACCCTCGCCTGATCGAGCGGCCAATTGTCGTTCACAACGGCCAGGCAGTGCTGGCAAGGCCGCCGGAAAAACTGCTGGAGCTGTTCCCATGAGCCACACCGATTACGTTCTGGTGCTCTACTACAGCCGCCACGGCAAGACCGCCGAGATGGCCCGACTGATTGCTGAGGGCGTCGAGCGTGGTGGTCTGCAGGCGCGTCTGCGCACAGTACCGCCGGTGAACAGCGAAACCCGTGAGATACTGCCGCCGGTCCCGGAACAGGGCGCGGTGTATTGCACCGAGGCTGACCTGCGCGGCTGTTCCGCACTGATCCTTGGCAGCCCGACCCGTTTCGGCAACATGGCAGCGCCACTCAAGTTCTTTATCGACGGTACCAGCAGCCTGTGGCTGGACGGCAGCCTGATCGGCAAGCCGGCGGCGGTGTTCACCTCGACAGCCAGCCTGCATGGCGGCCAGGAAAGCACGTTGCTGTCGATGCAGCTGCCTCTGCTGCATCACGGCATGCTGCTGCTGGGTCTGCCCTACAGTGAACAGGCGCTGACCGACACCCGCAGCGGCGGCACACCCTATGGTGCCAGTCACCACGCCGGCGCTGATGGCAAACAGCCGATCAGCCGCGAGGAGGCCAGTCTGTGCCGCGCCCTTGGGCAGCGGGTTGCCATTACCAGTCGCCAACTGCTGGCGGGAGCCTCACATGTCCAGAACTGACCGCCCACTGCCAGCGCGCGCCTGGCTGCTACCGCGCCTGCGCATCAGCCGCCTCCTGAGCACCCTGGGTTATGTTGGCCTGCTGGTCAGCCTGGCTGGCTGGAACCTGCTGTTTGCCGACCTCCACGGCGCCAATCCATTGGTGATTACCGGCGTTCTGCTGGTGCCGCTGCTGATCTTCCTGCCCGGCATCATCAGTGGCCATGCGCGCACCCAGGCCTGGCTGTGCTTTGCCATCAACCTGTACTTCATCCACGGGGTACTGGCCTGCTTCCATCCGCAGCAGCTGTTCTACGGTCTGCTGGTCAGCGGCTTCTCGTTGCTGTATTTCATTGCTGCGCTGGGCTATGTGCGCTGGAGTTTCCAGCTGCAACGCCTGGATGCCGGCGAGCCTGCCGCTACCAGCCAAGCACCTGCTTGACGAACGGCAGGGTCAGGCGGCGCTGCGCCTGCAGCGAGGCCTGATCCAGCCGCTCGAGCAGGTTGAACAATTCATCCAGACCACGGCCACCACGGGTCAGCAGGTAGCGCGCCACTTCATCCGGCAACTGCAGGCCACGCTGGGCAGCACGCAGCTGCAAAATCGCCTGTTTATCGGCATCGTCCGGTGTCGGCAGCTGGAAAACCAGCCCCCAGCCCAGGCGTGACACCAGATCGGGCAGCTCCAGCGGCAATTGGCGGGGGGCGCAATCAGCGGCCAGCAACAGCCGCTGACCCGCATCACGCAGACGGTTGTACAGATGGAACAAGGCTTCCTGCCAGTCATTGCGCCCGGCCAGCACCTGCAGGTCATCAATACACAGAAGATCCAGCCCCTCCATACCCTCCAGCAATTCAGCCGGGTGTTCCAGCAGCTGCTTCAGGGGCAGATAGATGCTGCTGCCGCCAGCGGCGGACATCTGTTGGCAGGCGGCCTGCAACAGGTGCGAACGGCCGCTGCCGGATGCCCCCCAAAGGTAGATGCAGGAATCCGCCGGCGGCTGATCAAGCTGGCTGAAACCACGCAACAACTCAACCAAAGGTGCCGTCGCCAGACCATGAAAGCTGTCGAAACTGGCTTCGTCACGCAGACGGATACCCAGCGGTAGCTGGGCGGGAACCGGTCTATTCATGTTCAAGCCGTATCAACGCCACTGGAAACGCAGCAGCGGGCCCTGCGCGGAGTCGGGCTGCGGCGAAGCGTCCTCGATGGCGGATTGGCCGTCCTGCTCAGCGTCAGTACTGTCATCCAGCGACGTGGTCAGCGGCTCCTCATCGACCGACAGGGGGCGCAGACGATGATCCAGCGCCAGCAAACGCTGCAACTGGCTAAGGCTGCCAGGAAACTCAAGCGCAACCCGTACCTGATCGCCACGGATATAGACCAGCCGCGGCGCCTGCTCACTGCCCAGTTGCGACAGGGTACGCATCAACCCGGCGTAGTCATCCAGGCTGCGCAAACCTTCCACTTGCAGCAGCCAGTGACCTTCTGCGGATGATGCATCGGTGCTGACCGCATACTGAGCGATGATCTCGTCAGCCAGCGCCAGCATCAGTTGATCAGCCAGGGCGGCAGGGTCGTCACCACGCAGACGGCCGTTGCGGGTGCTGCCGCCAAGCCAGAAATGCCAATCCAGCTGGGCGGCCTGACCCGGTGCGGAAAGCCCAAGCACCAGCACACCGTCTGCCGCATAGCGCTGGCTGGCCTCACGAAGCACTGTCTGGTCAGCCTTGCGAATACTCTGTTCATCCACCAGTGCACGATCCTGAAGATCCCCCAAGGGAAGCGCCAGGGCCACACCGCGTCGCGCTGCAGCCTGCTGCAAGAGTGTCAGCCAGTCACCGTCGCCAGGCAGCCACTCGTCACCCAGCACACCGGACTGGACGGCCCAGACCAGAGCCGCCGGCCGGTTACGCCCGAGCATTGGAATGCCGGCACGATGCAATATGCCGTTTACCAGCAGCGGTTCGAACTCGACCCGCTGCACACCATCGTCTGTAGTGCTGCTGCGACGCAGCATGGCTTCGGGGTTTTCATCCGCCAGCAAGCGCTCGCCCACTGCCTTGCTGCCAGCCAGGCGCCCGAGCACTTCAAGCAAGGCTGTGCGCAGTTGCTGCTGACGATCCGCTGCCGCATCGGCGGCAAGTTCGGCCTGATACAGATTACGCAGCACTTCGGCCTGAACCGACACCGGCCAGAGCAACACGAGGCTGAAAGCAAACAGCACTGGCAGATACAGGCTTCGTATCAGGGAGGGGTAAAAAGTCAGTCTGGGCATGGTCTCTGCTCGTGAAACACAGGAGCCAGCGGCTCCTGCAAAGGGCATACATTAAACAAGCAGGCCCACAGCGGCAACCGCGCCGGTTCAGGCAGTATCACCGGCATGGCCCGGCGCCGGGCAAATTGGTACAATCTCGCCCTTGCCAGGACGCCCCGACGGGCGCCGCCATCCGACCATTACAGCCGAGACGCACGCATGAGCAGCCCGACTTCGTCCAAGCCCTCCATCAGCTACAAGGACGCCGGTGTCGATATCGACGCCGGCAATGCCCTGGTTGACCGTATCAAGCATGTTGCCAAGCGCACAGCCCGCCCCGAAGTCATGGGCGGACTTGGCGGCTTTGGCGCGCTCTGCGAGATCCCCGCCGGCTACCGCCAACCGGTACTGGTCTCCGGCACCGACGGGGTCGGCACCAAGCTGCGCCTGGCGATGGACCTGGGCAAACACGACAGCATCGGTATTGACCTGGTTGCCATGTGTGTCAACGATCTGGTGGTCTGTGGTGCCGAGCCGCTGTTCTTCCTCGACTACTACGCCACAGGAAAACTCAACATCGATATCGCCGCCCAGGTGGTCACCGGCATCGGTGCCGGTTGTGAACTGGCCGGCTGCGCGCTGGTTGGCGGTGAAACAGCTGAAATGCCCGGCATGTACGAAGGCGAGGACTACGACCTGGCCGGTTTCTGTGTCGGCGTGGTGGAAAAGTCCGAAATCATCGACGGCAGCAAGGTGCAAAGCGGCGATGTGCTGCTGGCACTGCCCTCCTCCGGCCCGCACTCCAACGGCTATTCGCTGGTCCGCAAGATTCTCGAGGTTTCCGCCACCGACATCGCCAGCACCGAACTGGACGGCCAGCCGCTGCGTGATCTGTTGCTGGCACCGACGCGCATCTACATCAAGCCATTGCTGCAGCTGATCCGCGACACCGGCGCGGTCAAGGCGATGGCCCACATTACCGGCGGCGGCCTGCTGGAAAACATCCCGCGGGTACTGCCGGCTGACAGCCAGGCAATCATCGATCTGACCAGCTGGAAGCGTCCGGCCGTGTTCGACTGGCTGCAACAGCAGGGCAATGTCGAACAGCACGAAATGTACCGGGTACTCAACTGTGGCGTCGGCATGGTCATCTGTGTGGCCGCCGATCAGGTCGCCACCGCTCTGCAGGTCCTGCAACAGGCTGGCGAGCAACCCTGGGTGATCGGCCGTATCGAACAAGCCAGCGCCGGTGCCGAGCAGGTCGTACTGCAGGGAGCCCACCCGGCGTGAGCTGCCGCATTGCCGTACTGATTTCCGGGTCCGGCAGCAACCTGCAGGCGCTGATCGACCAGCTGCCGGGAGATCACTGCCAGCTGGTCGCGGTACTCAGCAATCGTGCCGAAGCCCTCGGCTTGCAGCGGGCCGCCGAGGCAGGCATTGCCACCCGGGTGCTGGATCACCGTGAGTTTGCCAGCCGTGAGGACTACGATCAGGCACTGGTCGCCGCGATTGACGCCTTTCAGGTCGATCTGGTGGTACTGGCCGGCTTTATGCGCATCCTCACGCCGGCCTTCGTGCGGCATTACCATGGCCGCTTGCTGAACATTCATCCGTCCCTGCTACCGCTGTACAAGGGCCTACACACGCACAGGCGCGCGCTGCAGGCCGGTGACCGCGAACACGGTGCCAGCGTGCATTTTGTCAGCGAGGAACTCGACGGCGGCCCGGTAATACTACAAGCGCGCGTAGCTGTGCTGGCCGATGACGACGAGCAGCGCCTGGCACAACGGGTGCTGCAACAGGAACACAGCATTTATCCGCTGGCGGTTCGCTGGTTTGCCGAAGGACGCCTGCGCATCAACAATCTGGGTCGCGCCTGCCTGGACGGGGAACCAATCCCGCCGGGCGGAATCAGACTGGAAGACCTGCCAGCCACTGAACGAGAATAAACGGATGCTGCAAACCCTGTCCCGTCGTTTTGTCCTGCCACTCGCGCTGATTACCGCCAGTTTGGGTTCGCTGTCACTGCAAAACGCCAGTGCTGCCCAACTGGTTCCCTTTACTGCCAGTTATGCTGCAGAAATGAAAAAGGTGCCGGTGAACGGCGAGGCCAATCACAGCCTGAGTGCCAATGCCGATGGCAGCTGGAATCTGAATTTCACCGCCGGCCTGTTTGTCGCCCGTCTTACCGAAGAAAGCACCCTGCGCGCAGACAATGGGCAATTGCGCCCCCTGACGTATCGCTACGACCGTCGCGGGCTGGGTCGCAGCCGCAGTGACAAACTGGACTTCCACTGGGACCAGTCACGCGTATCCGGCAAGTACAAGGATCGCAGCGTTGACCTGCCACTGGAATCCGGCCTGCTCGACAAGACCACCTACCAGCTGGCCCTGCAACAGGATCTGGCTGCCGGCAAGCAGGAAATGCATTATCGCGTGGTGGATGGCGATACCGTCGATGATTATCACTTTCGGGTAGTCGGAGAAAAGCGCGTAACCACGCGCGTTGGCCAATTCAATGCGGTCGAGGTAGAGCGCGTGCGTGATGCCGACGCCAAGCGTCAGACCACACTCTGGTTTGCTCCTGACTGGCAGTACCTGCTGGTGCGTCTGACCCAGGTTGAAACCGA
>Ga0194138_10001067_pt1 | contig 13057 bp, 12 predicted proteins | sample TARM_MetaG_T2_14_FD_134022 | JGI IMG/M metagenome (GOLD analysis project Ga0194138, IMG submission 134022) | Freshwater microbial communities from Pennsylvania, USA, analyzing microbe dynamics in response to fracking - TARM_MetaG_T2_14 (version 2) | ecosystem: Environmental > Aquatic >...
AAGACATTGTGATGATTGGCGACACGCTTTTCGATATTGAAGGTGGCAAAGAAAACGGTTTATCAACGATTGCAGTCACTTACGGATTTGGGAAAAAAGAAGACCTCGAAAAAGCCGGGCCTGATTATTTGGTTGAAAGCGTGGAGGAGTTGTACGAGGTGTTGGTGTGATTTTTCAATTTTTTATAAACTCATAAACTTTCTAAAAAAATTTCAAAATTGTTTCAAATGCCTAATTTTGTTGCCGTTCAAGTTAATTCATGAAAATATGGGCCACTGGATGCAGCGAAAAGACACGGTTGCGATTGAATGGATGGCGCAATTTAACCGCAATCCGTATCCTGAAAAGGTGGTTTGGAAACAAAGCAGCGTAACTCACAACCATTTCTACTGGCTGGTCGTTCCTGAAAATGAAGCTGTAAAAGATGCGCTGGTGGTAGCCAATCGAGATGGCCAAACCATTACCATCAAAAAAGCCGAACTGGCAGATACACTCCTTATCAACCTGAATGATAAAATGGTTGATCTGGACGAAAAAGTAAAAGTGAAATACAACGACGAAATAATTTACCACGATGTTCCAAAACGTAACATCGCACAAATTTGGCAGTCGCTCACCCAAAGGAATGATCCGCAGCAGGTTTATTCTGCAAAAATTGAAGTAACTTTGAATTAAAACAGAAGTATGATTGTTCCGCCTGCATTAAAAAAAGAAGATAAAATCCGCATCGTTTCGCCTGCCGGAAAAGTGAAGGAGAAATATGTGTTGCCCGCGGTTGACTGGCTGCGCAAGCAAGGTTACCGCGTGGAACTGGGGAAACACGTTTTCGCCACGCACTACCAGTTTGCCGGAACCGATCAACAACGGTTAGAAGATTTGCAAACAGCACTCGACGATCCCGAGACTTCAGCTATTATCTGTTCGCGGGGAGGCTACGGAACCGTGCGCATCATTAGCAACCTCAGTTACAACGGGCTTCTGAGAAACCCTAAATGGATGGTGGGCTTCAGTGACATCACCATTTTGCACTCCTGCCTGAACAGCCATAGAATTGCCACTATTCATGGAGCCATGCCCCGTTATTTTTTCGAAAAAAACGGGCAACCCAACGAAAACCTGTATTCGCTGATTCATTTACTTATAGGAAATAAAGCCTCGTACGTTGTTTCTGCCGCCAAAGAAGACCGAAACGGGAAAGCGACAGGCGAACTGGTGGGCGGAAACCTTTCTGTTATTTCGAGCATGCAGGGAACCAGTTGTGAACTGGACACAGACGGTAAAATCCTTTTTCTCGAAGACATCGATGAATACCTTTACCACACCGACCGCATGATATACCAACTAAAACTGAGCGGAAAACTCGACAACCTGGCCGGGCTGGTACTGGGAAATTTCACCGATATGAAAGACAATGAATCGCCGTTCGGAAAAACCATTCATGAAATAATTGCCGATGCAGTTGATGAATACGATTATCCTGTTTGTTACGATTTTCCGGCGGGGCATAACGGCAAAAACCTGGCCCTGCTGTTTGGCAAAAAATGGGAGCTTGAAGTAACCGGAGAACAATCACAACTAAAATTACTTTAAACTTTGAACCTTAAACTTTAAACAAAATAATGGTTTCACAGCGCGAAATAGGGGAACTGGCAGAATTGCATGCAAAAAACTATTTGCAAAGTCAGGGTTACGAAATCCGGGACACCAACTGGTACCACGGTCACCTGGAACTGGATATTATTGCCCGCGACGGCGATGAACTGGTAATTGTGGAAGTGAAATCGCGGAACGGACTGCGCTACGAACATCCCTCGGAAGCGGTTACCAATGCCAAAATGAAACGGATTGTGGAAGCTGCCGATGCCTATATTCTCGAAAAAGATTTGGATTACGAAACCCGGTTCGATGTGATTACGGTCATTTTTTTCGGACAGGATTTTGAACTCGAGCACTTTAAAGATGCGTTTTACCCCACACTCTGAAGTCATTTCCGCACATTCTCAAAAAAATTCTATTTTTAAGGAAAATTTATTCGATGAACATTGAGGAGCTCAGGGAATATTGCATAGCTAAAAAAGGGGTAACCGAGGAGTTTCCTTTTGATGAAACCACGCTGGTTTTTAAAGTGGCAGGTAAAATGTTCTGTCTAACCGACCTGGAAGACGATTTGCATGTGGCCCTGAAAAACCTTCCTGAAAAGAACACGGAACTGCGTGAGCAGTTTCCGGCCGTAAAACCGGGTTTTCACATGAACAAAAAGCACTGGAATACCATTGATATTGATGGTTCAATACCTGATAAACTGATTTATGAATTCATCGGCACATCGTATAATTTGGTAGCCAAAAGCCTTCCCAAAAAGAAAAAAGAAGAGTTCAACTTAAATATCTGACATGAAGAATATAACACTACTATTCATTTCCCTATCGCTTGCTGCATTTACTGCACAAGCCATAAAAAACCCGGGTTCGTTTACCATTGAAAAAGAGCTGGAGCACACCCCGGTAATCAGCCAGGGAAGCACCGGCACCTGCTGGAGTTTCGCCACCACCAGTTTTCTCGAATCTGAAATTATGCGAAAAGGGTTTCCGCAAACCGATTTGTCGGAAATGTTTTTTGTGTATTACACTTACAAAAACAAAGCAAAAAAATACCTGCTTTACCATGGTAACAACAATTTCGGGCAGGGCGGACAGGCTCACGATGTAATCGATGTGTTGCGCGAATACGGCATGGTTTCGCAGGGAGCCTTCCCGGGAAAAACCGACGACGGCCGGTACCGCCACCGCAATCTGGTAAATGAACTTGAAACGGAGGTTACAAGCCTGAATAAAAAAAGAAAAGATTTTGACCTTGCCGGTTTAAAGTCGTACGAATCAATACTGAAAGAACACATTGGCCGTGTGCCCAACAAGTTTAAGTCAGAAAAAGGCAGGCTTTCTCCTTTGAAATTCCGTGATGAATACGAAATTGATCCGGACGATTACGTAGAGCTCACCTCTTTTTCGCATCACCCGTTTTACCAACCGATTGTCCTGGAAATACCCGATAACTGGTCGCATGCACTTTATTACAACCTGCCCATCGATGATTTGATGGAAGTGATGTACAATTCACTTGAAAGCGGCTACACCTTTTGCTGGGACGGCGATACCAGCGAAAAAACATTTTCCCACAGCAATGGAACAGCCGATTTGCCTGAGAAGCAAAAAGGGAAAGTGAATCAGCAGCTCCGGCAGGAAACGTTTTATAACCGCACCACTACCGACGATCATCTGATGCACATTGTCGGACTTTCGAAAAACGAAAATGGTGAAACGGCTTTCTACACCAAAAACTCGTGGGGCCCCGACAGTAACGATTTTGACGGGTACCTGCACATGACTGAAGATTACGTGAAGCTGAAGACCATTGCCATTTTAGTGCATAAAGATGCCATCCCGAAAAAAATCAAACGTAAACTCAATTTATAATGCAGGAATTTCAACTGAAAACAGAATACATTGAGCTGCTAAAACTACTCAAACGGCTTGGGTTTGCCGAAACCGGCGGCCATGCTAAAATTTTGGTCGGAGAAGGCGAAATTTCCCTGAATGGCCAGCCTGAATTCAGGAAACGGGCAAAACTCCGCGATGGCGACGAAGTGGAAATAATGGGTGAAAAAATTATAATTCGGGGAGCAGCCAAAAAATAAGATTTAATCAGTTAAAATAAACCTCCAGGGCTTGCTGGCCCAATGCTTCCCTGCGTAATCAACTCCCACGCGCGGTGCTGTTTTGTATTGTACTTTGTTGCCTGCATCTTCTATCCAAATCCGGGTTGAATCAGCCAAATCTTCCCCGTAAAACGATTTGTCGAGCTGAAGCGTTTTCCCAACTCTGCCCGGCCCCGGAACGCCTTCAATTCCGCGAATTAATACGGCTGAAGCGTCACCTTGGTTGCCGGTAACAATATTCAGCAGCCAGTGAATTCCGTAAACAAGATAAACATACACCAGTCCGCCTTCGCGGAACATCACTTCGGTGCGCGGGGTTTTTCCCCGGCTGGCGTGGCAGGCCCGGTCGCCGTTGCCGCTGTAGGCTTCAACTTCGATAATGGCAAACCGCTCAATAGCTCCATTACTGAATTTACGAACGAGGATTTTCCCCAGCAAATCAGGAGCTACCTGCAACACATCGCGCTGAAAAAATTCAATGGAAAGCCTGTTGTTTTTCATTCAAAAAAACAATTTTCATTTTTCTGATTACGTAGCTTCTGACTTTCTTTTCCGGAACCGGGCAAACCCATAACCTGCTATTGCAAGAATCAACAAGATTGAACTGGCCAGCGAAACTTTATTGCCAATGTAATACGATTTCGGCTCAAATTTAAATTCAATGGTATGATTTCCGGCCGGAATTAGCATTGCCCTCAACACATAATTTACCCGGAAATGAGGCGCGGGCTCGCCATCGATGTAAGCATTCCAGCCATTTTCATAATAAATTTCGGAAAACACCGTGAATTGTTCACTAACCGCCGAGTAGTCATATTTCAGGTAATTGGGCTGGTATTGCGTGAGTTCAATCTTGCCATTATTATCTTTGCTGAATGATTTTCCGGCCACGTGGTCAGAAAAACGTTGGTCGATAATGGCTGTTTCTGCCGGATCGAAATTATCCATGGACTTAATCTCGTCGTCGGCATTTCCCACCACCTTAAACTCTGGTACAAACCACGCATTCCCCAGCGGCATTGGGTTGCGAACCGGCGACTGGTTTAAATCGTAAATCACGTAGCGGGTATTGAGCATGTTTATTGCCGGAAGCTCCCTGAAAACAGAATCCATGGCAGTACCGTTCTGAAAACCGCTAATCATTTGCTGAATTTCCGGCTGTAGATGATGGTCGATCAGATCCTGATAGCGGCGCAGTTTGGCCGCGTGATAACCACCAACATTTTTATGGAAATACGAACTTCTTGCATCCTGAAAAGGATTTTGCAATGGCAGAACCCGGAAATACAAATCGTCATCCTGCAAAATGGCCTCATCGGCAGGCATCATCTGAAACGGGTTTTCAGCTTGTCTTTTTGGCACAAAATGATCGTTGTTCAGGTAACGTTTGTCCACTGACCACAAGTCGATTAGAATTAAAATTCCGACTACAGCTATCAACGGTGTGGTTTTAATTTTTTTGATGTGCCACAGGTAGATTGCTCCGGCTGCCAGTACAATAAAAATAAATGAACGGAAAGCATCGGAGCGCAACATATTTTTCCGGTCGGCAATCACACTTTCCATGAGCCAGTCGGGAAAACGCATGGAATCGGTGGCATTGGTAAAATTACCCGAAATGCCCGGCAAAACGGCCAGCAGCAACGAAAGTCCGCCGGCAATAATAACCGACCATTTCAGCCCGTTCAACCACTCTCTCTTGTCCACTTTGCCCGAAATAATATCATTTAAAGCAATAAAACCGAGCAGCGGCATGGTAAACTCGGCAATTACCAGTGTCATGCTCGGTGCCCTGAATTTATTGTAAAAAGGCAGGTAATCGAGTAAAAAACTGGTGAGCCACATAATATTTCCACCCCACGACAGGACAATGGAAAGCACGGTTGCCAATGCCAGCCACCATTTTATTGGTCCTTTAACTACAAACAATCCCAAAAGGAAAAGCAAAACAACAATTGCGCCCACGTAAACCGGGCCCGATGTGCCGGGCTGTTCGCCGTGATACATGCTGACAGCCTGAATGGTCTGCCGTGGGTTTTGAACGCCCTGCTTTCTCAATGCCTGAAAACTTTCGGAATCGGTGCCCGGATTAATCTGGCTGCCGCCACCTTTAAAATTTGGAATGAGCAAAGTGAGTGTTTCATCAATTCCGTAGCTCCATTGCACCACGTAATCTTTATCGAGACCGCTGGTTTTGTTCTCATTGTTGGAAGTCAGCTCCGACGGTCCGCGAATAGTTTCTTTTGAATATTCCCAGGAAGTGTAGAGCCTTGAAAAATTCATTCCAATTGCCACAACAGCTCCTGCCAAAAGGAACAAAAAGGCTTTGAAAAATGAAGACAAAGTTTTTTCACGAATGGCAAAAACCAATTCTACCAGACCATAAACAGCAATTAATAAAAAGCCGTAATAAGTTATTTGCAGGTGCCCGCTCAGCAATTCAAACGAAAAAGCGGCTGCAAACAGCAACGTTCCGGCAACCGGCTTTCCCCTGAATGCAAGCAACACCCCGGCAACAACCGGTGCCAGCCAGGCAATGGCATTGGCTTTCGACATGTGCCCTGCCCCAAGAATTATCAAAAAATAGGATGAAAAGGCAAAAGCAATGGCACCGGCCACGCTCAGCCAGCGGTTAATTTTTAAACTTCTTAATAATATAAAAAAGCCAATCAGGTACAGTATCAGAAATGAGGCAGTTGAAAAAATCTGGCGGATTGGCCTTGTAATATAACGGGATAAATTGCCGGGATAAATTACCGAAATCATGTAACCGGGCATTCCGCTAAACATGCTGTTGGTCCAGATAGCTTCTTCGCCGGTTTCTTCACGGTAATCGGCCAGTTCTTTTGCCATGCCCTTGTGATGTTCAATGTCGGGCATTTGCAAAACCTTTCCTTCAATCAGGGGCGACAGGTACGCATAGGCCAAAACAATAAAAAACAGGATTATTCCCAGGGTTATTAGAATATTGCGGGAGCCGGTCAATTTTGCCATAACAAACGAGTTTTCTTGTATTTCTTAATCTGAACAAAAATAGATATTAACCTGGACTATTCATAAATTTTCAAAAAAATGAAAAAAGTTCAGATTAAACTTCAATATTTTTGAATCCGAATCCCAACTAAATGAACTAAAAACACGAATGAGGCAAATAAAAATAAAAAAGGGCTTTGAAAAAAATCAAAACCCTCTTTTTTTGGTAGTTTATGAAAAATTAATGATCGTGACTATGAAAATACAGGTTTTCAAAATCATGAACTTTTGCACGCAGCGTGTCAATTACACCTAAATCTGTTGACTGCTTGCTTTTCATGGCAAATACCAGGATATGGTGAAGTACCTCGAGTTGTTTCTGATACTTCTTGTAAGCTTCTTCATTATTCGCTTCAACAGGTTTAATCCGCTGGTGAAGGAAATACTGGCTCACAACGTCCTGAATTTTTTTGGCGTGCTCTTCTTTATTCACCACCCAGCGAACCAACTGGTTATAATCCGGGTTTTCCTGTTCCGACAGCTCGTTAATCATGTTCATCGATTTTTCCACTGTCTCAATGTGTTCGTAAATCAGGGCAATACGCACGGAGTCGCCATAAATTCCACAAGGGATTTCGCAATGCGCTTTCGATTCAAATGCTGAAAAACTCAGCACACTTATAAATAGTGCCGTTGTTAAAAGTTTTGATATTTTTTTCATACTCAATTAAATTTATTGTTCCTGTGTACATAACAATGAATCGTGCATTTGGTTTGGAAATATTTTAGTTCGCTAAAACCGGCCTGCCAAAAACACCAACTATTAAAGAATTAAGTAGTTTGCCCCAAAATACCAAAACTATTAATTTTTTCAATTTCAGCATATTAGCCCATAGAAAGGTAAACTGGTATGGCTTTTGCATTTTACGAGTGAAGAGATGATCCTTCACTAAAATTTAAAAGTCATGAAAAATTTAGTAATCACATCAATCATCGCGCTGCTGACAGCAGGCTGGAGCATAGCCGGGGCACAAAATTATCCGGATGAATATCTGGGTTTGCCAGGTGATAATTTAAATCTCTATGCAGTAATGAAACTCTTCCAGGAATCAGAAACCCTTGAGGAATTTGAAAAAAATCTCAATGATGAAAACACTATGGTGAATAACCTCGACCTGAATGGCGACAACCTGGTCGATTACATTATGGTGTATGATTATGTTGACGGGAACGTTCACAACATTGTTTTACGCGTTGCAATCAACCCAAACGAGACACAAGACGTTGCTGTTTTTACTGTTCAGCAGTTTAACGACGGTTCCGTTCAGGTGCAGCTGATTGGCGACGAGCTGCTTTATGGCAAAAACTACATTGTAGAGCCCTATTATGCTGAAAACGGGGCAACTCCAAACCCGGGTTATGTTGGCAACACACGGGCTGGAAAAAATGTTACAGTTGTTCATACCAACACTTATCAGGTTGCAGAGTGGCCGGTAATTCGGTATATCTACCTTCCTTCTTACACTGTCTGGCGTTCATCGTGGTACTGGGGTTACAGGCCGGTTTACTGGAACCCGTGGCGTCCGTTCTACTGGCACACCTACTACGGATATCACTCTCACTACTATCATCATTACCACGCGCATTACCGCCACTGGAAACATTACCGTTATCCGCGGTATAAAAATCATTACTATACCAATATCAGGACTTATTCGCCGAGGATAACTGTAAACATTAACAAAGGCGTTTACAAAAAAACCTATTCCCGTCCGGATTTGAAAAAAAGGGGAGAAGTGCTTTATGCCAGAAAAAATTCAGGCAGAAATTCCACTTCATACAGAAATTCTGCAAATGGAAGAACCAGGGCAGCCAGCACTTCCACGGCCAGAAGAGTACGTGCAAACACTCAAAACAATACCGAAAACCGTTCGGCTGTCAGGGCTTCGGCCAGACAAAGAAACAATACGGCCGTAAACCAACGGAACAGCGCTGAAAGAAAATCTGCAACCGTCAGAAGCACCAACAGATCTGTTCGCAGTTCATCGTCAAATACTTCAAAACGGCCGGCAGTTACAAGACAGACGAGGATCAGCACGCCCAGAAAATCTGCTACGTTTTCCTCTGGAAACAATACGAAACGTTCGGCTGTGAGCCGTTCCACCAATAGTGTTTCCAGAAAGTCAGCACCTTCGGTTACACGGCAGCGTGCACCAAAAACCAAATCGGCACCAAAAGTAAGCACTTCAAGGAGTTCGGCTCGTCAGTCAGCTCCTAAAGTGAGTACTTCGCGGAATACTTCCCGCCGCTCGGCTCCGACAGTAAGCAGAAGTTCTTCGCCCTCTGTAAAAAGTAGCAGCTCAAGAAGCTCATCAAGAGGAAGTTCACGACGCAGGTAACAACAATGTGATTACTAATTAAAATAAGGATATACAATTCTTACAGCCTTCTCTGGTCATTCGGAGGAGGTTTTTTTTTGAAATGAAACTTTATTTTTCGAAATATCGTTCAGCAAAACGTATAAACCACGGCCAGTTGGGTTTATTGGTGTGGCCGCCTTCGTGCTGCCGGAAAGCCACTTCGCCATCCACCAGTGTTTCCTGCGGCGGGAACAACATGGTGCGCATACTTTTTTTTCCCAGCAACTCATAAACCGGTCCGGCCATGGCACCACCGAGAAACATGCCTTTGGCATCCACCCACTGACCTTCAACTGTCGCCGAACCCGAGCTGATAAAAACCGGTCGTGGTGCACATAAAGCTATCAATTGATGCGCATCCACCGGTAAATCTTCCTGGGTGAGCGGACCGGCATATTTTATAAAATTACCTGCAAACCAATGATATTCAGCTGAACTGGCCAGATTTTCCACCTGCTCGCCAAAAACCCGGTGCAGTATTTTTGCCCCGCCGGCTCCCGATGAACCAATAAAACCAATGGCAATGCGCGGTTCGTATGCCATTGCAACCAGCGCAGCTTTTCCGTAGCGTGAAAGTCCTTCAATTCCGATTCGGGTTTCATCCACCTCGTTATCGGTTTCAAAATAATCGACAGCGCGACTGGCACCCCAGGCCCAGGCGCGGAGTGCTCCCCAGTCGTCGGGTTTGCGGGGTTCCCCTTCATTCACCAACCCGATAACTCCCTGGCGCAATCCGGCTCCGTTGTCGGCCTGAACACTTACAGGAACAATAATGGCATAGCCCCAGCCTTTTTGAAGCAATTGCTGTTTCCAGGTGAGTTCATCCTCGTTTTGGTTTCTTCCAAATCCGGCAGGCCAGTTAAAACCGAACTCCATTATCAGGGGAACCGGATGCTGGATTTTTGTCGGCGTTCCAACGATTAAATCAATTTCAACTTCAATTTCAGGATAGGAAGAATTATCGACAATCCCTTTCAAATGCTTTATGGTCAACGGAAAGTCACCGTCCATGGTATCTTTTATGCTGATTATTTCCCAGGTTACTCCGGGAATATTTTGCGGTAGTCTGCCGTAAATTTCGCGGTCGAACAGCTCGAAAATTTCGGTGCGGCGGTTTTCCCATTGCTGCGGAGTTGTTACTTTTTCACCACTATTAAAAACCAGCGGATTGGGCAAAAAGTAGGGCTGCACTTTGGTTTCATCAAAAATTGCGGAATTGGGTGCTTCCGGATTTCCCGACGGCCCCTGACGCAATTGGGAAATGCCCAGTTTTTGCATCATCAGTTGGTGATCGGCATTACTCAATCGGTTAATACTGTCGCGGTATTGCTGCGAAAATTGAGCAGATAAAAGGGTAGAAAACAAAACTCCCAGAAGTAAGAAAAATCCTGATTTATTCATCATTCAGTTCGTTTAAGTACCTGATACATCTGCGCAAGTTAATTTATTTCAGTCAGATTGTCCAAATACACATAAATTTAGGTTTCATCTTTTAATGTGATAAATGTTTTGATAGGAGTATTTCTGTGAGCTTTCCACATGTTTTTAAATAGGTTGAAAAAATTTCTTTTTAACAGTAATTTTTACGTTTTTTAAAGTTTGGTAAGGCAGTTGATTTAGCGTATTTTTAATGAATAAGTATTAAATTTCAAGTTATGAAGAATTTCCTGTTTTCTATATTGGTTTTCATAACATGTATTGGCAATTCAACCATTTCAAATGGCCAAAACTACTCCAATATTTTTTACCCGGCAGATGTGGTTTTGCTGGATGGCCCTTTCAAACATGCCCGTGATCTGAATATTCAGCATCTTTTAAAATACAATGTTGACCGCTTACTGGCACCTTACCGCAAGGAAGCAGGCCTGAAACCCAAAGCTGAAAGCTACGAAAACTGGATAGGACTGGATGGTCATATTGGCGGGCACTACCTGTCGGCCATGGCGATGAATTACGCAGCAACCGGCAATCCCGAGTGCAAAAAGCGAATGGATTACATGCTGACCGAATTAAAAGCTTGCCAGGATGCCAATGCCAAAAACAATCCGGAATGGGGTGTTGGGTATGTGGGCGGAGTTCCCGACAGCGAAAATATTTGGCCCGGTTTTCAAAAAGGCAATCTGGGCGCATTCCGCAGGTCGTGGGTGCCGTGGTACAACCTGCATAAAATGTATGCCGGCTTGCGCGATGCCTGGTGGTACGGAAAAAGCGAAGAGGCCAAAAAGATGTTCCTGAAATTTTGCGACTGGGGAATTGAAATTACTTCAGGTTTTTCCAATGACGAAATGGAGGTTATGCTGGGAACAGAGCACGGAGGCATGAATGAAGTTTTTGCCGATGCTTATGCCATTTCGGACGATGAAAAATATTTAACTGCTGCCAAACGGTTTTCGCATAAATTTTTGCTGGAACCAATGGCTGCAGGCCACGATAATCTCGATAATTTGCATGCCAACACCCAGGTTCCAAAAGCTGTGGGATTTCAGCGAATTGCTGAATTGAGCAGCGACGAAACGTATGCAAAAGCAGGCCGATTCTTCTGGGAAACAGTAACAAAAAACCGGAGCCTGGCATTTGGCGGCAACAGCCGGCGCGAACATTTTCCTGCGGCATCGGCTTGCACCGATTATGTGGTGGATGTAGAAGGGCCGGAATCGTGCAACACCTACAACATGCTCAAATTAAGCGAAGGATTGTTCCGGACAAATCCATCAGCCCAATTTGCCGACTACTATGAACAGGCGCTGTTCAATCATATTTTATCCACACAACATCCGGAACACGGCGGTTATGTTTATTTTACCCCGGCACGGCCGCGGCATTACCGGGTATATTCTGCGCCCAATGAGGGCATGTGGTGTTGCGTGGGAACGGGAATGGAAAATCACGGGAAGTACAATGAATTTATTTACACGCACCAGGATAATTCCCTGTATTTGAATCTGTTTATTGCATCGGAACTGGACTGGAAAGAAAAAGGAATTCAAATCAGGCAGGAAACCGATTTTCCGTTTGAAGAGAAAACCAGGTTACAGGTAACTGATGGTTCGGCACATTTTGACGTGAAAATTCGCTATCCGGGGTGGGTTGCAGAAGGAGAAATGAAAATAACAGTCAATGGTGATGACTTTCCGGTTAAGAAAACTCCATCTTCATACGTACCGGTTGAACGCACCTGGCAAAAAGGTGATGTGGTGGAAATCAGTTTTCCGATGCAAAGCCGGCTGGAACAACTGCCAAATGTTTCGAATTACTATGCTTTTATGCACGGACCCATTTTGCTTGCTGCCAAAGCCGGCACAGAAAATCTGGCCGGACTGGTGGCCGACGACAGCCGCTGGGGACACATTGCTCACGGCAAAAGATTGCCAATTGACGAAGCACCGGTAATTATTGCGGGCGATATTTCTGAAATCACAGAAAACCTGAAACCTGTAAACAACAATCCGTTGACCTTCAAACTTTCGGATTTAAAAATGGTTAATGCACAGGAAATTACTCTGGAGCCCTTCTTCCAAATCCACGACGCAAGGTACAGCATGTACTGGATGGTTTTGTCCAATTCGGGCTACCAGGCTTACCTCGATTCTGTGGCAAATGTTGAAATGAAAATGCTGGAATTGCAAAACCGCACCATCGACTATGTGGCAACCGGCGAACAGCAGCCGGAAGCCGACCACTCCATGAAAACAAAAAATTCCGGTTCCGGTAACAATTTAAACGAATTTTACCGCGATGCCCGGAACGGAGGCTTTTTCAGTTACCTGCTGAAAACCAACGGAGAAAAAAATCTGGAATTGATGGTGCGCTATTGGGGATATGAATGGGGTAGCCGAAAATTCGACATATACATCGATGACGAAAAACTGGTTACGGAAGACAATACCGGCAGGTGGTTCCAGTCAAAATTTCAAGATGTAACCTATCAAATTCCTGATTCGATGGTGGA
>Ga0194138_10001068_pt1 | contig 13054 bp, 13 predicted proteins | sample TARM_MetaG_T2_14_FD_134022 | JGI IMG/M metagenome (GOLD analysis project Ga0194138, IMG submission 134022) | Freshwater microbial communities from Pennsylvania, USA, analyzing microbe dynamics in response to fracking - TARM_MetaG_T2_14 (version 2) | ecosystem: Environmental > Aquatic >...
GAACGGGGTGACGCCGGCGACCACACCCAGCGGCTGGCGGGTGGTCCAGTTGTCGATGCCGGTGCTCACCTGCTCGGTGTAATCGCCTTTCAGTAACTGCGGAATGCCACAGGCAAACTCGACAATGTCGATGCCCCGGGCCACTTCGCCCTGGGCATCGGTGAACACCTTGCCATGTTCGACAGTGATGGCGCGGGCCAGGTCATCCTTGTGCCTGTTCAGCAGTTCCAGAAACTTGAACATCACCCGCGCCCGGCGGATGGGCGGTGTGTCGGCCCAGGCCGGGAACGCGGCATCGGCGGCCGCAACAGCGGCATTCACATCGTCGCGGTTGGCAAGAGCAACCTGGCCGGTTACCCGGCCGGTAGCCGGGTTGAACACGTCCTGCGTCTGACGGGAAGTGCCTGATGATATTTGGCCATTGATATAATGCTGGATGTTTGCGTCGGTCATGGATGCCTCTGTCTTTTCGCGTTCAGCCTTTGGGAAATGGCAGGGGGTTCTGTCCTGCAGGCTTTAAAAGAGTATTGAGTAATAATTGACCATACAGGTTAGGCGTGACCATGGGGCAAAGCAATTGAGATTTTTAAAAGCAGAATATAAGTTAAGCTTATATTGTTGCCCTGGAAACGAGGTCTTGTATGCATCCCCTTCAGAGCCTTCGGGCATTCGTTACCGTGGCGCGGGAGGGCAGCGTGTCCCGCGCTGCAACTCGCCTTCACCTCACTCAGCCGGCGGTCAGCCTGAAACTCAAGCAATTGCAGGATGAGTTGGATCTGAAGCTGTTTCTGCGCAAACCCCAGGGGCTGGTCCTGACTCCGGATGGCCAGGCGCTGCTGCCCGCGGCCGAGAAAGCGCTGGCGGCGGTGGCGGCCTTTGAGCAGAGCGCCCGGGCACTGCACAGCACCCTGAGAGGGCGTTTGCGAATCGGCACCATTGTGGATCCGGAATTCATCCGTCTGGGAGCGTTTCTGCACCGGTTGGTCGAACGGGCGCCGCAACTGGAAACCGAGCTCAGGCAGGGCATGAGCGGCAGCGTGCTGGAGCAGGTCCGGGATGGCCGGCTCGACGTCGGCTTTTTCCTGGCGCCGCCGGGCGTCGGACCGGGCGCATTGGCACCGGAGGTAACCCACCGGGAGCTGACCCGGTTTCATTATTATGTGGTTGCCCCGGCGGGTTGGGGGCCGAGGATTCAATCTGCGCAGTGGTCCGATCTGGCGGCCATGCCCTGGATTGTGACCCCCGAAGACTCCGTTCATCACCGGTTGCTGAAGGGAACCCTGGAGCCAATGGGCCTGATGCCCCGTGGTGTTGCCCAGGTCGACCAGGAGGCGTGCATGCTGGACCTGGTTCGGGCCGGCGTGGGCCTGAGCCTGGCCAGGGATGCGCTGGCCATGGCAGAGCGTCAGGAAACCGGTCTGGAGATTGTCGACGGCGTGCAGCTGCCCTGTGCGCTCAGCTTTATATGGCACCGGGACCGGCAGGATGAGCCGCTGATCGCGGAAGCCCTGGAGGCCCTGTCGGGGGTCTGGGCTGTTAGCCCAGCGTAGCATCCAGGAACATCATCACTGCAAAACCACCCATCAGGCAGAAGGTCGACATGATTTTCCATTGCCGGTGATGGGTTTCGGGGATGATTTCGTTGCTGATGATGAACAGCATGGCGCCCGCCGCGAAGCCCAGTGTCCAGGGCATCAGGGGTTCGGCCAGCCACACCAGGGTAGCACCGAGCAGGCCGCCCAGCGGCTCGGCGAGGCCAGTCATCAAGGCAATGCCGAAGGCCTTGATTCGGGAATAATCGATGGCGAGCAGGGAAAACGCCACGGCCAACCCTTCAGGAATGTTCTGGAGCCCGATTCCGGTGGCCAGTACATAGCCGTTCTTCACGTCGCCGCCGGCAAATCCGACGCCTACAGCCATGCCTTCGGGAAAATTGTGGAGAGTGATGGCGACAATAAAAAGCCAGATCCCGCGAATATAGGATGCATCCGCTCCTTCTCGGCCCAGCTCGAAATGCTGGTGCGGAAGCTTCTGGTGGACAAAATAGAGTGCCGCCGCACCAGAGAGCAGGCCGAATATGACGATCAGCGAGGCTGTCCAGGTTTCGCCGGTAATCTGCTCACCGTGCTCCAGGCCAGGTAACAACAGTGAGAAAAATGAAGCCGCCAGCATGACACCAGCGGCTGAGGCCAGCATTCCGTCCCGCAGTTTGTGGCTGAGCGTCCGGACAAGGAACACGCCCAGAGCGCCCACACCGCTGGCGAGGCCTGCCAGCAGGCTGGCAATCGTGCCCAGCCAGACAATACCTATGTCAGAGGTCATTCACTCTCCCGTTGGCTTGTGATGTCAGCATAGCAGCATGAAAGAGCTACGCCGGAGCACCCACGCTGGGTTTCTCCGGCTGCATTGCTCGGGAGGGAAAGAAAATCAGGCGGCGTTCTGCCTGCGCCAGGCCAGTTCGTTGGTAATCGTGGCCTTCGGCTGCAGCATGGCGAAGTCGATGTCGGCTATTTCCTTGCCGTCCTTGAGGCGCTGAACGAAATCCGGATTCGCCAGCGCTTTCTTGCCTATCGCAAGCAGGGCTCCGGGGAACTGATTGGCTACATCTTGGCAATTGGTTTCATCAATGTTGCCGTTGAGGAGCAGTTCGATGCCCTCGACGCTGGACGCCACGCCTGCCAGGCTCTGGTCGCCTTTGATGAAGTGCTTCCGGTTAACATCAACATCGGTTGTGTGAACGAAATCAGCACCGGCCTCGCGCACGGCTTCGACGATCTGGCGGAACCCGGATTCACCTTCGGGCAGCTGGAAGTCCGGATCGGTTACCGTGCCCTGTGACAGGCGGATGCCTACCGTAAAGTCCTTACCAACAGCTTCACGAACAGCACTGACCACGTCCACCACCAGGCGCAGGCGGTTTTCCAGCGGACCACCATATTCATCTTCCCGGCGGTTAAAGTGGGTGCTCAGGAACTGGTTCAGCAGATAGCCATTGGCACCGTGAATCTCAATGCCGTCAAAACCGGCGGCCTTCGCATTGGCGGCGGACCGCGCAAAACCTTCAATAGCGGCCTGAATATCGGCTTCGGTCATTGCCTTCGGGGTTTTCCATTCTGTCTGGTCACCATAGAAGCCGAGCGGAGCGCCCTTTGGAATGACCTCGCTCGGACCCAGCGGTTGATCGGTATAACGGTTCGCCTGGAATTGGGCGCCTGCATGCATCAGCTGAACCAGGATCCTGCTTCCTGCTGCGTGTACGCGGTCCACGATGGTCTTCCAGCCGGCAACCTGGGCTTCGTTGATAATGCCGGGCTGATTGGCGTAACCCTGGCTGGCCTTGTCATCGGTGTAGGTGCCCTCGGTAATCACCAGCCCGAAACCGCCTTTGGCATAGCCTTCATAGTGATCGGCCATCAGGCCGTTGGGCGTGCCGTCAGGCTCCGCGCTGGTACGCGTCATCGGGGCCAGGGCAAACCGGTTAGGTACCTCGATGGTGTTGAATTTTATGGACTGCATCACGTCGCTCATAAGATACCCTCACGTGTCAGTGAATTTATGGGCAACTACTATCGGGCTGCAGTGCGGCCACTTAAAGCGGAGAATATCGACTCAGCCTGTCAGTATTTTTGAACGAATATTCTGGCGAGGGTTTTAATCGACCTTGTTGGTTATGGCGGGATTGTTCAGATACTGGCTCAGTCGCTGCAACAGACTTTCCTGAAACGGCTCGGCCAGTGGGTACAGATGGCCCGCTTCCGGCATCAGCAGCAGATCGGCGTCGGGCAGATTGTCCGCAAGATGGCGGGCATAATCCACCGGTATGAAAGGATCCTGCCCGCCCTGATAGATGAGAATGGGGACCTCCACACTCTTGAGCTTGAAACCCCAGTCGCCCAGCTCGGTCAGCAGGTCCGAGGCAATGGCTCCGGCGCCGCTGTTCAGGCATTCCAGCTGGTCGCGCCGGAAGTCCTCACCCTTCAGGAAAGCGCGAAGCAGGGATCGGTCCTGTTCGCTGACCAGTTGCCGGGCTTCGCGCATATACAGACCCGGATGGCGGCGGGAAAACCGAACAACCAGGCGGACGACAAACTTCAGCAGTGTCGGGCTTAGCCTTGCCAGGCGGGGGCCGGGCCACCGTGTACTCTCAAGCAGCCTGATACGGCCGGGAAATTCGCTGAAATGGGTATAGCCCGAAAGGCAGACGCCCAGATCCATCCGGTCTGCAAGGGCATTGCCACAGGCCAGCACCCTGGAGCCGCCACTGGACCAGCCGAGGTGGGAGAAACGCGTCAGGTTCAGGGCATCAATCAGCTGTCGTGCGTCGTCGGCATATTCCAGCAGTGTCTGGCGCTCCCGGTAATCTGACCGCCCGATTCCTGGCCGATCCGGTGTAATGATCCGGAAGCCGTAGCGACGAGCCTGCTCATCGAGAAAATGGCCCTCCAGCCGGGAGCCGGGCATGCCGTGCCCGAACAGCAGAGGATATCCCAGGGGATCACCCAGATCGGTATAGGCCAGCCGCCGGCCATCCTTGAGCCGGATTTGATGGTCATGGTTGCCGGGCGCGTGGGTTGATTCCGGGCGCACCGGCCTAGTCCGTTCTGTTCGTCGGGTAGATGGACCGTGCCAGAGTCGGCTCGCAGCCTGTGACGTCCCTGGCCTGTTTTTGCGCATGCAGGTACCAACGGCGTCCACCAGAAGCAAAGGTGTTGGCTTTTACGTCGAATGCGGCGGTACTCACGGTAGCCGGGATCGGCGTGCCATCGGCATGGCGGTAGATACAGGTGGTTTGCAGGCTGAGCGCCGTGGCGACCGGAAGTTCGATGAAACCGTCCTCCCTCACCACCGGCTTCTCGCCATTGACGGAAATGACCTTCAGGCAGGGGCCGAAATGAAGCCTGTCCTGGTCGTCAATATATTCGTCGAGGCAATGCTGGGCGCTTAACAGGATTCTGTCGGGCGGAACACTGCCCTCCGTTCCGGACGGCAGTGACTGGCAGCCAGTGAATAGAGCCAGTGCCAGTAGCAGAGGCAGGACCCGTGGCATATAAAGTCTCCTGGCTATTGCCTTCCTTGCCGCCCGCCTGCCGGGGCTTTATTCGAATGTTCGGGGCCGCAGAACATCGGGCTTGAGGAAAGGCTTGTCGCCGGTGTTGTCGTGATCACCCAGTAACTTTCCATTCACTACTGTTCCATAATTCGTATGTTTGTGGAAGTTCAGGAATGTTTCACGGGTCTGTTTGACATCTCCGGTGTAGCGCGGATCCTGCGGTCGTTCCTGGGAGTTGATGAAGTTGGCGACCTGCCAGGCTTCGTCATCAGTGAGCGACCCCGGCTTGCCGAGGGGCATGTTGTTCTTGATGAACGAGGCAGCCGTGAAGATCCGGGTCATCCCGGCACCCCAGTTGTAGGAATCGTCGCCCCAGAGTGGCGGGAACACAACGGTGCCGTCTTTTTTCTGTCCCTGGCCGTTTTCACCATGGCACACGGCGCAGTTTTCCAGATAAACCTCTTTGCCACGCTGATAGCTCAGCTCGGGTTTTTCCCGGCCCAGATGACTGAATCCGCGGCCACCGATGTTCGTTTCATAGACCGGCGCACCTGTGGCAAGCCATTTGTGATAAGCCACCATCGCCAGCATATCGTCACTGCCATAGGGCGGCGGCGTGCCGTTCATGGAGAAGGAGAAACAGCCGGCGATCCGTTCCTCAACCGAGTTTACATGTTGGTTCTTGCCCCGGAAGTCCGGCAGGGTCGTTGTCGCTGGCCAGACCGGGCCTGACCAGTTCATGCGACCCTCGCCCATATGGCAGGACTTGCAGTTCAGGTCATTGAACACGTATTTGCCACGAAGTTGCTGGGTGTTCATGAACAGGTCCCGGCCCTTCAAAATGACCTTTTTGAGCTCCGGATGAATGTTTTCATTCGTCATCAGCTCCTGCACCCTGGGGGCCTGGTGAACATACTGGCCCTCCTTGAATGCAGGCAGATCAACCGGAACTTCCGGTTCGGCGTGTGTCACCATGCTGGCAGCCAGCAGGCCGACGAGCAGGGAAATCGATTGCTTGAGTGTCATGGCTCTGCCTCCTGTTAGTGTGCGGTCGCACTCTGGCTGCCAAGATAGGCGGCCACGGCATCAACCTGCTCGTCGGTCAACCGCTCTGCGACTGCCGTCATCAGTTTGTCCGGATCGTTATTGCGCTGGTTGTTTTTCCAGGCATTGATCTGGGCACGGATGTAATTCGGATGCTGTCCGGCAATGGCCGGGAAGGATTCCCCAACACCATGGTTTTTAGGGCCATGACAGGAAGAGCACGGGGGAATGTAGTTGTCCCAGTCGCCCCGGTGGGCGAGCTTCTCACCCAATGCCAGCACATCCTCACTGACAGATGCGGACGTGGTGGTTGGCGGTACCGGCATGGCGGCGTAATACGCAGCCAGATCGTGGATCTGCTGCTCGTCGAAGTTGTCGATATTGGGCTGCATTACCGGATTCACGCGCGTACCGGCATTGTAGTCCAGCATCTGCTTGGCCAGGTACGCAGGGTCAAGACCTGCCAGGCGAGGGAAGCCGGCTGCGTTGTTTCCTGAGCCGTCGGCTCCGTGGCAGGCCGCGCATGGGGCACCGCTGCCATCACCTTTTGCAGCCAGTCGGGCACCCCGTTCAGGATCACCGCCGGCAGCGGTAACGCCGGTTGCCAGGCCGATAAGGGCTCCGGCAACAATCAGTTTTAAAATGAGGGGCATTGTTCGTCTCCAATAACAAAAACAGGAATTAGCATATTCCTATTGGGAATAATGTCAATTCGGCTTTGGTGGATGACTGCCCTGAGTTCTGTTGAGAGGTCGGTCATGGACCGGAGCGAAAGCTCCGACAAAACCCCATTTGTTCCCCGCCTGGCCGTCGGAAGAGGTCTCGTCGCAGGGGCGACTCCTCATTGAGGTTAAGCCCCAGGCGTCGGGCTTTTTTGGAGAAACGCTGGCGAATCAGGTCGGAATAGGGGCCCGAGCCGGTCATTCTGCGACCAAATGCGCCATCATAGCTTTTGCCGCCCCGCAGGTCCCGCATTCGGTTCATGACGTGTTCTGCCCGCTGGGGGAAATGCCGGTGCAACCAGTCCTGGAACAGTTCGTCCAGCTCGTGGGGCAAACGTAGCATAATCCAGCTGGCCCGGGTTGCGCCTGCTTCTGCGGCAGCGTCCAGAATGGCTTCAATCTCGTGATCATTAATGAAGGGTATGACAGGGCCAAGAATGATGCCGGTCGGGATTCCGGCGCTCGAGAGCTGCCGGATCATTTTCAGGCGGGTTGCCGGAGCGGCGGTTCTGGGCTCCATGCGCCGTTTCAGGTCGTTGCTCAAGGTGGTCAGGCTGACCCGCACGGAGCAGAGCCCCTCGCTGGCGAGGCCGGAGAGTACATCCAGGTCCCGCAGGATCAGCGCCCCCTTGGTTATGATTGAAACCGGGTGCCGGTACTCGGCCAGCACTTCCAGTATCTGGCGGGTAATCTTTTGCTCCCGTTCCAGCGGTTGATAGGCGTCGGTGTTCATGCCCAGGGCGATGGGGGAGACCCGGTAACCCGGCCGGTCCAGCTCTTCCCGGAGCTTGCCGGCAGCGTTGGATTTGGCGATCAGGCGGGTTTCAAAATCCAGGCCCGGAGACATGTCCCAGTAGGCATGGGTGGGACGGGCAAAACAGTAGATACAGGTTCACAGCCTCGATAGGGATTGATTGACTGATCAAATGGCACATCCGGCGAGGTATTGCGGCTGATGATCGACCGGGCGGTTTCAAACACCACCTCGGTGGCCAGAGTGTCCGGATTCAGTTCATCCTCCGGGTCCTGGTACCAGCCATCGTCGTGTTGACGATCAGTGACAATGGGCTGGAAGCGGTTATGGGGGTTCAGACCGGTGGCGCGTGTTTTCATGGATTCACCCAATACTGTTTAAATGTACAGTATCGGGTATCCTAACTCCGCACCCGGTGCTGCACAACCAGAGATTTCATTCTCTGGCCGCTCACAGCCGGAAACCCTGGGAAGCCTGGGTCAGGGCCGCCACCTGGGATGACAGCCGTTCGGTGTGGGCGTTGAGTTTCTGGCGAATGTCCGAGGTTTCCCGGGTGTGACCGTGAATCTGCTCGACTTTCTGGGCAATTTCCTCGGTGGTGGTGGATATGCCCTCAACCGAGGACACCACCTGATTCATATCGCCGGCCAGCTGGCGGATCGAGCCGGTAATCTGCTCAATCGAATGAGCCGCCTCTTTTGAGCTTTCTTCGCCACTGCTGGCAGAGTCCAGCCCTTCTTTCATCAGCCTGGAAATGGCAGTCGTTTCCTGGTTCAGGGATTCGACGATCTCAGCGATACCGTTGGTGGCGGACACGGTTTTTTCCGCCAGGGACCGGACCTCATCGGCAACCACAGAGAAACCTCTGCCGGCTTCACCGGCCCTCGCCGCTTCGATGGCGGCATTCAGGGCAAGCAGGTTTGTCTGCTCAGCGAGACTGTTGATGACGCCAACGATTGAATTGACCTTTTCACCCGTCCTGCTGAGCTGGCCGACCTGCTCGTAGGTTTTCTGGATCCGCTCGGCCAGCTCACTCATGGTTTTTGCACTGCGTCTGACGACCTCGGCGCCGGAATGGGCCGCGCCATTAGCACTCTGTACGGCGTCGTTAACCGACTGCGTGTATTGGGCGATGTCGACCGCGGTGTGGGAGATCTCCTGAACGGCGGTAGCTGTCTGCTCGGTTTCCTCCTCAACCTGCTCTCCATTGCGGCCCATCTGGTCGACCAGACCGTCCAGTTCACTCTGAAGAGCAGAAAGGGTGCGGTTGCCCTCTACCACTTCGCCGATCACGCCGGATACATCATCCAGCATCTTGTTGGCAGCCTGGCCCAGCCGGTTGAACTCATCCTTCGGGTTTTTGCCCGGCTCCAGCCGCTGGCTGAGATCACCTCCGGCGACCTGGGTAAGCAGGTTCACGGCGTCGTTGAGACGCTTTACCAGGGTTCTGGAGGCCGTTGTCAGAGTGATGATCAGAATCGCCAGCACCGCCGCGGCGGTTGCGACGATCAACCAGGTGGACGAGGTTCGGGCTTCTTCGGCGCGCAGACTGGTTGCGACGATAAGCTCGGTTCGAAGCAGATGGTTCTGCTCGGTAATGAGGCTGCGAATACTGGCACCGGTGTCGGCCAGTTGGCTTTCGATGCCGGACAGAGAGGCAATGAGCTGTTCTGCCCGGGCGAACGCATCGGCGAAGGCCTGTACCGATTTGCCAATGTCGATTTCCTGCCATTCCATTTCCCGGACTGTGGCCTGTATTCTTTTCAGCGCCTCTCGGGTGGCCTGGGCATAGGAGGGCTCAAAGGTGGACAGAAAATCCCGGTAGTTCGAAGAAATGATGTTGATGTCGTCGTTGAAGATGGAAAGGCTGATCTTGCGGAGGCCGTCGTCAATAGCGCTCGACATCGTCGCCCGGAGCCCGGTGTCGGGGTTCAGCCCCAGTTGCTGGTTCAGGGCCAGCCATTCGCTGCGAAGTCGGGTATACTCCGTGACCTGTCCGCGCATTTGTTGCGCGATAGTGGCAATGGCCTGGTCGGGGAGGGTGGTCGCGGATTCGCTCAGCGCCAGGGCCTGTGCCGACAGAGACTCAAGTTGCTGTTGGTAAGATCCGGCCTGGTCCGGCGCCAGACTCTCGCTCAGCCGCTCAAGGGCAAGCCAGTCGTTCAGCAGGGAAAGCGAGGCAGATTCATAGGCCCGGGCCTGTCCACGTGCCTCATAGGCATCCGATACCCTGCCGAGCCCGCTCAGGGATGCCAGGGTGGCAATCGCCAGCCCGATCAGCGTGGCAACAATCAACAGCATGAACTTCTGATTCCATGACAGGGCCATTAACGAACATCCTCCGCTTGCTATTGTTTTTCTTCGCAACTTTTCGCAGTTAGTCGCAACTTTCTGAGCTTAGATCAATTTCAGAAAAAGGCCGGACCATTTTTCAACAGGGAATCCATGTCAGACCTCGCAAACTACGAATACCTGCTGATCGCCCTGATTTTTGTCTGGAGCGGCTTTGTCCGCTCCGGCCTGGGGTTTGGCGGTGCCGTCCTGTCGTTACCGTTTCTTCTGCTGGTGCTTGATAAGCCGCTGGTTTTCCTTCCGATTATTGCGGTTCATCTTCTGGTGTTTTCCTCCCTGACCATCTGGATGAACAATCGCACCCGGGCCGGAGAACCCAGGGGCTCGGTCGCGGGCACGGTCGACTGGCAATACCTCTGGCGCATTCTCGGGATCATGATCGTGCCCAAGCTGATCGGTGTGTTCGGCCTCATCACCATGCCATCTGACATCCTCAGCGCCATCATTTTCGTGATCGTTGCGCTTTACTCGGTGTCTTACATCATCAACCGCCCGTTCCGCAGTGGCAGCAAAACCGTCGATGCCGTGTTCCTGATGGTGGGGGGATATATCAGCGGCACGTCCCTGATCGGCGCACCGCTGATTATTGCGGTGGCAGCGCAACACCTGCCGAAAGAGAAGCTCCGGGATACGCTGTTTGCACTCTGGTTCATCCTTGTGCTGATCAAAATGGCAGCCTTCGTTTGGGCGGGAGTGGATCTCCAGCTCATCCACCATCTCTGGCTGTTGCCCTGTGCAGCGGTGGGCCATGTAATTGGTCTCTATGCCCACGACCGCATTCTCCAGGCGGAAACACCCATATTTTTCAGGCTGTTGGGAGTCGTGCTGCTGCTGGTGAGCAGCGTCGGTATCATCAGCGTTCTATGACGGGCCGGCGTCAGCCCGTGCGCCCGAACACCCGTTCAAAGAATCCGACCTCACGGACGTCAGGCACAGGAAGGTTGTCGACCTCTTCCAGGGCCCGGCGCCAGAATTTCTCGGGGTCATCCAGTTGTGCCACCTTCGCCCGTTCCTCCGGGCTGTAGTGGTTGTGTTCGCCGGCGATGCCCTCGGCCATGAGCTCCTGGGTCCAAAGGTAAATGGCGCCGCGCACCGTTCTGAGGAGACGGCTGTAGACGTCCCGGCTCAGGTTAATGGCCAGTTCGGCGGTGAGGTTGATCTGCTTCTGCAAGACTGCCATGTCCTCTTTTGCCAGCAAAACCCGGTTACCGTCGCCCTTCTTGCAACTCAGGCAGACCTTTTCCAGGGCTTTTACGCCGTCGAGCAGATCCATATGACCGAACTCTTCTTTCTGTTTGTCCTCCATCGGCGCCGGAATCCAGCCATACTGGGGTGACTTGGCAACGATATGTCCACGCAACTGCCGACGGTAGGGCGGTGCCGCTTCCAGGTCCTGGTAGCCATCAAATTCGGTGCGCAGCCAGGCGGCTATCTTCCGGTGGCGAAGCATCATGGCCAGGGTAATGGCGGAAGGCATGATTTCCTCAAGCAACTCGGCGGAATCCCGCGTACGCTCGTCGAGGTGGTTAACGGATGTGGACATTTTTCCTCCTCGACAACGGGGTCCCTGATTCTCAGCCCGTTGTCCATTTTATTGTTTTGACGTACGGCAGTTGTATCTGTCCCCGCCGGTGAGTAAAAAGTAGTCAGATAAAGCGGTGGCCGCCGTTGTAAAAAAGTTACCGCATTGTAACGGCTGGTAATCCGGCGATGAGCCTTTGGAAAGCCAGCAGGCCTGGACGTTTTGTGGGTTTACTATGGGGGCAGGAAGACAATGACAAGATCCGATGAATTTGAGTCCCGGCGGGCGTCAATGGTGGATTATCAGCTTATTGCCCGGGGAATTGAATCGCCGCTGGTTCTTGAGGCCATGGGGCGGGTGGCCCGGGAGAAATATGTCCCCGGCGGCGTTCGGGATTGCGCCTACGATGACGGCCCGTTGTCGATCGGGGCAGGGCAAACCATTTCCCAACCCTATATCGTGGCGCTGATGGCGGAAGCCCTGGACCTCCAGGGAGGTGAGCGGGTTCTGGATATCGGCACGGGGTCGGGTTACGCCGCTGCCATTCTTGGCTGTATTGCCAGTGAAGTCTTCAGTGTGGAACGAGTGCCTGAGTTGGCTCGACAGGCAGCCAGAGCGCTGGCCTCGGAAGGGTTTGATAATGTCGTGGTGCGCTGCGGCGATGGCACGATGGGCTGGCCGGAACACCAGCCCTTCGACGGCATTGTTGTGGCCGCTGGCGCGCCTGCGGTTCCCGAGGCGTTGAAGCATCAGCTGGTCATCGGAGGTCATCTGGTGATTCCGGTCGGCTCCGAGCACGCGGTTCAGTCCCTGATGAGAATTACCCGGTTGGCCGACAACGAATTCAGAACCGAGGATTTGGGGGCTGTCAGGTTTGTGCCCCTGCTTGGGGAGCAGGGGTGGTCATAGCGGCGCTTCTGGCAGGCAATGTTTTTCAGTTGCCCGCATTGGTGCTCTCAAAAATCTTGTCTGCCGAGGCTGCCACGAATCCCGAATAGAGCTCACCGTCCGGTTTTGGATACCGCAGGGCGAATTCGTAAAAGCAGCTCGGGATGGTCACCGTCTGATCGGAAAAGGCCACGGGCACCCGGTCTGCCATGGTTGAGGACTGCTCCAGCAAATCCTCCGGTGAGCCCTTCACCTCGCCGCCGGAGGCATTCACGGTGAAACCATGGTCTTTCAGTAGCCGGTTGATGTCCGGCACCGTATGGAATTGCTCCAGATGGTTGATACTGACGGTGAAGTGGTTGGCCCGATAGCCCCAGGCGGCCATCCAGGCAGCGTACTCGCTTTCCTGAAGCAGGTTGCTGTAGGTGCCATAGTCCATATTCCAGTGGCGCCCGGAATACAGGAAATCATCGGCGGTAACGGCAGCCGGATCGATCTGTGTGACCAGCTCCCTGACGGTGGCCTGTAACTCCGGCGAACACTGTTCAACCAGCAGCTCTGAAATAAAGACCTTGGGATGCTTTCCCGAGGGGTGCTCATAATGCCGGGCATAGAGTTTCTTGGCTTCAAAATGGTATTCACCACCCTGCTGATAGCCAAGGCTCAAAAAGTGCTCAGCCAGAGTTTCCAGGCGCACCGGCTCCAGGTTAAAGGTGCGCAGA
>Ga0194138_10001069_pt1 | contig 13053 bp, 13 predicted proteins | sample TARM_MetaG_T2_14_FD_134022 | JGI IMG/M metagenome (GOLD analysis project Ga0194138, IMG submission 134022) | Freshwater microbial communities from Pennsylvania, USA, analyzing microbe dynamics in response to fracking - TARM_MetaG_T2_14 (version 2) | ecosystem: Environmental > Aquatic >...
ATTGCAAAACTGATGAACAAAATTTCGAAAAAAGCAATCAATCCCTTAATCGGTGCCGCGGGAGTATCCGCCGTACCTATGGCTGCCCGGGTAGTACAGACCGTCGGCCAAAAAGAAAACCCAAGAAACTTCCTGTTGATGCATGCCATGGGACCTAACGTATCCGGCGTAATCGGCTCTGCCGTAGCCGCAGGAGTGATGTTATCCCTATTCGGCGGCTAAAAAGGACAGAAAAAGGACAGAGGGACGGATCTTTTGTCCTCCCTCTTACGAATCCCCTCGGTGAAGGGGATTCGGATTATGACCATGCAAAGAAGAAGCGCGGCATGGAAAATGCAAAGACATGGAAACACAACGATATGAAAACACCACGATATGAAATCATAAAGATATGAAATCATATCGTAGCAAAAAATAGAACGAAGAACGGAAAAACTGGAATAAGTGCGAATAATCAAGAACGAAGCGCGGATAAGAAGAACGAAGAGTGTAGAAAAAGGAACGAAGCGAGAAAAATAAGAACGAAGAGTGTGGAATAAGGAACGAAAGACACAAAACATAGAATGAAAACGGAAAATAGAGAACGGACATAACAGAAGATAGACCAAAAATGAAGAATAAAGAACGAATACAATAGGATATAGAACGAAAACGGGAAAAAAAGAACGAACATCGCAGTTTATAGAACGAGGAACAAAGCAAAAGATCAAACAACAAACAAAGGGCAGCAGGAGGAGGACAAAAGGTACGTCCCCCTGTCCTCTTCAGAATGAAAGCAATAGATCGAACAACAGATGAGGACCGTGGAAGGAGGACAAAAGCTCCGTCCCGCTGTCCTCTTTTTTGATAGGTAAAGGAGCTGGTTGCGATGAAAGAGAAAATTTTGGAGTATTTGTTTAACCACCAGCAGGGGTTTACTTCGGGGGAGGAGTTAAGGAAAATATTTAATGTATCCCGAACGGCCATATGGAAACATATGAAAACCTTAAAGGAAGAAGGTTATCAGATACAGTCCGTACCGAATAAAGGGTACCGCTTGCAGATTACAGAAGATCAATTCCTTCCTTTTGAGCTGGCAAAAGCCCTTGATAAAAGAGTAGAGGTTTTTCAAACCATAGATTCCACCAATGACTACTTAAAAAACGGAGCCCGGGAGTTTCCCGATAAAATGATGGTGATTAGCGAGGAGCAAACCAAGGGCAGAGGAAGATTGGGACGGGAATGGTACTCTCCTAAGGGAGCCGGGCTTTTTTTCTCCATTCTGCTTAAGCCGAAAATCAGTATGCAGGAGAGTTTTATCCTGACCGGCATTGCGGCGGCGGCGGTGGCGGAAGGGATAGAGGAGGTAACGAAGCTTCCTGCAAAAATTAAATGGCCCAACGATATTGTCGTTAACGGAAAGAAGGTTTGCGGGATCCTCACCGAGGTTTCCGGGGAGATGGAGGGCATCAATCACATTATCGCAGGCATTGGCATTAATGTGAATACTCCCGGATTTTCCAGGGAGTTAACGGAGAGGGCCACTTCCCTGTACCTGGAAAAAGGGGAGAAGATTTCGAGAAAAGAGCTGTTTTTAACCATCGCTCAGAAATTTTTCCATTATTATACCCCCTTCGCCGAAGGAAAAAAACTACAGGAGGTGCACCGCATCCTGGAAAATCGGTCGGCGATTTTAGGGAAGGAAATCATGATCCTTCGGGGGGAGGAAAAAAAGTTTGGAAAGGCCATTTCCATCACCGAAGAAGGATTTCTCAAGGTTCGATACACCAGTGGAGAAGAAGTGGACTTAAGCTCCGGGGAAGTATCTGTTCGAGGGATGGAAGGATATTTGTAAATCTTGAGGGAAATGCCGGACTGATCGTAAAATTTTATTTGAATAATTTATCATAAACTGGTACAATTAATAACGGTGAAAATAGCCGGCATATCCAGCCGGACTATGGTAATCACTGCAGAAAACAAAATACGACCGGCATCTTTTATAAGAGCCGGAGCGGAGGTGCGTGAAAATGTCAGAAAAAGCAATGTCAAGAGATTCTAGAATTCACAGCATGGGAGGTTTCTCCAGAAAGCAGGCACTCGGTACAAAGGGTCTGACCTTAGCAGGAATGCTGGGAGCACTATCAATTGTACTTGGGATGACGCCAATCGGGTTTATTCCACTGCCAACGGGAATCCAGGCAACAACCATGCATATTCCCACCATTATGGCCGCAATACTAGGCGGACCGATTACAGGAGTACTGGTGGGACTGATTTTCGGAGTAAGCAGTTTTTTAAGAGCCACCACCCCATTCTTTGCAAATCCCATTATCGCGATTTTGCCTAGATTACTGATCGGTGTGGTAAGTTATTACAGCTATGTAGCCATTAAAGTAGCGCTAATCGATAAATTCAAAATGAAGTCCACAAAGGGTAAGAGCATCGCCATTGTAGGGGCATCGGTTCTGGGAACCGCAACCAATACCATCGGTGTATTAAGTTTAATCTACGCCTTTGGATATCTACCGCTTTCCGTGGTACTGACTGTGGCTGCAACTAATGGAACTGCAGAAATGATTGCTTCCGGGGTGATTATCCTCGCGGTACTGAAATCTCTGGAGAAAAGCAGACTGTTTAATTAATGAAAATATATAAAAAACAATAAAGTTCAACGAAAAACAATAAAGTTCAACGAATAACAATATAGTTCAACGAGTTGAATGAATACCAATATTCAATAAGATTTAAGGATCTATCCTGTCCTAAATAGGTGATAAAGACAGATTAAGAAGGTGAACCGATGTTATTAGTTATCGATGTAGGAAATACCAATGTGGTTCTGGGAGCCTATCGGGGAAAAGAACTCGTAGACTTTTGGCGCATTGGCACCGATAAAGAAAAAACTTCAGACGAATACAGCGTATTGATCGATCAGTTGTTCAGCTACAAAGGGCTGGATCGACGAAAAGTAAAGGATGTTATCATATCCTCTGTAGTTCCGGATATTATGCATTCCCTGGAAAATACGGTGATCAAGCTTTTTGGAATCAATCCCTTAGTCGTGGGTCCCGGCGTCAAAACCGGAATGAATGTAAAGTACGACAACCCGAGACAGGTAGGAGCCGACCGGATAGTCAATGCGGTGGCAGCCTATGAGAAGTATAACAGTCCGTTAATTGTGATCGACTTCGGTACGGCTACTACCTTTTGTGCCATCTCTTCAAAGGGAGATTATCTGGGAGGAACCATTGCTCCCGGGATTAAAATTTCCAGTGAAGCGCTGTTCCAGCGGGCATCAAAGCTTCCCCGAGTGGAGCTGATCAAACCGGGAAAAACAATCTGTAAAAATACGGTAAACTCTATGCAGTCCGGAATTATTTACGGATACGTGGGGTTGGTGGAACAAATCGTAAAGAAAATGAAAAAGGAATTTAAGAGCAACGGCGTTAAAGTAATTGCCACCGGAGGTTTGGCGACACTCATTGACAGTGAAACCGGATGCATCGATAAAATCGATAAGTTCTTAACCCTGGAAGGCCTGCGAATCATCTTTGAACGCAATGAGGAAGACCGACAGAAGCGAATACAGGATAAAAAAGCCAGGTGATCCTACCTGGCTTTTCAGATGAAAGAGGGAGAAGCATGTTAAAGGATTTTATTAAAGGAAAGGTATTGATGGCGCCTATGGCGGGGATCTCGGACCGGGCCTTTCGGGAGATCTGCATCGACCATGGGGCGGATTTCGTTTTTACCGAAATGGTGAGTGCGAAAGCGCTGACCTATGGGGACCGGAAAACTCAGGATCTGTTGAAAATGGGGGAGATGGAAAAGCCCTACGGGATCCAGATTTTCGGTTCGGAACCGGAAGTCATTTTTGAAGCCGTGGAAAAACTCAATGATCGGGATCACTTCGTGCTGGATTTAAATCTAGGATGCCCCGCGCCGAAGGTTGTGAAAAACGGCGACGGCTCCGCATTAATGAAGACCCCGTCCCTGGCGAAAAAAGTCATTGAAGCCGCGGTAAAGGCGTCGAATAAACCGGTTACGGTGAAAATTCGAAAGGGTTGGAATCAGGAGCGGATCAATGATCTTGAAATCGCCCAAATCGCCGAAGAGGCCGGGGCAAAGTGGCTGACGATTCACGGCAGAACCCGGGAAGAGTTTTACTCCGGCACCGCGGATTGGGAAGCGATTCGCCGGGTGAAACGGGCCCTTAGCATTCCCGTCATCGGAAACGGAGATATCTTCACCGGTGAGGATGCCAAAAGAATGCTTGAAGAAACCGGAGTAGACGCAGTGATGGTAGGACGGGGAGCCAGAGGGAACCCCTTTATCTTTCGGGAAATCAAAGAGGCGCTTGAAGGACCGGGGAACCCGTCGTTTAGCGGCGCGGCGTGCCAGGAAACTTCGACCTTAAGCGACGGAGCGTACCAGGAATCTTCGTTGTTAAGCGGAATGGGCTCATTATCCTTAAGCGGCTCGGACTACCGGGAAACGATTCTTAGGCATATTGATAAAGCCGTGGCCTATAAAGGGGAACATACCGCTGTAAAAGAAATGCGAAAGCATCTTGGCTGGTATGTAAAGGGCAGACCCCACGGGGCAGCTTTAAAGCGGGAAGTCAATAATGTGGACACAAAAGACCAGTTAATCAACCTGGTTAAAGAGTATTTTGTAGAAATAGTGGGAAATGCTTGACAATTTAAGCGCCCTATCTTATAATAGCTTCAATGTATGACACTTCTTTGTCAGAGCACTGAGTTAATCAGTGCTTATTTCTAATAGAAAAAAAGAAGTTGTTACGATACGTCAATTAAATTTAAGGAGAGAGATTATGATGACAGAGGAGATAGTACTTACCGTCAAGGGGAGAAAGAAAATTGAAGAAGAGCTGGAACAGCTTAAAGTGGTCCGTCGTAAAGAGGTAGCGGAAAGAATTAAGCAAGCCATTGATTTTGGCGACATTAGTGAGAACTCGGAGTATGATGAAGCAAAAAATGAGCAGGCACAGGTAGAGGAGCGTATTTCAAAGCTGTCCAATATCCTGAAAAATGCTAAAATTGTGGATGAAAGTGACATCAATTTGGATTACGTAAGCGTTGGGACCGTAGCAACCGTAAAGGATTTAGAAGACGGAGAGGTTTTGGATTACACCATTGTAGGTTCCTCGGAAGCGGATCCCTATGAATTAAAAATCTCCAATGCTTCACCGATTGGAAAAGCCCTGTTAAATCAGCAAGTTGGAGATGTAGTAGAGGTAAAAATTCCCGATGGAATCAGCCACTACGAAATTTTAGATATCAAAAGATCGGAAGACTAGTACCGAGAAGTACAACAGCAGTAAAAGAAAGGTGATGTTTGCATGACAATAGAAGAGCATGATGTTAATGAGCTGATTAAAATCCGGCACGAAAAACTGAAGGACCTTAAAGCCAAGGGCATGGACCCATTCAAAATCGAAAAAGTAACGGTTACCCATTACAGCAAGGCAATCATTGAAGGATTTGATGACCTTGAAGGGGACGTGGTTACCATTGCGGGAAGAATTATGGCAAAACGGGGCCACGGAAAGGCAAGCTTTATTCATATCCAGGATAAGGATGGAAGAATCCAGTCCTACGTACGCCAGGACCGGGTAGGGGACGAACTTTACGAGATTTTCAAGACCTTTGATATCGGTGATATTATTGAAATTACCGGAGAAGTCTTTAAAACCAAAAAAGGGGAAGTCACCGTAAAGGCGGATAATATCCGACTGCTTAGCAAATCCCTACAGGTACTGCCGGAAAAATGGCACGGACTGAAGGATCAGGATCTTCGATATCGACAGCGGTATGTGGATATGATTATGAATCCCGACATCAAAGAAACCTTTAAAATCCGTTCAAAAATCATTAATTCCTTTCGTCAATATCTGAATGAGCGGGATTACATCGAAGTGGAAACTCCAATCCTGAGCACCATTGCCGGGGGAGCCAATGCAAAACCCTTTGTGACCCATCACAACACGTTGGATCTGGACATGTATCTACGAATTGCAACGGAGTTACCCCTGAAAAGATTAACCGTGGGCGGAATGGACCGGGTGTATGAGATCGGTCGTTTGTTCAGAAATGAAGGCATGAGCATCAAACATAACCCCGAGTTTACAACGATCGAACTATATGAAGCCTATGCTGATTATAACGATATGATGAGAATTACGGAAAATATCATCTCCTATTCGGCTCAGGAAGCCTTGGGCACGATGAAAGTACAGTATGGAGATAAAGAAATCGATTTTACCCCTCCATGGGCAAGAATTTCCATGATTGACGCCTGTAAGCAGTACGCAGGGGTGGATTTTAATGAAATCAAAACCGATGAAGAAGCCTATGAGGCGGCGAAAAAGCTTCATGTGGAAGTGGAAAAGGGTACGAAAAAAGGATATATCATCAACGAGGTTTTTGAAGAATATGTGGAGGAGCATTTGATTCAACCCACGTTTATAACCAATCACCCCGTAGAGGTTTCTCCACTGGCCAAGCGTAATCCCGATAATCCGGAGCTGACCAATCGATTTGAGGCCTTTGCCAACGGTTGGGAAATTGCCAATGCTTTCTCCGAGTTAAACGATCCCATCGATCAACGGGAAAGATTTGAGGAGCAGGCGGCAAAAAGGGATTCGGGAGACGACGAAGCCCATATGCTGGATGAGGATTTCCTAAATGCACTGGAAGTGGGACTACCACCTACCGGAGGCCTTGGGATCGGCATTGACCGACTGGTAATGCTGTTGACTAACTCTCCATCTATTCGGGACGTAATATTATTCCCCACCATGAAACCCATTGAATAACCAATATAATGATTAATAAAAGACCCCTTACGGGTCTTTTTTTACGATTCATGAAAAAGGCTCAGTACAGGCAAAAAACCATTGAGACCCATTGAAATCTTGTGGTATAATGAGGAAGACTAAATTGCAGATTGTAGCAATTCATGAGAAAGACCAAATCGTAGAAAATGGTAATCGATAAGAAAGACAAAATTGTAGATAATGGTAACCGATAAGAAAGACTAAATTGTAGATAATGGTAACCGATAAGAAAGACAAAATTGTAGATAATGGTAACCGATAAGGAAAACTAATCTGTAGATTGTGGTAATGAATAAGGGGGAAATGTATTGGGAAAAGCACAGGTTGAATTTCGCGGTATGATAAGATTTATATTGATTGGAGCACTGATTTTAACTCTCGGACTAACGGGCTGTGAAGAGGAAGAGAGCACTAATGACTTTTCAATGGAAGAAGGAGAAGTGGAAGTAGATCCCTGGGAAGATGTGGACCCTAAAGAAACCACCCGTTTTGACGGGGAAGTGGTAAGACAGCCGGACGTAAGCTGGGAACCCTATAAAGTGGACCGGGAGGTAAGAGCCGTCTACTTCACGGAGTATACCCTGTCCAGAGGGGAAGAATACTTTCAAAGTCTTATAGAAAAAACCAATAACTCCATTATCAATGCCTGGGTCATTAATATTAAGAATGACAATGCCAATGTGGTCTATCGTTCCCAGGTTCCCATGGTTCAGGAAGTGGAAGCGGATATAAGTATCATTCGGGATATCGACCACGTAATGAATGTACTTCGGGAAAATGACATCTATGCCATTGGTCGAATTGTGGCCTTTAAAGACAAGATTGCGGCTACCGCACGACCGGATTTGGCCATAAAAGATGTAAACGGAAATGTTTGGCGGGATAATAAAGGGGATGCCTGGTTAAATCCCTATAATCCCGAAGCCTGGGATTACTTAGTGGACATTGCCAAGGAAGCTGCCATGCACGGATATAAGGATATTCAATTTGACTACGTAAGATTTCCAACCGACGGAAGAACCAGTGAAATTGACTATCAGGGAAAAGACGAAGAAATGCTGAAATCCGAAGCCATTGCAGCATTTTTAGACTATGCCAGAGATGAGTTAAAGCCCTATGGGGTTTTCGTTACCGCGGATATTTTCGGATGGTCGCTGGTTGAGACCGGGGACGCCAGTGTGGGACACCACTTGGAAACCATTGTCCCTTCAGTGGATATCATTTTACCCATGGTGTATCCTTCCCACTACGGACCGGGAATTTTCGGTTTCGCAAAGCCGGATCTTCACCCCTATGAAATGGTGTACCAATCCATTGAACGGGCCCAGGAACGTATGGGAGCCATGGATGAAGACCGACCTTTAGCAAGAATCCGTCCCTGGTTACAGGACTTTACCGCCAGTTATTTAGGTGCGGGCAATTGGATGCACTACGGACCCGAAGAGGTGCTGACCCAGATTCAGGCCACCTATGACGCCGGAGCCGATGAGTGGGTTCTTTGGAACTCCGGTAATAATTACACATGGGAAGCTTTGGTGGATGTAGAGGTGGAAGATTTCACCGATGATGATTAAGAAACCCGCTATTAAGCCTTTTGAAGAATATTCTTCGAAGGGCTTTTTTTTAGGAGAATCCCCGAGGCATGATAAGGGGAAATATGATATAATATTCGAAATGTACTAGGAGGCATAGCATGGACTTACTACCGGAGATAATAAAACCCTTGAAGCTTAAAAAATCCCAAGAATTGATCACCCTCGTGGGTGCCGGAGGGAAAACCGCTACGATGTTTATGCTGGCAAAAGAGTTACAAGCTTTAGGAAAACGGGTATTAGTAACTACAACCACGGCGATCTATCAGCCGAAGATCAAGGATTATGATCAACTGCTTATGGGAGATCTGCAGGATTTTTTAAGAAAATCTAAAAAAACCGGCCCTTCTGAAGACTTCGGAGAGATCGTGGTTTGGGGTAAAGCGACGGATAAAAACGGAAAGCTACAAGGGATCTCTCCCGAGGATATTGATAAAGTATGGGAAACGAAGGCATTCTCCTGGATTTTAGTGGAGGGAGACGGCGCCAAGAGAAAAAGCATTAAAGCCCCGAAGGAAACGGAACCCGTAATTCCATCGAAAACCACCATCCTCATCGGGGTAATCGGAATGCAGGTGCTGGGAAAACCCGTACAGGAGCAAAACGTCCATCGGGTGGAATATTTTACGAAAATAACCGAATCACAAATTGGCGATCCCATGGATGAAGCAATGCTCAGGAGACTAATCCTGCATAAGCAGGGGCTTTTCAAAGGGAAACCCGGGAATGCAAAGGCGATTTTATTGTTGAATCAATGTGAAGAGGAAACCGTACGAAATCGGGCTATCGACCTTGGAGAGCGTTTATCCATATCCTATTTGGTAACCAGTATTCAAAAGCGGAAAGTATATGGTGCAAAAATTATTAATGAAGTGGAAAAAATTAATGAAGTGGAAAAATAATTAATGTAGTGCAAAAACCCTTTAAAGAACTGTGAAAAAATAATCCGGAGGATGTGTAAGATTATATAAAACTGGATTCGATTAGGTTATTTTAGAATTTATAAAAGGTTTATATAGGTTTATATAGGTTTATATAGGTTTATATAGGTTTATATAGGTTTATATAGGTTTATAAAGGTTTATAAAGGTTCTTTAAAGTTTTTTTAAAGGAGGAATTATATGATTACCGGTATTGTTATGGCCGCAGGTCTATCCCGTAGAATGGGTGCGAATAAATTATTGCTTTGTATCGACAATATCCCGCTGATAAAGCGAACTTTAAATACAATCCTACAGTCCAAACTTCAGGAGTTGATTGTTATCTATAGTGACCCCGGCGTGTTGGCGGTAATAAAGGACCTTCAAAAGGAAGCAGGGGAAATGGGGATTTCCCATAAGAACATAAAACTCGTGGAAAATAAGCATCCGGAAAGAGGACAAAGTGAATCCGTAAAATACGGGATGTTTGAAAGTGACCCGAGCTCTCAGGGGTATATGTTTTTTGTTGCGGATCAGCCTTTTCTTAACGTTGAAGTAATCGACGGATTAATCGACACTTTCGGGGAAGAACCGAAGTATATTGTGGTTCCGACCTACAATGGTAACCGTGGGATGCCGATTATATTTCCGGGGAAATACCGCTTGGATCTTCTGGGGGTTTCCGGGGATAAAGGGGGACGTAGCATCATTGATGAGAATGTAAAGGAAACCATTTTTTTACCCATTGAGGATCCCAAGGTAGGAGAAGACATGGATACCCTGGAGGATTATGAAAAAGTCTGTAAAATTGATGCAGAGAGGTAGATGCAGTATGTTCTCACAAATAGTGATTATCAAAAGCGGTGGAGATTTGGGCAGTGCTGTAGCCCATCGATTACAGCAGTCCGGTTTTTCCGTGATCATTACTGAAAAAGAACGGCCCGTGAGCATTCGACGCAGGGTTTCCTTTTCCGAGGCGATCTACGAACAGGAAGTCGCTGTGGAGGGGGTCGTGGCAAGGAAAGTATGCAAGGAAGATCCCCAAGGGATAGTGCAGTTATCCAAAACCGGGATCATTCCTGTTGTAGCCGATGAAAATCTGGAAATATTATCAGCAATCTCTCCGGATATTGTGATTGATGCCACCTTACGAAAAAAGAATGTGGATATGCATCAAAAACCGGCACCGATTACCATCGCCCTCGGCCCGGGTTTTTCAGCCCCGGAAGATGTGGATGCGGTGATTGAGACCAATAGAGGCCATAACCTGGGAAGGATTTATTATAGGGGCACCGCCATGGAAAACACCGGGATCCCCGGAGCCATTCTAGGGGTTCGGAGGGAACGGGTTATTTATAGCGGGGCCGAGGGGATCTTTCACGGAGGAAAAAATATTGGGGATCTGGTTACAAAAGGTCAAATCATCGGAGAAATTTACGGATCTCAGAAAACGGGAGAAGCTGAAAATTGGGACGTTGAGAAACGTGTCGTTGAAATGCGAATTGTGGCACCGATTGACGGCATGATCCGAGGACTGATTCGGGAGGGCAGTTTCCTGCATAAAGGGATGAAAATAGGTGATGTGGATCCCCGAGGGGAAAAAGCCTATGTGGACTTAATATCCGACAAAGGAAGAACGATTTCCGGCGGTGTACTGGAAGCAATTTTACACTTGATCAATAAATAGCAGAGAAGGATGGATGACATGGAATTACTAGGAAAAGGGGTACTCATCGGTATTATCATCGTGCTTCCGGGAATGAGTGGCGGAACGGTTTTTTTAATACTGGGACTATATGAAAAAATAATTCGGGATCTGGCCCGACTTCGGCTAAAGCCTTATCTTCCCTTATTATTGGGAGTGACGGGAGGCGTTTTTATCGGAGGAATATTGCTGAGCTATGTATTTTATCAGTTTCGAGACCTTAGCGCAGCCTTTTTACTGGGGTGTCTGCTGGCTTCCATCCGACCGATATTAAAGGGGCAGGGAACGAAGAGCCCCTGGATTATCAGCCTGCTGTTTATCGGTTTTATTGTGGGATATTTAATGGCGGGTGAACCCATCGAATTAGTGGATCCCGGGGAGTCTGCTTCGTATTTGCGTCTGATTATCGGCGGTACTCTGGCTAGCGCAACGATGATTATACCAGGACTTCCTGGAAGCGGCGTGCTAATCCTGATGGGAATTTATGATGACGCCCTATTCTATTTGGGCAACTTTCAGTTTTTAGAACTGTTCATCATGGGAATTAGCGGCTTGATCGGGATATTCGTCCTGGCAAGAGGTTTGGAAAAACTATATAATGATCATCGAAAAGTAATCGCTTATACCTTTGCAGGATTGATAGCAGGATCTTCCAGAGCCATTATCCCTTACGATTTCACCCTCGGGGTAATCGGGTTGTTTGTATTAGGTTTTGCAATCGTTTGGATCTATGGTGATAAGAAATCCGATGGGAAGAGCACTATCGAAAAAACCGTGTAATCAGTAAACAATGTTAAAAGGAGGGAAGACAAGAAATTGTCGAAAGCCTATGAGAATTAAACAGATAAAAGAACTGCATCCCGGCCAGATTTTAGGGCAAACCTTATACACGGAAAAAGGAGATATTCTTCTTCGAAAAGGCGTTTATATATCAAGCTTTATTATCAATAAGCTGCAGGAGTCCGGATATGCCAGTGTTTATATATGGGAAGACAGTATGGAATATGAGTTGGAGGATGTTATAAGACCGGAAATTCGGCAAAAGGCCATTAATGATCTGAGAAAATTCACAAGGGCTATCGAAGGGGAAGACCCCAAAAGCGCCGAAGCGAATATGAGTATTTTACGGGCGGAAATATCCACCGTGGTGGATGAACTGTTTAATCAAAAAGAGATTGTCGTGGAAATGGTGGATTTGAAAAACACTAATCGTGGGCTTTATCAACATTCGGTCAATGTGATGATTCATAGTGTAATTTTAGCCGTAGGCCTGGGACTGAATAAAAAGGAAGTGGGGAAAGTAGCGATGGCTGCATTACTCCATGACATCGGCATGGTGTTCATGCCTTCGGAGATCCTGGCAAAGAAAGGGCCCTTAACCCCGGAGGAATATGAAAAAATGAAGGCCCATCCCCAAAAAGGGTTTGAGTTTTTGCGGGATCATTTAAATATAGCGGCCACCGTACGAATGGGCGTGCTGGATCACCATGAACATTATGACGGCTCCGGATATCCCAAAGGGAAAAAAGGCGAGGGGATTCATCTGTACGCAAGAATTATTGCCGTTGCCAACAAGTATGATTCCATCATCTCCGATCGTCATTACAAAAAGGCTATGCCCGTGGGGGAAGCTTTAGAATATATTATGGGCGGCGGAGGATCGGTTTTTGATCCGGAACTGACCCGGATCTTTATTCGAAACATCAACCCTTACCCGGTAAATACTTTGGTAAAACTAAGTGACGGAACCGTGGCCGCCATAGTGGAGGTGCATCCCCATTTTTACACTCGACCGGTTGTGCAGGTGGTCAGCGGCGAAGATAAGGGGAAGAGAATTGATCTGTTACAGGAAAACAGCAGAGTGATAAAAACCACGTTGTAATAAATACTCAATGATAAAGTCCATCGGTTAATGTTCTTAATCTACCGTTAAGCCAAGTTGTCGTCCTAGGAGGATCTGCGGAAGGGGTATTTTACAGAAATAACAGCTGATAG
>Ga0194138_10001070_pt1 | contig 13051 bp, 10 predicted proteins | sample TARM_MetaG_T2_14_FD_134022 | JGI IMG/M metagenome (GOLD analysis project Ga0194138, IMG submission 134022) | Freshwater microbial communities from Pennsylvania, USA, analyzing microbe dynamics in response to fracking - TARM_MetaG_T2_14 (version 2) | ecosystem: Environmental > Aquatic >...
GGCTTACCATTTGTAATGAAAGTAGATGGTCTGATGGCAGGTAAGGGTGTTATTATTCCAGAAACGATGGCAGAAGCTGAAGCGGCTTTAATTGAGATTATGAAAACCATGCAGAAAAATCTATTAATTGAAGAGTTCATGGTCGGTGTTGAGTTTTCGCACTTCAGTTTAGTGAACGAAGACCATATTATTTCATTAGGAAATGCCTGCGACTATAAACGTGTCGGTGATAACGACCAAGGTCTAAATACCGGCGGAATGGGAGCTTTTGCTCCGGTTCCCTGGGTGGATGATCAACTCAATCAACAAATTATAGATGAAATCGTGAGACCAGTTGCTAAGCAAATGATGGTTAATGATACTCCGTTTACAGGAGTACTTTATACGGGTGTCATTTTAACCTCTGATGGACCTAAAGTAGTAGAATTTAATACACGTTTAGGTGACCCAGAAACACAGATATTATTACCGCTTTTAGCGACAGACTTTTATGATGTAATCGAAGCACATTTATCTAAGACTGCGACTCAGATTGCCTATCAACAACAATCAAGCTTAGGCATTGTATTAGCAGCAGAAGGTTATCCTGGACCTTGTCAAACAAATATTGCCTTGGATAATACAGATACGTTACAAGCAAATGTTTTATATGCAGGTGTTGGTGGGACTAAAGAAAGTTTATATTCGACGGGTGGAAGAATTTTGATGATGACAGCCCAAGCGGCGACCTTAACTGATGCTAGAAATAATGCGTATCAATTAATGAACCAACTGGCAATACCACAAACATTCTATCGTAAGGATATAGGCTTGAATCGAGACAAATAGGAGGGATAGTTAATGACAAACAGTGAAGTAATCATCGTTATGGGGAGTATTTCAGATTGGGATCAAATGAAGGGCGCAAGCGACCTATTGAGTGAATTAAATATCCCTCACGTACGACGAGTGATTTCAGCACATCGTATGCCAACTGAGATGTTAACTTTTGCTGAAACTGCTAAGAATGAGGGCTACAAAGTTATTATTGCAGGCGCAGGTGGCGCTGCACATTTGCCTGGAATGATTGCTGCAAGTACAACTCTTCCAGTAATTGGCGTTCCGATTAAATCAAGTGCATTAAGTGGAATGGACTCATTACTTTCAATTGTACAGATGCCAGCAGGTGTTCCGGTTGCGACGATGGCTATCGGTCCAGCTGGAGCTAAGAATGCTGCTTTAATGGCCGCAAGAATATTGTCTGTCAATGATACGCAAGTAAATGAGGCACTAATCGCTTTTCAACAGAAACAACATGATTTAGCTGTAGAGAGTAGTGAAAGATTATATGACTAGATTATTATTACCAGGTGCTACGATAGGCATAATTGGAGCAGGCCAATTAGGGAAAATGTTAGCTCAATCCGCTCAGAAAATGGGCTATCGTGTGGCAATGTATGACCCAAATCCGACATCTTGTGGATTTTCTGTGGCGAATGATTATACGATTGCATCATTTTCTGACGAAGAACAATTATTGCAGTTCGTACAAAGTGTTGATGTTGTTACTTACGAATTTGAAAATATTGATGCAGTTTTACTTAAGAAAGTTGCTAATTTAGGTTATTTACCGCAAGGGACAGATTTGTTGCTTTCATCGCAAAATCGTTTAGATGAAAAACAATGGTTAGCGAGTATTGGTGTCGAGATTGTGGCTTTTAGAGAAATTATTGACTGGGAGTCATTAAATAATGCAGAGAATGGCTTGTTAAAAACTAGTCGTTTCGGCTATGACGGAAAAGGCCAATACTTAATTGAGAAGAAAGAAGATCTAGAACTCAATGAGCAAGCGATAAAGGCAATACTAACTGAACAAAATTTAATTTTCGAAGCTATTTGTCGTTTTGAGTATGAAGCATCCGTTATTGTTGCTAGGGATATACTAGGAAACATTCAAGTTTTTCCTCCGAGTATTAATCAACATATACATGGCGTATTGTTTAGTTCTTCGGTAGGAGAAGAACTTTCACCTGAAGTTGAACAGGAAATGACTAAAATTGCTACTAAAATAGCTGAAGCTGGAAATTTAGTCGGTGTTTGTGGCGTAGAATTTTTCGTCACAAAAGGCCAACAAGTGTTAGTTAATGAAATAGCACCTCGACCTCATAACTCAGGACACTATACGATTGAAGCTTGCAATATTTCTCAATTTGATCAACATATTCTTGCTATTACAGGACGACCACTTGTGCCAATTAAGTTAAATAATTCAGCATTAATGATTAATATACTGGGTCAACACATGGGTCAGCTAGAAGAAACAATTCAACAATATCCAGAAGCAATGCTGCACGTTTATGGAAAAGACGAAGCCAAAGATCAAAGAAAAATGGGTCATTTTACAGTGCTAGTAGAAGATGCGCATGCATTACTAGAGAGTCAATTTCTCCAAAGTTGGCGCCAGACATTTTAAAGGAGACATACATGAAGCTAATTTATCAAGGAAAAACAAAAGATATTTATCAAGTAGATGATTTACTTTGCTTAAAATTCAAAGACGATGTGACAGGTATCGATGGAAAGTTTGATCCCGGTGCTAATTCAGTTGGTTTATCGATTGAAGGAATCGGAGCATTAAACTTAATCATGTCAAGCTACTTCTTTGAAAAATTAAACGATTTAAATTTACATACTCATTTCGTGAGCGCCAATCTCGATGACCATACAATGACTGTAAAACCAATGAAAGTTTTTGGCAAAGGACTTGAAGTCATCACTCGTTATAAGGCGACGGGTTCATTTATGAGACGTTACGGTGCTTATGCGACTGAAGGACAAGATTTGAATGGTTATGTTGAAGTAACTTTGAAGGATGACGAACGCCAAGATCCTTTGATTACATCAGCTGGTTTAGCAACTTTAAACATCATGAGTCTAGAACAATATCAGACACTCGAACAGTTGAATTTAAAAATTGCTGAATTAATTCGACAAGATTTATTAACTAAAGGTTTGACCTTATATGATGTGAAATTAGAGTTTGGTTATCATCCAGATGAACCATCACAAATTGTATTGATTGATGAAATCTCAGGCGGTAATATGCGTGTTTACAAAGAAAATCAACTATTATCACCCACTGAATTAGCAGCTTTTTACCATTAGGATTAAGATTGAGAGGGAACAAATGAGTAAATTTATAATTACCCCAACTAACGATTCAAGTTTTTTATTAAAAGAAGCAAAACAATTTTTAGGTTTAAATAATCTTGAAACAGTTAAACAATATGAAGTGTTTGAGAGCAATGAGCAATCAGATTTAAGCAAAATATTACCATTATTACCAGGCTCATTTTTAACAGAAAACCTAGACGAATTAGAACTTGCTACGTCGTTTAGATACCGTCAAGTATTAGGACAATACGATGAAGTTGAAGAAATGACCAATCGAATTCTTAATAATTTACGCGAACAAGAAGTGACGCTTCATCATTCTCGTATTATTGATTTGCCAGGATTAAACGAAAAAGAAGTGGCAACTTTTAAGGCATACTTTATCAACGAAACGGAAAGTGAGTTAGTACCATTCACTGCTTTAGATTTTGATATGGGAATTTCATCTAATGCTGATTTAGAACAGGTAGAAGGCTTTACTCATTTTGATGAAGCAGAACTTGTTTCATTTATCCAAGACTATTCTATGGACTTATCGGATATTAAAGTAGTACAAGACTACTTCAAAACTGAAGGTACTGAACCCACAATTTTCCAACTTAAGGTGATTGATACTTATTGGTCAGATCATTGTCGTCATACAACATTCATGACAGAATTAACAGACATTCAAGTAACGGATGGACAATATCGAGATGCAATTGAACAAACAATTCGTGAATACAATGAAGTGCGTTCGATTGTTTTTGCCGATCGAGTTGAACCTAAGAAAGTAACATTGATGGATTTAGCGACAATTAATGCACGTGACGCTAAACGTTTAGGTTTATTAGAAAACTTAGACGAATCAGATGAAGTGAATGCATGTTGTGTTCGTATCGAAGTAGATGTAGAAGGCGAAACAGAAGATTATCTACTATACTTTAAGAATGAAACACATAACCACCCAACAGAAATTGAACCTTTCGGCGGAGCAGCGACTTGTATTGGTGGTGGGATTCGTGACCCTCTATCAGGACGTAGCTATGTTCATCAAGCAATGCGTATTACAGCAGCTAAAAACCCTACAATAGCTTATGATGAAACACTAGCGGGTAAATTACCTCAACGTGTCATTTCTCAAAAAGCTGCGCAAGGTTATTCTGACTATGGTAACCAAATTGGTCAAACAGCTGGATATGTAAAAGAATATTATCATGATGGTTTTGAAGCGAAACGTATGGAATTAGGTGCATTAGTAGCTGCAGCTCCCGTCGATAATGTGGTTCGAATCAAACCGGAAGCGTCTGATGTAGTGATTTTATTAGGTGGTCGCACTGGTCGTGATGGTTTGGGTGCAGCTGTAGGTTCTTCAATGGTTCAAACTGAAAAGTCATTAGAATTACAAGGTGCTGAAGTTCAAAAGGGAAATCCAGCCATTGAACGTAAAATCATTCGACTATTCCGTCAACCAGAAGCAACACGATTAATAAAAAAATGTAACGACTTTGGTGCAGGGGGAGTAGCAGTTGCAATCGGCGAATTAGCTGACGGCTTAACAATCGAATTAGATAAAGTCCCAACTAAATACCCAGGTATGAATCCTTGTGAAATTGCAATCTCAGAATCACAAGAAAGAATGGCTGTCGTAGTAGCGGCAAAAGATATTGACCAATTTATTGCTCTTGCAGAAGCTGAAGATATAGAAGCGAGCGTTGTTGCGACAATTACTGACTCTCCTTATATGGTGATGAATTATCAAGGCGAAGAAGTATTACGTTTGAAACGTACATTCCTTGATGAAAATGGTGGTGCCAAAACTGCTCAAGCACAAATAGAATCACAAGCAATTGGTGACTTCTTTAAAGAAAATCGTGATATTCTTAAGCAACTTTCTGATGTGAATAATGCGAGTCAAGCAGCGTTAGCGCAAAACTTTGATTTTACGATTGGTAAAGGAACTGTATTAGCACCTTTAGGTGGAGAGTATCAACTAACACCTCAAGAAGGTATGGTGGCTAAAATTCCTGTTTTAGGTAAAGATACTCACACTGCATCCGTAATGTCTGTTTCCTTCAAACCTGAATTAGCTGACCTTTCACCTTATCATGGTGCATACTATGCAGTCCTTAATTCAATTGCAAAAGCAGTAGCTTTAGGAGTGCCTTATCAAGAAATCCGTCTAACATTCCAGGAATTCTTTGAACGTATGGTAAGCCCTGAAAGTTGGGGTAAACCAACGGGTGCTTTATTAGGTGCCTTTAAAGTAATGAAGCAATTAGGATTAGCGGCAATTGGTGGTAAAGATAGTATGAGTGGAACATTCGAAGAATTAACAGTTCCGCCATCATTAATTAGTTTTGCAGTAGCGCCTACAGACGCACGATTAGTGGTATCACGTGAGCTGAAAGCTGAAAATTCAAAACTATGGTTACTAAGTCCCGAAAGAAATGCTCAAGATGAAATCGAAACAGAAGCATTAACGAGTTTGTTTGACCAGATTCAAGCCATGTTAGTTAACAAAGAAATTCGTTCAATTTCAACATTCGATGATAAAACGCTAGAAGTTAATCTCGTTGAAATGGCTTTAGGTAATGGTATTGGCTTCGAAATTAAACCAGAATTTGTCAAAACAAAAGTTGCTTTAGGTTACATTATTGAAGTAGCTAGCGATTTACCAATGCCAGCCAATGCTAAATTAATTGGTGAAACGAATGAAACGAGTGAAGTCAAATTAGATCAAACTTACTCACTTGTTGAATTAGCAACGGCTTATAATATTCCTCTGGCTGAAGTGTTTACTCAAGTAGAACTGGTAAAACGTACAGAGAAAACAGAAGTGTTGGAAATTCCAGCAGTATCAAGTGATGCGAAAGTGTTAATACCAGTCATTACCGGAGTTAACGGTGAATATGATTTATATGAGGCTTTTAAACGTTATACTGAAAACGTTGAATTCTTTGTAATTAAAGAGGAGTTGGGTTACGCTGCTTCAATTGCTGAATTAAAAACTAAATTATCAAATTACGATGTATTAGCGTTCCCAGATGGGTCAATTTTATCGAATCGTCTTCACTATGGACAAGCGATTGAATTGTTAATTGCAGATTTAAAAGATGAGTTAGAATCATTTATTCAAACTAAACATATTCTGGCTATTGGTGCATCATTTGCTGGTTTTGTCAGAAGTGGATTAATTGAATTTGGTGAAGTTAAGCCAGGTACGCAAATTGAGTTCAAAGCCAATCCATATGAGAAATTTATCTCAACAGTGGTTGACGTTAATGTGATCAAGGGTAGTGCGTATGCTACTCAAGGCACTTATTCAACGGCACTTGCAGGATATAGCTTGATTATCGATTTAGATGAGAAGAAATTTGAGCAACAAATTTTATCTAAATATACACACTTCTTTGAAGGTGAATTAGGAATTGATGCGATGACAGATCCTACCGGACATATACTAGGGCTTAATGCGAACTTTGAACGTTTTAACCGCGATGGATTCAATAACTTAAAGGTGAATGAAGCTCCATTTATTGCAAATCTATTAAAATTAGTTGATTAAACTTTAGTTAAGACCTTCAGCCAAGTATTACACTTAGCTGAAGGTTTTAAATTTAATCAAACATTTACAGACAAAATATAAGTATTACAATTAGCCTCATAATCGTTAAAATGATAAACTGGATAAAATAGATAGGAGGAAAACGCTTTGCAAACTGTAGAATATTGGATTGAGCAATTACAATTAGAAGGTCATCAAGAGGGCGGTTATTTTAAGCAAATCTTAAAATCACACTCAACTCACGATGGACGCGCGTTGTATACAAGTATTTATTTTCTGTTAACGTCCTCAAATCCTTCGCACTTTCATCGATTAACCGCAGATGAAGTTTGGTATTTCCATGAAGGATCCCCTTTAACTATTCATATGATTTATCCTGACGGACGTTATGAAACAATTGAGCTAGGGAAAGATATTGAAGCGGGCCAGCAATTGCAAGCAGTTGTACCTAAAAATGTTATTTTTGGTTCGACAGTTGAAGAGAATTATGCCTTGGTAAGTTGTATGGTTTCACCTGGTTTTGAATACGAAGATTTTGAGTTATTCAACCAAGATGAATTATTAACAGATTATCCAGAACATCGTGAAATAATTGAGCGTTTAACAATAGATTAGAGACTTTTGCGCATTTTATTTGTGATTTTAGGAATCCAATAAAAGAAAAAGATTAAATTTTTATGAGGTAAGCGTTTTATCGGAAAGAATTCTTTTTCATTCAGCTTCAAATGCGTTATAGTATAAGTTGGAATAAGATTGATGGCTTATAAGATGGAGGGAAACTGAGTGAATGAATATGCTTATCCGTTAGATCCGGATTGGTCTACTGAAGAAATGGTAAAAGTAATTGATTTCTTAGCTGCAGTTGAATCTGCTTATGAAGCTGGAATTGACGTAATGGATTTCCAAGCGAAATATCGCGTGTTTAAAGAAGTTGTAACAAGCATTAGTGGTGAAAAGCAAATTGATAGAGCATTTCAAGCTGCTTCGAATTACTCGATTTATCAGACCGTAAAACGAATGCGTGAGCTGTTAAAAGAAGAAGATGTGAGTCAAGCAACGACTAAAACACGTAAAATTAAAGTATCTTAGGAGGATTTTATGTTTGATTATCAGATGCATAGTCGCATATTAGTCTGGATGGAGACTGCTGCAGAAGAATTGAGAAGGTCTCACCAGCGAGATTTGAAGATTGAAGAAAAGAAAAATGCAGCTGACTTAGTTACTGAGATGGATAAAGCAACAGAAACATTTTTTGTTCAGAAGATTCGTGAACATTATCCAGAACACCAAATTATTGGTGAAGAAGGAATAAACGATGCCCCTGTAACAGATGTGTCGGGTACTGTATGGGTAATTGATCCAATTGATGGAACATTAAATTTTGTCAAACAAAAGAAAAATTTTGGCATTATGCTAGCTATTTTTGAGGACGGCTTACCAAAAGCAGGTTATATCTATGATGTAACGAACCATGATTTGTATTATGGTATTGTTGGTGTGGGTGTTTTTAGGAATCATCAAATTCTGGAACCTTTCAAGATTCAAACAATAAGTGAAGCGTTGATTGTTGGAAATATTGGGATGTTTGCGACTAATCGTGGCAATTCATTAGCATTATTAACTCAATCACTTGGCGCAAGAGCTTATGGCGCGGCCGCTTTAGAAATTATTTCAGTATTAAAAGGAGAAGCAGCCGTATATTACTCTTGTGGATTACAGCCATGGGATTTCGCTGCTGGTTGGGCATTGTGTGAAGCACTTGGCTTTAGAGCAACAACACCTGATAATCAAACATTAAATCTGTTAAAACGCTGTCCAGTGGTTTTTGGAAATCCATTGGTGCATGCGGAAGCATTGCAATTACTTAAAGAAACAAAAGAAATAGGGGAAATTAATGAAAACTCGTAATGATATTCGTAATATCGCAATTATTGCTCACGTTGACCACGGTAAAACATCTCTAGTAAATGAACTATTAGAACAATCTAGCACATTAGATGCTCGTACTGACATAGGCGATCGTGCAATGGATAGTAATGATATTGAAAGAGAACGTGGAATTACTATTTTGGCTAAAAACACTGCCGTAGATTATAAAGGCACACGTGTAAACATTCTAGACACACCAGGACACGCTGACTTTGGTGGAGAAGTTGAACGTATCTTGAAAATGGTTGATGGAGTAATCTTAGTAGTTGATGCTTATGAAGGAACAATGCCACAAACGCGTTTCGTACTGAAAAAAGCATTAGAACAGGGTTTAACACCAGTAGTAGTTGTAAACAAAATTGATAAACCTTCTGCTCGTCCTGAAGAAGTTGTTGACGAAGTATTAGAGTTATTAATTGAATTAGGCGCAGATGATGACCAATTGGAATTCCCGGTTGTTTATGCTTCGGCTTTAAACGGTACCTCAAGCGTATCCTCTGATCCGGCTGACCAAGAAAATTCAATGGATCCAATTTTTGATGCTGTATTGGAACATATTCCAGCACCTGTAGATAATAGTGACGAACCTTTACAATTTCAAGTTTCATTATTAGACTATAGTGAATATGTAGGACGTATCGGTATTGGTCGTGTATTCCGTGGTAAAATTAAAGTTGGAGATAGCGTATCATTAATAAAAATTGATGGTTCGACTAAAAACTTCCGTGTAACGAAAATTTTAGGTTTCTTTGGTTTAGATCGTATAGAAATTACTGAAGCAACTGCTGGTGATTTAATTGCATTATCAGGTATGGATGATATCTTCGTTGGTGAAACAGTTACCTCTACTGATACACAAGAAGCTTTACCAATTTTACATATTGATGAACCAACCATTGAGATGACATTTTTAACTAACAACTCGCCATTTGCAGGTCGTGAAGGTAAATATGTAACTTCTCGTAATTTAAGTGATCGTTTAATGCAACAATTACAAACGGATGTGTCATTAAAAGTTACACCAACTGATTCTCCAGATGCATTTGTTGTAGCTGGACGTGGAGAATTACATTTATCAATTTTAATTGAAAACATGCGTCGTGAAGGTTATGAATTCCAAGTTTCACGTCCAAAAGTAATTATTCGTGATATTGATGGTGTTCAATCTGAACCATTTGAACGTGTACAAATCGATACACCAGAAGAATATATGGGATCAATTATTGAAGCTTTAGGTCAAAGAAAAGCAGAAATGGCTGACATGATTAACACAGGTAATGGTCAAATTCGTATGGTATTCTCTGTACCAGCTCGTGGTTTAATTGGCTTCTCAACTGAATTTATGTCAATGACTCGTGGTTATGGTATTATTAACCATACATTTGATGAATATCGTCCAATGATCAATGCAAGTATTGGTCGCCGTCGTAATGGTACATTAGTATCAATCGATAACGGTCAAGCGACAACCTACAGTATCATGAACTTAGAAGACCGTGGAACAATCTTTATTGAACCAGGTGCGGAAGTTTATGCGGGTATGATAGTTGGTGAACATAATCGTGAGAATGACTTAACAGTAAATATTACGAAAGCAAAACAATTAACGAATGTTCGTTCTGCTAATAAAGACCAAACATCTGTAATTAAACGCCCACGTAAATTAACTTTAGAAGAATCAATTCAGTTTATGGATGAAGATGAGTACTGTGAAGTAACGCCAGAAAGCATTCGCTTACGTAAACAAATCTTAGATAAGAGTGCTCGTGAAAAAGCAACTAAGAAAAAAGATTAATCATAATATTTAGAAAGCCTTTGGGAGAAACATTCTTCCAAAGGTTATTTTTTAAATTGGAGGTTTATATGAAAAGATATTTGGGAACAATGCTATTATTAATTGTAGCCATTATATGGGGAACCGGTTTTGTGGCTAGTGCCTTGGCGCTCGATAATTACACACCATTTCAAATACTCGCACTAAGATTCAGCCTAGCGTTTGTCATTTTATTAGGGATGAATTTAAATAAACTATCGCAATTAACTTGGCAAAAAATGCGTAATGGCGGTTGGATGGGTGTGACTTTATTCCTAGCTTTTTCCTTTCAAACAATCGGTTTACAATATACATCAACTTCAAAGAATGCTTTTCTAACCGCTACAAATATTGTGATCATTCCATTTCTAACATGGTTTGTCTTAAAAAGACCTTTATCATGGAATGCGATAATTGGAGCGAGTATTACTCTAGGCTGTATTGGTTTATTATCTTTAGATGGGACTGTATCAGGCTTGAATTTCGGTGATGTATTAACATTAATCTGTGCTGTGTTGTTTGCTTTGCAAATATTCCTAACAGAGTATTATGCCGAAGAATTAGCGACATGGGAAATAATGTTGTTACAAATGGGTACTGCAGCGCTACTTTCTTGGGCAATGGTTCTATTTGAAGGAGAAGCACAGCTCAACTTAAGTATTTCTGCAATATCACCGATTATGTATTTAGGCTTATTCAGCACGTTAGTTGCCTTTGGTTTACAAACCTATGCACAGAAATTTACAACAAGTAATCAAGCTTCTTTAATACTATCTACAGAGGCATTCTTCGGAATGGTTGCGGCAGTCATTATATTAAAAGAGGCACTCACGATTAATTTACTAATAGGTGCTGCTTTAATATTCTGCGGCATTCTAATGGTAGAATTAAATTCATCTAAATTGTTCAATAATATGAAGAAACTTGAAAAAGAATTATAATCAAAATACAGGTAAGTAGAACGAAGCCCCAGAAGTGAGTTTTTTACGCGAACTTTTGGGGCTTGTGTTTGTTTTTAAAAGATTAAATTGATGTTGCGAACTTGGTAATGCATAGCAATTTTAGAATTAATTTCGTAATATGATAGAGCTTTTGCTTGTACTAAACAAATTTGGATTGGTTAAACTAGAAGATTTATTAATTCCTATCAAATGAGTTTTACGTTCATTTTAAATATGAGCAGTTTTTTTGAAATATTTCGAATTAATGTTATAATTGGACTGTAATAAAAATTAGGAGGAATTTAATTATGGCTTTTGAATTACCAAAATTACCTTATGCTTATGATGCTTTAGAACCAACAATCGATGCACAAACTATGGAAATCCACCATACAAAACACCACAACGCTTATGTGACAAACTTAAATAATGCAGTAGAAGGAACAGAATTCGCTGAAAAATCAATTGAAGATTTAGTAGCGAATTTAAATGAAGTTCCAGAAGATAAACGTACAGCGGTTCGTAACAATGGTGGGGGACATTTAAACCACACATTATTCTGGGAACAATTACAAGCTCCTTCAGATGCAAATGAAATACCAACAGAATTTGCTGCTAAATTAGAAGCAACTTTTGGTTCAGTTGATGCATTTAAAGAACAATTCGCAGCAGCAGCAGCTGGCCGTTTTGGTTCAGGTTGGGCATGGTTAGTGTTAGATAATGGAGAACTTAAAGTAACTTCAACACCTAACCAAGATAACCCTGTTACAGAAGGACAAACACCATTATTAGGTTTAGACGTTTGGGAACATGCATATTACTTAAACTATCAAAACCGTCGTCCAGATTACATTGCAGCATTCTGGTCAGTAGTGAACTGGGATGTTGTTGTAGAGCGTGCAAACGCATAATTTTATTAAAAAACAGCGGAAATCGTTAATGATTTTCGCTTTTTTGTTTTATAAGTTTTATGGTGCTTTACCAAGGTTTGTATCACATTAAGCTGATTGTTTTCCAAGGCGATGGTCGCTTTCAAAGCCTTACAGTTGTTAGGGCTCTGTCTACTTCGTTTTGTACCGCATTGGAAAACAAGTCGCTAATCTACACTTTATGATCTTAATAGAATCATTGAAGAATAGGGTAGAGATTTTCTATAGTGTTGGGCAATACCAATTCAATGTTGAAACTCGCGGTTTGAGTTTGAACATTGAGGGCTTCAATCATCAAACTCAGACGCCGAGTTAACACATTGAAAGACAAACATCACCTTTAACACGATGCCTAGCTAGTTCTGTATTAAATTATCCATAAGCTCTCTTTATTTGAATAATATAAGGGTTAATTAGTTTTATGTTATATTATCAAGCTTTGTAGTTCGCTCAGCTAATCGATTTCCAAGGCTGTGCTCGCTTTCAAAGTTTCGCTGACGTTCTTACTTTTTCAATACAATCGACTAGGTTCTGCATAATGTTTTTAGTATTTCTATGATAAATTATAATGATATGCTAAGTCTGTTAGCTCAACTGAAAATCATGATAAAATGCTAAAGAAAAGCAGTTGATTAAACCAAAACAGTCCTCGGATAAATACCGAGGTTGTTTTGGTTTATATTATTACAATTAATAAGTTCATGGAATCGACAATTTATTAAAATGTTAATCGAATTAA
>Ga0194138_10001071_pt1 | contig 13048 bp, 12 predicted proteins | sample TARM_MetaG_T2_14_FD_134022 | JGI IMG/M metagenome (GOLD analysis project Ga0194138, IMG submission 134022) | Freshwater microbial communities from Pennsylvania, USA, analyzing microbe dynamics in response to fracking - TARM_MetaG_T2_14 (version 2) | ecosystem: Environmental > Aquatic >...
CGCCGGAACCACCAGGGGTGGATGGGTTCGGTCCTTGTCCACAACGGTCCCATTCAGATGAGATCGCCGTGAATCAGGCTCCGGAGGAGCCAACGCGTTGAGCTCGGGGGCCATGCCCCCGAGGGACGTCCATAAGAATAAAGGCGCGCCCCGGGAGGGGTGCACGCGGAATGTGGGACGTTGGGACGATGTGGATCATGCACCGCCGGAACCACGTTCCCGCTTGCTTCCTTCCGCCGCGACGCCTACAAAAGACCCACCCCATGTCCACGTCCGCCTCTCCATACAACCAGGACTATTTCGACCGGCAACAACCGGTCGGAGAATTCGGCGCATGGGCCAACGCCCCCTTCTTTCAGCCCCACCTCGCCCCGGGGGACACCGTGCTCGACTTCGGCTGCGGCGGCGGATTCCTCCTGCGCGCACTCCCCTGCAAAAAACGCATCGGCGTCGAAATCAATCCCCACGCCGCCGCGGCCGCGCGGGAGAACGGACTCGAAGTGGTCGCCGACGTATCCAACCTGCCGAAAGCCTCCATCGACGCCGTCATCACCCACCATGCCCTGGAACACGTGCGATATCCCCTCGGCGACCTGCTCGATCTCCACGCCGTTCTACGTCCCGGAGGCCTCATCGTCTGTATCGTACCCTGTGAAGCCGTGTCGACCCGGTTCCGACCCGACGACCCCGATCATCACCTCTACGGCTGGAGCCCCCAATCCCTCGGCAACCTCTTCATCGAAGCGGGATTCCACGTCGAATCCTCACGCCCCCTCTACCACACCTGGCCTCCCGGATACCGCCACATCGCCCGTGTCGGGAGGGCTCGCCTCTTCCATCTCGCCTGCCGAATCTACGGCCACCTCGCCTGGACCCGCTTTCAGATCAAACTCGTCGCCCGAAAACCCCACTGAACCGGCCTCAAGTTCATGCCGTTCAGGGTTGACCCTCGCCGGACCAGCCCATATAGCGGTCCCCCTCTTACAACTCAACCCGGAGAAGGCTGATATGGCTACGATCAATTTCGGTGGTGTCGAAGAAGAAGTCATCACCCGCGACGAATTCACGCTCGAAAAGGCAAAGGACGTCCTCAAGGACGAAACCATCGCCGTGATCGGCTACGGCGTGCAGGCGCCCGCCCAGGCACTGAACCTCAAAGACAACGGGTTCAACGTCATTATCGGCGCCCGCAGCCACGACCGCGCCCTCGAAGACGGCTGGGTCGAAGGCGAGGACCTGTTCGAAATCGAAGACGCGCTCGCCAAGGGCACCGTCATCCTGTTCCTCGTGTCCGACGCCGGTCAGAAACAACTCTGGCCCACCGTCGAAAAGCATCTCACCGACGGAAAGGCCCTGGTGTTCTCCCACGGGTTCGGTCTCGTCTACAGCGACATCACCGGCATCAAACCCGCCGACAACATCGATGTCCTTCTGGTCGCCCCGAAGGGCTCCGGCCTCAACGTGCGCCGCAACTTCCTCAGCGGCGCAGGCATCAACAGCTCCTTCGCCGTGTCCCAGGACGCCACCGGCAAGGCGGACGACCGCTGCAAGGCCCTCGGCATCGGCATCGGCTCCGGCTTCCTCTTTCCGACCACCTTCGAAAAGGAAGTCACCTCCGACCTCACCGGCGAACGCGGCATCCTCATGGGCGCCCTCTGCGGCGTCATGGAGGCCCAGTACGACGTGCTCCGTAAAAACGGACACAGTCCCTCGGAAGCCTTCAACGAAACCGTCGAGGAACTCACCCAGTCCCTCATCCGCCTGGTCGACGAGAACGGGATGGATTGGATGTACGCCAACTGCTCCGTCACCGCCCAGCGCGGCGCGCTCGACTGGCGCCCGGAATTCAAAAAGGCCACCCTCCCCGTGTTCGACGAGTTGTACGCCTCCGTGAAATCCGGACGCGAGGCCCAGCGCACCATGGACATGGGCAGCCGCCCGGACTACAAACAGATCCTCGAAAAGGAACTGTCCGAAATGTCCAACAGCGAAATGTGGTCCACCGGACGCGAAGTCCGCAAGCTGCGCCCCAAGGGCAAAGCCTCCACCAGCACCCGCGGCATCAAAGGCCGCGGCGTGGACCAAGGCTGACCCCGCTCCCATGACAAAGCCGCCCAGGCAAGCGGCCCACAAAAAAGAGGATGGAAACCCCATCCTCTTTTTTGTGGGCCCGCTATAAGGGCCGGACTACATCGACTCCAACGCCGCCCGGAAGGTGGCGCTGGGGAACATCGCCGCCGTCGCCTTGGCGAAGTCGGGATGGTAATATCCGCCGATATCCACCGGCCGTCCCTGGGTCGCGTCGATCTCGCCGATGATCGCGTCCTCGTTGGAGGACAGCTTCTCGGCCAGCGACGCGAAACGTTCCTTGAGTTCCACATCCTCGCTCTGCGCCGCCAGGGCTTCCGCCCAATACAGCGCCAGATAGAAATGGCTACCGCGATTGTCCCGCTCGTTCACCTTGCGCAACGGGGATTTGTTCTCGCTCAGGACCCGGCCGGTGGCCGCGTCCAGCGTCTTCGCCAGCACGCGCGCCTTCGGATTGTCGGCCTTCTCCGCCACATCCGCGATCGACACCGCCAGGGCTAGGAACTCGCCCAGGGAATCCCAGCGCAGATGCCCTTCCTTGAGGAACTGCTGAATGTGCTTCGGAGCCGAACCGCCCGCGCCGGTCTCGTACAATCCGCCCCCCGCGAGCAACGGCACGATCGATAGCATTTTGGCGCTGGTTCCCAGCTCCAGAATGGGGAACAGGTCGGTCAGATAATCCCGCAACACATTGCCCGTGACCGAAATCGTGTCGAGTCCCTGCCGCGCCCGCTCACAGGTCACCCGCGTGGCCTCCACCGGAGGCAGGATCTCAACCTCCAACCCTTCGGTGTCGTGTTCCGGCAGATACGCCTTCACTTTCTGAATCAGGTTCGCGTCGTGCGCACGGTTCTCGTCCAGCCAGAAGATCGCCATCGCGCCCGTGGCGCGGGCCCGGGCCACGCCCAGCCGCACCCAGTCGCGAATCGCCACGTCCTTGGTCTGGCATCCACGCCACAAATCCCCTTCGTTCACGTCGTGACGCATCAGCTCGTTTCCGTCCGAGTCCACCACCTTCACCGTTCCGGACTTCGGAATCTCGAAGGTCTTGTCATGGGACCCGTATTCCTCGGCTTTTTTGGCCATCAGCCCCACGTTGGACACGCTGCCCATCGTCGTCACGTCGAACGCCCCGTGCTCCTTGCAGAAGTCGATGGTTTCCCGGTACACGCCCGCGTACGACCGGTCCGGAATCAACGCCCGAGTGTCGTGCTGGTTTCCGTCCGGACCCCACATCTTGCCGCCCGCGCGAATCGCCGCCGGCATGGAGGCGTCGATGATAATATCGCTCGGCACGTGCAGGTTGGTGATCCCCCGGTCCGAATCCACCATCGCCAGATCCGGCTGCGCCGCGTACACCGCCTTCACGTCCTTTTCAATCTCCGCCCGTGTGTCTTCCGGCAGCTCGTCCAGACGATTCAGCAGATCGCCGATCCCGTGATTGGGATGGAAGCCGATCTGTTTCAGCGTCTCGGCGTGTTTCGTAAGCAGATCCTCGAAATACACGCTCACCGCGTGCCCGAAAATGATCGGATCCGAGACTTTCATCATCGTCGCTTTCATGTGCAGCGACAACAACACACCCTCCTCCTTGGCTTTCTTGATTTCCTCCGCCAGATAGGCTCGCAGGGCGTCCCGGCGCATCACCGCGCCGTCGAACACCTCGCCCTCCTCCAACGGGAAGAAATCTTTGAGCACGGTCTCGCCACCATCGGCTTCCAACACGATCTTCACCTTCGTCGCCGCGTCGAGCGTCCGGGACAGCTCGGACCCGAAAAAGTCGCCCTCGGTCATATGCGCCACGGTGGTTTTGGAGTCCTTGGACCAGTCGCCCATGGAGTGGGGATTCTTGCGGGCGTTCTCCTTCACCGGAGCCGCCACCCGCCGATCCGAATTGCCTTCCCGCAACACCGGATTCACCGCGCTGCCCAGCACCTTCCCGTAACGGGCCTTCACCTCTTCCTCTGCCTCCGTCTTCGGCTCCGAAGGATACTCCGGCACTGCGTATCCGTGCGCCCGCAACTCCTTGATCGCCGCCTTCAACTGCGGGATCGACGCGCTGATGTTGGGCAGTTTGACGATGTTCGCCTCCGGTGTCTTCGCCAGCCCCCCCAGCGCCGCCAACGTGTCCTCCACCTTCTGGTCCGCGTCCAGCGCGTCGGGGAAGGCCGCCAGAATCCGCCCGGCCAGGGAAATATCCCGCAACTCCACATCGATACCGGCCGCCCCGGTGAACGTCCGGAGAATCGGCAACAGGGAACAGGTCGCCAGCATCGGCGCCTCGTCGGTCCAGGTGTAGTGAATTTTATGGGAAGATGAACTCATGAAGTCTCCTCTAAAGTGGCTGTGTCTATGAAAAGGCGCGAATATGCATGAAAATCCCCACGATGCAAGAAAGGAGCGCCGCCTGCCAGGCGGCAACCGGAGAGTCACCGGTTTCAGTTTTCAGGTTTCAGGTTTCCGGTTTCAGAGAAAAGAACCATTCCACCCTCCCCATGCCCAGCAACCCTTTCCCACAACGCTCTGTCTTCCTTTCCCTCTCCGTCCCTCCGTGGTGACCCAGATCCAAAATGCAATACTCCTAAAACCGCCAGCCCACCGCCGCACGTAAACCGTTCAAGTCCACCTCCGCGCCTTCCGGATCCAACCACCGATACCCCAAGCGCACCGTAAGCTGCTCATACCGAAACACCATCCCCGCGTCCACATCCCGCAATTCCACCCCGTCGAACCAGCTCCACACCGGACGCACCTCCACCCCCGCCCACTCCAATGGCCACCACCGCACCGGTGACGCAAAGGAGAATCCCGATTCCGATTCCCCGCCCCGCAACCAGGCGCCCCCCAATCCAAGATCCCACTCCAACCGCCGTGTCACCGCCATCCGGTACAACAGATGCGCCTGAATCAAACTCAACGTATCGTCCTCCGATTCCTCTACAAATCGCGTGGCCCGCACCGACCCCGCGGCAAGCCCGTGTCCAACCTCCACCCCCACATCGTAGGCCGTCACGTCCTCGTCCACCCACTGAACACCCGTCTGCATATTCACCACCGGAACCAGCGGCTCGCCGGGCTCCCGCTCCTCGGCCACCGCGTCGGCATGAGCTCCCCCCGCCAGCAATCCGATACCAATCATCTTCCCCAAAAACCCGATCCAGGGATCATCATTCTTGTCGGAAGAGGAGGCGGACCTGAAGGATTTCTTCGAGCCATGTCCCTCGAACGACCCCTCGAAGCGATCCAGCCGCCCGTCGCCAAATCCATACAGATGCGCGCCGAACACAAGCCACGCCCCCAGTATCCGAAGGCTACGCGTCCCGATCCTCTTCTTCCGGCGATACATCCTGCTCCTCCTCGGGTGTCTCCGGTGGAGATGCCTCTTCCGATTCCGATCCGGCCTCCGCGTCAGCCCGCTTCTTCTCCGCCGACTCTTCCGCCTCCCCTTCCGGTTCCGGGGCCTCCTCCTTCTCCTTCAACTCCATCTCCCGTTGCAGATTCCGGCGCATCTCGGCCATACCCGGAAGATCATCCAGGCTCTTCAGCCCGAAATGCTCCAAAAACATCTGAGTCGTGCCGTACAACCACGGTTTGCCCGGCAGTTCACTGCGCCCCACCACCTTCACCAATCCCATCTCCAACAAATTGCGCACGATCGAATCCGCCGCCACCCCACGGATCGACTCGATCTGCGAGCGCTGAATCGGCTGACGGTAGGCGATGATCGACAGAGTCTCCAGCGCCGGTTTCGACAGCTTGCTCGCCTTCCCCTTTTCCAGCAGCTCCCGCAACCACGGCCCAACGGATTTCACATTCCGCAGCCGGAACCCGCCCGCGATTTCCACCACCTCCAATCCCATCCGGTTCTCCTCCAGCTCCACCTTCAATTCCTCCAGCGCCGCCGTGACGTCTTTCAACGAAATTTCGATAAAGGTCGACTCGATTCCCTCGTAAGTCTCCGCCGTGCGTTTGAACACGTTCACCATCTGACGCGGCGTCAACGGTTCCCGCGTGGCGAACAGCATCGCGCACAGGATCTCCTTGATCTCGGGAATCGCCTCCGGATTACTCATCTCCGCCGCCTCCCAACACGTCCGATGCCTCGCGCTCCTCCAAGGCCGGCCCCTCCTCGTCCTCCGATTTCAACAGCAGAATATCCGTGAACTCCCCCGGCTCCTGCGCCGCCCGCAACTGTTTCATCCGAATCAACTCCAGAATCGCCAGGAAGGTACACACCATCTCGCTGCGCGACCGCATGTCCCGGAACAGCCCGTGCAAACTCTTCTTCTTCCCCTTTCGCACGATCTCGGTCATCAGGTAGTCCACCTTGTCCGCCACCGTGAACTTCTCGGCGAAAATCTCCGTCAGCTCCTCGCTCTCGGCCCGCTTGAGTATTTCGCTGAAACTGCTCAGCAGATCGAAAATACTCACGTCCCGCAGCGCCAGCCCGGAATCCTTCTCGATCGCCACGTGGTCCCCCTCCGGGAAAAACACGTTGTGCTGTGACTCCTCCAACTCCTCCAGGGTGTTCGCCGCGTCCTTGAATTTCTTGTACTCCACCAACTGACGCACCAAATCCAGCCGCGGATCCTCCTCGTCCTCCTCCAACTCCGGCCGCTCCTCCTCCGGCAACAACATCCGACTCTTGATCAACATCAACGTCGCCGACATCACCAGAAACTCTCCCGCGATGTTCAGGTCCAGCATCCGCATCAGATTCAAGTGCTCGTTGTACTGATCGCAGATCCGTTCGATCGGGATGTCGTAAATATCGACCTCCTCCTTCTTAATCAAAAACAGCAGCAGATCGAGCGGACCCTCGAAAACCTCCAGGCTGACCTTGTAATCGTCGGTGTGTTCGTCCATGGCGTTACTCCAGGCCCGCGGCGCGGCGGGCGGCGTTCAAAACCGGTTGCATGGCCTTTCGGGCGCGCATGGCGCCGTCCCGAAGCACATCCTCCACCTCGTCGGGATTCCGTTCCAGCTCCTCCCGCCGTTCCCGGTAGGGGCCAAACTGTTCTTCAATTTTCCCGGCCAGCGCCTTCTTCGCCTCGCCGTACCCCATGCCCCCGGCCCGATACCGCTCCGCAAGCTCCGCCTGCTCTTCCTCCGAGGCGAACAGCTTGTACAACGCGAACACGTTGCAGGTCTCCGGATTTTTCGGATCCTCCAACGGCGTGCTGTCCGTCACCACCCGCATCACCGTCTTCCGCACCTTCTTGGGCGGACCGAAAATCTCGATCGTGTTGTCGTAGGACTTCGACATCTTCTGCCCGTCCACTCCCGGCACCACCGCCACTTCCTCGCGGATCGCCGCCTCCGGCATCTTGAACACTTCCTCGCCCGTGCGGCGATTGAACTTCCCCGCCAAATCGCGGGCGATCTCCAAATGCTGTTTCTGATCCTTGCCCACCGGCACCCGATCCGCGTTCACACACAGAATGTCCGCCGCCATCAAGACCGGATACGCGAACAGCGCGTGGGTCGCATCGATTCCCCGGGCCGTCTTGTCCTTGAAACTGTGCGCCCGCTCCAACAACCCCATCGGACACACCAGACTCAGCAGCCAGGCCAGCTCATGCACCTCCGGCACGTCGCTCTGCCGGTAAAACACGGTTTTGGACGGATCCAGGCCCAACGCCAGAAAATCCAAGGCCACCCCTTGGGTATACTCCCGCAAGGCCGCCGCCTCCGCCACCGTGGTTTGCGCGTGATAGTTGGCGATAAACAAAAACACCTCGCCCTCCTCCTGCAAGGCCAAGGCCGGTTTCATGGCACCAAAGTAGTTGCCGATATGTAGTTTGCCGGATGGCTGGATGCCCGTCAGCACTCTCATGCGTCTCGTCCTGTCGTGGGGGTTCGTGTTCCGTCGCGTCCGCCGGAATTATCCCATCCCGCCTCCACAGGCAATGGAAAATCACCCCAAGTTCACCAAACACGCTGGAAAATACGGGTTCATTAAGGCCAAGACAGTGGGAAGGTCTCCCTTGAGGTGGGGATGCAAATTCACCCCCTCCCGGGCGCGATTTCAAAAAAGTCGCCCCGAATCTCCTTCGCTTTTTTTCCGAGATTCCTGTAAGAATGAGTGCCCATAAACGCCGAATCAACGAATGAAAGACCACATCGACACTCTTGCGCTGCTCCTTGCGGCCGAACAACATCCCCACCTCAAAGACCAGCCCGAATACCGGGAGGCCAAGCAAAAGCTCGAGGAATCCGCCTCTCTGCAGGCCGATTTCGCGGACAGCAAGGCGTTTTTCGAGGTGCATCCGGTGCTCGTGGGCGTGGATCGCATGCCCACCGACACCCGCGCGCGCATCGAATCCGCCCTGCGGCGCGAAATGGGAGAAGACAGCGACAGGTCGAAGAGGCCCGAATTAACCCCCTGGACCATTCGCACCCAGTTCGCCTGGGCCGCCGTGCTGGTCCTCCTGCTCGCGGGCATGGCGGTGCTCTCCACCTCCATCATCAACCAGCAGGAGCGCCGGCAACGCCGTATCGCGCGCAGCACCCTGCCTCCCCTTCAAGCCTTTCAAAGCTTCGTGGCCGATACCGTGCAACAACGCATTCCCCTGCAAGAGCGGGATCCCGACGCCTCCCAACTCATCGCATGGCTTCGGGAACAGGGCGCGTCCCCGCTGAACGTCCCCGCCGACCTCGCGAACAACGAAACGCTCGGCTGCGCCTACTTCGACGGCCCCCACGGCAAAATTTCCCTCCTCTGTTTCGGAGCGGATGAACAAGTCGTTCACCTTTTCATCACCCCTTCCCGGACCCTCAACCTCTCAGCCGCCCGATCTCCCCGCGCCTTCGAACTGAGAAACCGGGCGGCGGTCCAGTGGAACGACACCGAGAACGCCTACCTCCTCATCGCGCACAACCCGAACACGCCTCTGCCCGAGCGCTTCCTCCCCCACGACACCAGCCGCGTTCCCCCTACGTCGTCCCAACGCCATCTTCTTGCCTCCCTGTAAAAAGCGAGGCGTCCCGATCGCAATCAGGAAGAGGCGTCCCGCCCGTGACCCGGACAAAAAGGCCCTGTTCTTCGTGCATCCGCGGTTCCCTTCCACCTGAAGGCACCCCCGGCTCGAGCCCAACCTCCCCACTCACAAAAAAAGACCCGACCGCGGCAATGCGGTCGGGCGCTCGTTTCATCCGGGTCGGATGACCGTTATTCGGCGGGTTCCTCTTCCGGTTCCGGAGCCGCCACGCCTTCGGCGTCCGCTTCGGAATCCGGCGCGGCACCGCCCTCCATACCGGCGTCCCCACCCTCGGCCGACGGCGCCGATTGCTCGATGCCCGGAGAAGGGGGGGGCTCGTAGGACAGGGTGTTCTGCCGGGAATAGAGATAGGCCAGAGCGACCGTGTTCAGCAGAAACACGCTGGCGAACAGAATCGTCGCCTTGGTCATCACGTTGCCCGTGCGGGCCCCGAAGAGCTGCTCACTCATACCCCCGCCCAGCGCGCCACCCAGACCGCCTCCGCCTTTCGACGGTTGCACCAGGATGATCAGCGTCAGCAGGATGCTGATGAGAATTTCGAGTACGATCAGGATTCCGATCAGAATGTTCATGAGGAGTTCTCCGTTGGGGCCAACCGCGGACTTACGCGTCCACGGCGGCTTTCACAATATCCACAAAGGACGTCGCGTCAAGCGCCGCGCCGCCGATCAGTCCACCATCGATGTCCGGCTTGGACAGCAATTCGGCCGCGTTGGCCGGCTTCATGCTGCCTCCGTACTGGATGCGCACCGCGTCGGCCGTGGTCTGATCGCTCAGCTTCGCCAGCAGACCGCGAATCAGGGCGTGCACCTCCTGCGCCTGTTCGGGCGAGGCGGTTTTGCCGGTGCCGATCGCCCAGACCGGCTCGTACGCCACCACCACGTTGCGGAGTTCCGAAGCCGACAGCCCCTCCAGTCCGCCGTTGATCTGGGTCGTGATCACCTCTTCGATCTTGTCCGCTTCACGCTCTTCCAGCGTTTCGCCGACACAGACGATGGGTTTGAGACCCGCGGCCAAGGCGGCCACCACTTTCTTGTTCACCGAGGCGTCGGTTTCCGCGAAGTACTGACGGCGCTCGCTGTGACCGATGATCACGTAACGGCAATACTGTTCCCGCAGCATTTCGGCGGAAATCTCGCCCGTGTAGGCGCCGTTCGGCTCGAAGTGCATGTTCTGGGCGCCCACGGCGATCTGACTGCCTGACACCTCTTGGCTCACCGCGGCGATCGCGGTGAACGGGGGGCACAGCACCACGTCCACTTTGGCCTCGGATTCGAGTTCACGTTTGATCGCGGCCGAGAGCGATTGCGCCTCGGACACGGTCTTGTTCATCTTCCAGTTCCCAGCGATAATTTTTTTACGCATGTCGTGTTTCCTTTCGATTATTTGTCGGTCAGCGCCGCGAGTCCGGGCAGGTCCTTGCCCTCCATCAGTTCCAGGCTGGCGCCGCCGCCCGTGCTGATGTGGGTGATCTTGTCGGCGAGGCCGGCTTTCTTGACCGCGCTCACGGAGTCGCCGCCGCCGATGATGCTCACGCAGTCCGCGTCCGCCACGGCCTGCGCCACCGCGTTGGTGCCGGCGGCGAAGGGTTGCATTTCAAAACAGCCCATAGGGCCGTTCCACACCACCGTTTTCGCCCCGGCGATTTCCGCCGTGAACAGCTCGCGGGTCTTCGGTCCGATGTCCAGGCCTTCCCAGCCATCCGGAATGTCGCCCTCGGCGATCTTCGTGTTCGCCTCGGCGCTGAAGTCGTCCGCGATCACGTTGTCGACCGGCAACAGCAGTTTCACACCCTTCGCCTTGGCGTCGGACAGGATCTGCTTGGCCAGGTCCAGCTTGTCGTCCTCATGGATCGAGCCGCCGATGGTCTGTCCCTGCACCTTGAAGAAGGTGTAGGCCATTCCGCCGCCAATCAGCAGCGTGTCGACCTTGTCCATCAGGTTGATGACCACGTCGATCTTGCCGGAAATCTTGGCGCCGCCGATGATCGCCACAAAGGGATGCTCCGGGGCTTCCAGCGTTTTCGCCAGGTAATTGATTTCCTTTTCCAGCAGAAAGCCGGCCGCGCAGTTGTCGAAATATTTGGTGACCACGGCCATGGAGGCGTGGGCGCGGTGCGCGGTACCAAAGGCGTCGTTCACGTACACGTCGCCGAGATCGGCGAGTTTCTTGGCGAACGCGTCCTGCGCGGATTGATCCACGCCCTTGCCTTCCTCTTCGGGATGGAAGCGGAGGTTTTCCAGCAGCAACACCTGTCCCGGCTGCAGGGCGCCGGCCTTGGACACGGCCTGTTCGCCCACACAATCGTCGGCGAAATCGACCGGCTTTCCGATCTTGTCGGACAGCGCGGACACCACCGGTTTCAGGGAGAACTCCGGCTTCACCTCGCCCTTGGGACGGCCCAAGTGGCTCATGAGGATCAGGGAGCCTCCCTGTTCCAGCACGTAGGTGATGGTCGGAAGCGCGGCTTCAATCCGGGTGTCGTCCCCGACGGTGCCGTCGTCGTTGACGGGCACATTGAAATCCACGCGCATAAGGACTTTTTTGCCCTTCACATCGATATCGGTCACAATTTTCTTATTCATGAGTTCCTTCTTTCCTGAGCGCAACACATCCCGAAGCCTTCAAAACGAAGCGCTTCGGGATGCGTCAATCGGTTCACCGGTGCGGATCAGCCCTTGGACGCCACGTGGGCGATCAGGTCGAGCACCTTGCAGGAGTAGCCCCACTCGTTGTCGTACCAGGAGACCAGCTTCACGAAGTTGTCGTTCAGCGCGATGCCGGCGTCGGCGTCGAACACGGAGGTCTCGGAGTGGTGAATGAAGTCGGTGGACACCACGGCGTCTTCCGTGTAGCCCAGCACGCCCTTCATCGGACCTTCGGAGGCCGCTTTGATCGTGGCCTTGATGTCGTCGTAGGACGCGGATTTCTCCAGGCGGCAGGTCAGGTCCACCACGGAAACCGTGGAGGTCGGCACCCGGAACGCCATGCCGGTCAGCTTGCCGTTCAGGTCCGGGATCACCTTGCCGACGGCCTTCGCGGCGCCGGTGCTGGAGGGAATGATGTTGTAGCCGGCCGCGCGGCCGCCGCGCCAATCCTTGGCGGAGGGGCCGTCCTGGGTCTTCTGCGTGGCGGTCACGGCGTGCACGGTGGTCATCAGACCTTCGACGATGCCGAAGTTGTCATGGATCACCTTGGCCAGCGGCGCCAGGCAGTTGGTGGTGCAGGAGGCGTTGGAAATCACGTCCATGGACGGATCGTAGCTGTCCTCGTTCACGCCCATCACGAACATCGGAGCGTCGGGAGACGGAGCGGACACGATCACCTTCTTGGCCCCGCCCTTGAGGTGCGCGGACGCCTTTTCGATGTCCTTGAACACGCCGGTGGACTCGACGATGTAGTCGGCGCCGGAATCGGACCAGGCGATGGCCGCGGGGTCTTTCTCGTTGAAAACCTTCACTTCCTTTCCGTTGACCATGAGCTTGCCGCCCTCGGCCTTCACTTCGCCGTCGAACCGACCGTGAATCGTGTCGTACTTGATCATGTAGACCATGTATTCCAGGTCGATGAACGGGTCGTTGATGCCCACCACCTCGACGGCGGGGTTGTCCATGGAGGCGCGGAAGACGAGACGTCCAATCCGCCCAAAGCCGTTGATACCTACTTTCGCTGCCATTGTGTGAGTTCCTTCAGTTAATGGGTTGTGTTCTGGTAGAAAAAAAGTCCGACCGCAATCCGTGCCGGTCGTGGCGCGATATACCCCAGCACCCCCAGCAGGTCAAACAAGTTTCCGATGAATTTTCTGATATTCAGGACAAATCATATCTGCTTTTATTCGCGCATCAAAAACTCTCCGGGAAAATCTATTGATCTCACTTCTAAAATATCGGTTAATGTCCGCCATGAACACTCGCATTAGATTCCTCATCGTTTCCCTCCTCCTGTCCGCGGGCGCGCTC
>Ga0194138_10001072_pt1 | contig 13040 bp, 9 predicted proteins | sample TARM_MetaG_T2_14_FD_134022 | JGI IMG/M metagenome (GOLD analysis project Ga0194138, IMG submission 134022) | Freshwater microbial communities from Pennsylvania, USA, analyzing microbe dynamics in response to fracking - TARM_MetaG_T2_14 (version 2) | ecosystem: Environmental > Aquatic >...
GCGACCGGCCGCACCTATCATGTCGAGGGCCAGGTCATGGGAGGTTTCCGCCGGCAGGCGGAACATCAGCGAGCGCAGGATGGAGTACATGGGCAACGCCTTGAAAGCCGGAAAAAGAGGGCGAAGAGTATAGCACTGCGACGCCGCTGGCGGTGACTGCGTCAGCCGGCGTCGAGCCGGCGGATGTCCAGCAGTTGCCCCTGCTCGGTAAACTCCAGCTCAAAACTGCCGTAAATCCCCTCGCGACTGAGAAAACGCCTCAGGTGGTGTGCCGGCAGGCTGATGCTGCGCCCGTCACGGGCGTGCATCAGTACCCGTTCGGCGCGTCCCTGGTACCAGGCCAGATAACGCTCGGCCGGCAGCGCCAGATCAACGATCAGTCGCGGCATTCAGCGCCCTCACCGGCTGCCACACCCAGGCGCGAGCTTTGCGCCAGATCCAGCAGTTCACGCATGGCCACGGCGATCATCGGATAATCGCCGCTGCCGGCAGCGCGCAGTTCACCGAGCATGTTGCGCCAGCGCTGGCAGTGCAGCGTGTTCTGCCCCAGCCACTGCTCGATCAGCGCCGCCACCGGTTGCTCCTCGGTGCCGCCCTGCAGGGCGGCCACTGTCATGCTGCGTACCTGCCAGTCCAGGTCGTCGCGGTAGCTTTCACGGGCCAGCGCCTGCCAATGGTTGTCCACAGACAGCTGATTGATCTGCTGGGCGAACCAGGGCAGTTGCAATTCGCTGCCCAGGCCAAAGAACACCTGGGCTACCCGCTCGCTGGGCTGGTCGGTAGTTTCGGCGGCCTCGACGATACCGAGCATGGTGTAGAAATGTCCGCTGCCGGCAACCAGCCGCGCCACCGCATCCGGTACCCCGGCCTCGACCCAGGCACTGTACTTGGCTTCCCATTGTTCACGTACCGGGCCCTGCAGCAGGCTGTCGAAGTCCTGCACCAGCGCAGCAATTCGCGGACGGAAATGCTCCACCTCGCGCTGCGGATCAAGCAGCGTGCGGCGGTTGCGGATAAACCAGCGGGTGGCGCGCCGGCCAAGACGCACCAGATCATCCATCATTTCCAGTTGCAGGGTCGCCGGCACCCGGTAATCCAGCGCCTCGATCTCGGCAAAGCGCTGGCGCAGATCGAACACATCGCGCGCCACCACATAGGCACGGGCAATATCGCTGGCCGGTGCGCCGGTGGACTGCTCGACCCGGCGCAGGAAGGTGATGCCCATGTGATTGACCAGATCATTGGCCAGCTGGGTGGCGATAATTTCGCGGCGCAGGCGATGCTGCAGCAGGTCATCGGGATGCCGGGATACCAGCTCGGCCGGGAAGGCGCTGCGCAGTTCACGGGCCAGATAGCTGTCCTCCGGCACATCCGAGGCGGCCAGGGCTTCCTTCAGGTCAGCCTTGGCGTAGGACACCAATACCGACAGCTCGGAGCGGGTCAGGCCCTTGCCGGCGGCGCTGCGCTCGACCAGTTGCTCGTCGCTGGGCAGAAATTCCAGCGCCCGGTTCAGCTTGCCGGCAGATTCCATGGCGCTGATAAAGCGCCGGTACTCACCCATCGCCAGCCCGGCCTGACGCGCCGCCAGGCTGATCGCCTGGGTCTGCCGGTAGTTGTTGGTCAGCACCAGGCCAGCCACCTCATCGGTCATGGCCGCCAGCAGCTGGTTGCGCTGGCGTCCGGTCATCTGTTCGGCGGCAACCAGCTCATTGAGCATGATTTTGATGTTCACTTCATGGTCGGAGCAGTCGACACCACCGGCATTGTCGATAAAGTCGGTGTTCGCCGCGCCGCCATTCAGGCAGTACTCGACCCGGCCAAGCTGGGTCATGCCGAGGTTGCCGCCCTCGCCGATCACCCGGCAACGCAGCTCACTGCCATTCACCCGCAGCGCGTCGTTGGCCTTGTCACCGACATCCGCATGGCTTTCCGCTGCGCCCTTGACGTAGGTGCCGATGCCGCCATTCCACAGCAGATCAACCGGGGCCTTGAGCAGGCGGTTGATCAGTTCCGCTGGCGTCAGGTTTTCGGCCTCGATCGCGAAGCACTCGCGCATCTGTGGGGTCAGGCGGATCTGCTTGAGGCTGCGCTCGAATACCCCGCCGCCCTCGGAAATCAGCGCAGGGTCGTAATCCGCCCAGCTGGAACGCGGCAGCTGGAACAAGCGTTCGCGCTCCTGATAGCTGCGCTCGGGATCCGGGGTCGGGTCGATAAAGATGTGCTGGTGGTTGAACGCCGCCACCAGCCTGACACTGCGCGACATCTGCAGGCCGTTGCCGAATACGTCGCCGGCCATGTCACCAATGCCCAGCACGCTGATCGGGTCTTCCTGCACATTGATGCCCAGCTCGCGGAAGTGCCGCTGTACCGAAACCCAGGCACCGCTCGCAGTAATGCCCATCTTCTTGTGGTCATAGCCGGCCGAGCCGCCAGAGGCAAAGGCGTCGCCCAGCCAGAAGCCATAGCTGGCGGCGATCTGGTTGGCGATATCGGAGAAGGTCGCGGTGCCCTTGTCGGCCGCCACCACCAGATAGGGGTCGTCGCCATCATGCCGCACCACGCTCTCCGGCGGGACCACGGCACCCTCCACCAGATTGTCGGTGATATCCAGCAGCCCCTGAATAAACAGCCGGTAGCAAGCAATTGCCTCCTGCTGAATCTCGTCACGGCTGCCACCCACCGGCAGCCGGCGCGGCACAAAACCGCCCTTGGCACCGACCGGCACAATCACGGCGTTCTTCACCTGCTGGGCCTTGACCAGCCCGAGCACCTCGGTACGGTAATCCTCCTCGCGATCCGACCAGCGCAGGCCGCCACGCGCCACCTTGCCGCCGCGCAGATGCACACCCTCGACCCGTGGCGAATAGACGAAAATCTCGAACATCGGGCGTGGCAGCGGCAGGTCGGGAATCGCCTGCGGATCGAACTTGAAGCTGATGTAGTCCTTGGCCTTGCCTTGGGCATCCGGCTGGTAGAAGTTGCTGCGCAGGCAGGCCTTGATCAGGTCCAGACAGCGCCGCAGGATGCGGTCCTCGTTGAGCACGGCCACCGCGTCCAGCGCTTGCAGGATCGCCTGTTCCAGCTTCTGCTGCTTGTCCTGTAGATCCTCCGCCGACAGCTTGCGCGCCAGATAGAAGCGGGTACGGAACAGCCTGACCAGCTCGCGGGCAATATCCGCATGGTTGGCCAGGGTCGCGGCGATATAGGGCAACTCGAAGCCCAGGCGGATCTGCTTGAGGTAGCGACCGAAGGCACGCAGCAGGCTGACGTCGCGCCAGGACATGGCCGCCAGCAACACCAGCCGGTTGAACGCATCGTTCTCCGCCTGGCCGTGCCAGACCGCCAGAAAGGCATCACGGCAGAGCTGGTTGACCTGCTGGATATCCAGCCCGCGCTGGTCGGCAAAGGTAAATTCGAAGTCATGAATCCAGTACTGGCGACCATCGCGGTGATTGAGGCGGAACGGAAACTCGCCGAGCACCCGTAGCCCCAGATTCTCCAGGATCGGCATGACATCCGACAGCGGCAGCGGCTCGCCCAGGTGATAGAGCTTGCAGTGCAGCACCCCGGCGGCCTGCGCCAGCGGCTGGTAGAAGCTCATCTGCAGTGGCCGCTCCGGGGTCAGTTCCAGCAGGTGCTGCAAATCCACCACCCCGCTGGCCGGGGTGAAGCGGTCGCTGTAACCGGGCGGGAAGCCGCCGGCAAACTCCACCAGCAATTCGGTGGCGCGCGCCTCGCCGAGGCTGTCATGCAGACGCGCGGCAAAGTCGTCCTGCCAGCTGCGGCAGGCCTGAATTACTTCCTGTTCGATCTTCACGGGGTCTATGTCCAGCTGTTGGCGCGGATCAACGCGCAAAATGAGTTGGGTGCGGGCCAGTACCGATTCGGAAAAGAAGGTCCAGAACTGGCACTCGCTGGCCTGCAGACGTTTCATCAGCACCTGCTCGATCTTTACCCGGGTCGCGGTCGAATAGATCTCGCGCGGCACAAACACCAGGCAATACCAGAAACGCCCGTAGTTACCGCGGCGCATGAACAGCCGGACCTGACTGCGTTCCTGGATCTGCACTATGCCGCGCGCGGTATCCTGCAACTGCAGAGGAGACATCTGGAACAGGTCATCACGGGGCAGCACCTGCAGCAATTGGCGCAAGGCTTTGTCGAGGTGACTGCCGCCACGAAAACCTATCGATTCCCGTACATCGGCAACCTTGCGCCGCAACCAGGGAATCTGCTCGACGCTGTCGCTGTAGACCCGTGCGGTGTACAGGCCCATAAAGCGGTGCTCAAGCAGCACCCGGCCCTCGGCATCCACTTCACGCAACGAGACATAATCGGGATAGGTCGGGCGATGCACCCGGCTGACCCGCGAGGCCTTGGCAAACGACAGCAACAGCGGCTGTTGCAGGTAATCCAGCACCGGTTGCGGCAGGCCGTCGAGGTCGTCCTCCAGCGGATCGCTGGCACACAGACCCAGGCGGCTGTCGGGCCGAATCCCCAGACGCTGCTCGCCCAGCCCCTCGGCAATCGCGAAGCACTCATAGCCCATAAAGGTAAAGTGATCGTCCTGCAGCCACTGCAGAAAGGCCTGGGCTTCCTCCCGCTGTGACGCCGGATACCAGGCAAAGGCCGGCCCATCCAGCGCTTTCTGCAGATCAGCAACGCGCGCGCGCATGGGGGTAAAATCAGCCACCACCGCGCGCACTTGGGCCAGCGCCTGCTGCAGGTCGGTCTGCAGCGCACGCATCTCGGCCTGGGTCGCGCAGCGGTCGATCTCGATATACATCAGCGATTCATGGCTTGCCGTCTCGTCCATGCTGTCCAGCAGTTCGAGCAATTGGCCGTCGCTGTCACGACGCACCGCAATCACACTGTTCTGCAGTGTGTGGATGGCATAGCCCTGCTGGTTCAGCGCCATGCGCACCGAATCGACCAGAAACGGCTGATCAGGATGCAGTATCTCGACCACGCTATGGGTCGACTGCCAGCCATGCTGCCGGGTATCCGGATTGAATACCCGCAACGTGCCTTCGGCCTGCGGCAACTGCTGCAGGAAACGCCAGAATGACAGCGTGCAGCCCAGCAGATCGCTATCCTGACGCTGTTGCAACTCCTCCAGCGCGACTATCCCGAAAAACGCCTCGGCAAAGCGGCACAGGCTATCGGCCTCGGCGGACTCCGCCAGCGGGTGCAGTCGTTGCTGCAACTGGTCGATGAACTCTTTGCGGGTCTGTGCCATGATCAGGGCCATAGTACCTCCGGTAGTGGCCGCACGGTCGAGGCCGGCGGCTGATTTCAAAGGGGCAGCGATGCAGTTAGTCTAGCCCATCGACCGTCAGCGTCCATGCGCCCCCGTCGTTACAAACAGGAAGATAGTCCATGCCCCACCGTGAAGCCTTGCTCCAGCTCAAGCATTACATGGGCAAGCAGATATTTGGTCAGGAACAACTGATTGACCGGATGCTTATCTGTCTGTTGGCCGGCGGGCATATGCTGGTCGAAGGAGCTCCCGGCCTGGCCAAGACCAAGGCGATCAAGGCGCTGTCCGAAGGGATCGACGCGGACTTCCACCGCATCCAGTTCACTCCCGACCTGCTGCCGGCAGATATCACCGGCACCGAAATCTATCGCCCGGAAACCGCCAGCTTCAGTTTCCAGCAGGGACCGATCTTCCATCATCTGGTGCTGGCCGACGAGATCAACCGGGCACCGGCCAAGGTGCAGTCGGCATTACTCGAGGCGATGGCGGAACGTCAGGTCAGTATCGGGCGGCAAACCTATCCGCTGCCCGAGCTGTTTATGGTGATGGCGACGCAGAACCCTATCGAGCAGGAGGGCACCTACCCGCTACCGGAAGCCCAGCTCGACCGTTTTCTGATGCATGTACGGATCGGCTTTCCGGATGCCGCGCTGGAGCGCCAGATTCTGCATCTGGCGCGCGGCGAGGCACGAGGTGAGCCACCCTGCGCGGCGCCTCAGGTCAGCCAGGAAGCAATATTCCGGGCACGCCGCGAGGTGCTTGACCTGTTTATGGCCGATGCAGTGGAGGAATACCTGATCCAGTTGATCATGGCCACCCGCAAACCCCAGCAATACCACCCGCAACTGGCCGAATGGATTGAGCTGGGTGCCAGTCCGCGTGGCACCATTGCACTGGATCACTGCGCCCGCGCGCACGCCTGGCTGGCCGGGCGCGACTTCGTCAGCCCCGAAGATGTTCAGGCGGTGGTGCATGACGTGTTGCGTCACCGTCTGATCCTCAGTTTCGAGGCCGAGGCCGAAGGTGTGGATGCCGACCGCACCATTGGCCTGCTGGTCGAATCCGTCGCGGTGGTCTGACATCGATGCTGAATGCGCTGCATGACCAGGCGCCGTTTCTGAATCTGGAGCAATTGCTACAGATCAGGCAGCATTGCCAGCATGTCCACCTGCAGTCGCGCAGCAGGCGCAGCGGCCAGCTGACCGGACGCCAGTATTCGCGCCTGCGCGGGAGGGGCGTGGACTTCGATCAGGTGCGGCCCTACCTGCCCGGTGACGACATTCGCACCATCGACTGGCGCGTGACCGCTCGCAGCCACCGGGTGCATACCAAGGTTTTCAACGAGGAACGCGAACGGCCGGTTTTCATCATCTGCGAACAGAGCAGCCGTCTGCTGCTGTCATCCACCGGTCTGATGAAATCCACCGTGGCTGCCGAAGCCTGCGCCCTGCTGGCGTGGAATGCCCTGCTGGACAACGACCGTATTGGCGGGATGATCTTCGCGCCGGGTGAATGCCACGAAATACGCCCTCGCCGTAGCCGCCAGGCGCTGCTGCAACTGCTCTCGCGGCTGCTCGAAGCCAACCAGAAACTGGCTCCGGCAACGCTGAACGACGCTGCTATCGAACCTGTCAACCTGGCCCTGCGCCACGGCCGCGAAGTTGTTCGCCCGGGCAGCCTGGTGCACCTGGTTTGCGACCACGCCGCCATCGAGCAACTGCAAGCCAACTTGCTGATTCCGCTTGCCGCACACAACGACCTGATCCTGCTGCCGGTACATGACCCCCTGGAAGCAGAACTGCCAACAGCCGGCGAACTGGCCTTCTGCGACAACCAGCAACGTCTGCTGCTGAACAGTCAGGACGCCACCCTGCGTGACGCCTGGCGCAAACAGTTCCAGCTACGGCAGGCCGGCTGGCAGCAACTGGCCAGACGGCTGCGCTGCAATCTGCAATTACTCGACACCTGCAGCCACGGCTGGCAACAGCTGGATCCTTTACTGTCCTCACAACTGCTACGGGGCCGGCGATGAGCACCCCTCTGGCCCAGTCCCTGATCCACCCTGCCGCCCCGCCAGCACCCGGCTGGTGGCCCCCTGCCCCAGGCTGGTGGCTGCTGCTCGGCTTGCTGCTACTGCTGGCCCTGTTGCTTCCGGTCGCCCTGCTTGCCTGGAGACGCCTCCAGCAGCGCCGGCGGCGAGCAATGCGCATTCTGGGCGCAATCAATCATGATCTGCCCGGTGCCGAGTGGATAACCGCCATCAACACCCTGCTCAAGCGCTGGCTGAAAACACGCGGCCAGAATCAGGCCCTGTTGCTGCATGGCCAGGCCTGGGTGGACTACCTGTGCAGTACCTATCCGTCACCGCGCCGCGACCTGCTGGCCCCCTTGGCCAGCGGCGGCTACGCTCCAGACTGCCCGCTGGACGGTGCGCAGCGGCAGCGGCTGCTGTTTGAACTGCAACGCTGGCTGAGGCACAACCATGCCTGAGCTGCATTGGCCGTGGATTTTCCTGTTGGCACCCTTACCCTGGCTGCTGCGCAAGTTGCTGCCCGCCGCTGCCACCGACGCGCCAGCGCTACAGGTCAGTTTCATCCGCCGGCTGCAGCAGTTACCGCAGACCCACCGCGGCATCAGCCAGCACATCAATCCGGGGCGGCGCTGGCCCCTGCTGTTGATCTGGTTCCTGCTGTTGCTCGCAGCTGCCCGGCCTCACTGGCTTGGCGATCCGCTGACACCGGAGCTCAGTGGCCGCGACATGCTGTTGGCAGTAGACCTGTCCGGCAGCATGACAATCCATGACATGCAACTTGACGGACAAACCGTGGATCGCCTGACGCTGGTGAAAAGCCTGCTGGACACCTTCATCCAGCAACGTCATGGCGACCGGCTGGGGCTCATCCTGTTTGGTACTCAGGCCTACGTTCAGGCTCCCTTGACCCTGGACCACGACAGCGTGCGCACCTGGCTTGACGAAACCTTTATCGGACTCGCCGGGCAACAGACTGCAATCGGCGATGCCATCGGTTTGGCGATCCGCCGTCTTCACGACCAGCCATCCAGCAGCCGAACCCTGATACTTATTACTGATGGTGCCAATACCAGCGGCAGCCTGCAGCCACGCCAGGCGGCACAAATGGCCGCCGAGAACAACGTGCGTATTTTCACCATTGGCGTCGGCAGCCACACCGCCAGCAGCAACACATCGCTGCTGGCATTCAGTGGCGACCCTTCCATCGATCTCGACGAACCTGCTTTGCGGGATATTGCTGCCATCACCGGCGGTGAATATTTTCGCGCCACCGATAACCAGAGCATGACGGCCATCTACCGGCGTCTTGACCAACTTGAACCGGCACTGCGCGCCGATCGCCCCCGCTACGACACACGACCGTTACAGCACTGGCCTCTAGGACTGGCTCTGCTGATCAGTCTGGGGCTGGCGATCACCCGCCTGCGACCGGAGCAACTGCATGCCTGAAATAATGCTGCACCTTGCCCGCCCCGCGTGGCTGCTCCTGCTCCCGCTGCCGGCTGTGCTCAGCTGGCTGCTGTACAGACAGGGAACCAGTCACAGCGGCTGGGCCAGACTGCTGCCCGAGACTGTCGCCCAGGTACTGTTGAGCAACACGACCGCCCAGCATCGCGGACGCTGGTGGCTGTTGGCTGGCGGCTGGATGCTGGCGGTTATTGCCCTGTCCGGGCCCTCCGTCCCTGCCGGACAGCCTCAGGGATTGCGAGCCGAAGCCCATGCGGTGGTCGTGGTGCTGGATATGTCGCGCGCCATGCTGGCGACCGATATCAAACCGGAGCGCCTGCAGCGTGCCATTCGCAAGATAGAAGATCTGCTGCAACGCAATGATCTGGAAACCGGACTGGTGGTATACGCCGGCAGCGCTCACCGGGTTGCTCCGCTGACACAGGATGCCGAAACCCTGAGCAATCTGCTGCGTGGTTTGCATCCTGACATCATGCCCATCGATGGACAGGCGCTGGAACCCGGCCTGCAGATTGCGCGGCAGATGCTCAGCGGCAGGCCACCGCGCCGGTCGAGCATTCTACTGATCACCTCAGGTGTCGACGACAAGGCCCTGCAGGCACTGGACCAGCAGGCTGCCGAACTGGGATCGCGACTGGCGGTGCTTGGCATCGGCAGTGCTGAAGGCTCACCCGTGGCGCTGGCCGACGGCGGGTTCCTGCGCGACGAACAAGGGCGAATCCTGCTGCCGCGACTGGATGCCAAACAACTGGCCAGCACCCTGCGCCGGCATGGTGCTCGCTATCACGGACTGACCCTTGACAACAGCGACCTCAACCAACTGCTACCCCCCCTGCGCAGCGCCGGCATAGACAGCACGACCATCAGCCAGACCTTGACTGAACAAAGCCACTGGCTGCTGTTGCTACTCCTGCCGATAGCCGCACTGGGCTACCGTCGCGGCTGGCTGGGACTGGTGCTGTGTGCCGGACTACTGCCCGTGCCGGCCGAAGCCCTGAGTTGGAAGGATTTGTGGCAACGGCCTGACCAGCAGGCCATGCAACTGCTCGACACCGATCCCGCCGCCGCTGCCAGACGCTTCGAGGATCCGGCCTGGCGAGCCTGGGCCTGGTATCAGGCAGCCGATATGCCACGCGCCATCGAGCACTATCGCGCACTGGTCCAGCAACAGCCTGACATTGCTGAGCACCACGCCAACCTTGGCACTGCACTGGCCATGGACGGATACTACGAAGCAGCACTGGAGTCTTTTGAGCAGGCATTGACCCGCGCCCCCGACCTGCGCATCGCCAGACACAACCGCAGCCGGGTGGAAGCCTGGCTGGAAGCGCAGCGTACAGAAGAGCAAACAGCCGACAGCAAGGCCACAGAAAGCAGCCCCTCGGGCCCGGCACCGCACGATCAGGACGCCACGCAACCGGCCAACCCCACGCCCGCGCAGACAGACAGCACAACCAGCAGCAACCAGACGCCGGCCACAGAAGAAACCAGCAGCAGCGGCACTGCCGAGAGTAACAACAACAGCCAGACGGAACCGGCAGGGGCCACGGGCGAAGCCCTGCAACCCGCTGCAGCCGGCAATACCGCTCAGCCACCCGACGCCTTGCAACGGGAACGCCAGCAAGCCATGCAGCAATGGCTTGACAGCATTGAGGACAACCCGGCAGAACTGCTCAGACGCAAGTTCCTGCACCAGCATCTGGAGCAACAACAGTGACCACCGGACGACTTCTACTGCTGCTGTTACTGTGCCTGCCGGGGCTTGTCCAGGCCGCCCTTGAGGCCAGCGTTGACCGCACCCGCCTGGTCGAGGGCGACACCCTTGAACTGACCCTGGAAAGCCCTGCGAGCAGCAGGCTGAATCGCCCCGACCTGACACCACTGGAGCAGGACTTCGAGGTGCAAGGCACTCGCCAACTGAGCCTGGTATCACGTCTGGAGGGGCGCAACCAGCCGGTCACCCGCTGGATCATCACCCTCCTCCCACGCCACAGCGGGTTACTGGAAATCCCCGCCCTGGTCGCCGAAGATGCCGCCAGCGCCCCGATTGCCATCGAAGTACTCAGTTCCAGTCAGGCAGCCCAAGACCGCAGCGCCCTGCTGGCGCCGGTATTTATTGACAGTGAAGTTGACGAACGTCACCCCTATGTCCAGGCGCAGGTGGTGTTGACCCTGCGCATCTACCATTCAGTCTCACTGTATGACGACAACAGCCTTAGCGGATTGGAAATAGATGGTGCGCGGGTCCAGCGACTGGGTGAGCCGCAGCAGTACACCCGGATCATCAACGGCATCCGTCATGGCGTCAGCGAAGTACGCTACGCCATCTGGCCCCAGCGCAGCGGCCTGCTGGATATTCCCTCCCAACTATTCAGCGCCAACGTGCTGGAGGATCGCGATCCGGACCAGCGTTTCTCGCCGCGCACCGGCCGACTGGTGCAGGTACGCTCACCCTCATTAAGCATTGAAGTACGCCCCATTCCGCCCAGCTATCCGGCCAATGCCGTATGGCTACCAGCACGCGAAGTGCAACTCCGGCAAAACTGGCAACCCGACCCCGGACTCGACCTGCTTACCGGCGAGCCCCTTACCCGCTCATTGCTGGTTCAGGCTCGCGGACTGAGTCCGGCCCAACTGCCTGAACTGGCCAGCCGCCTGGATGATCTGGCTGGAATGCGCCAATACGCAGATCAGCCACTGCTGGAGCAGCAAATCGACGAGTACGGCATTATCGGCATTCGCACCGACAGCGCAGCACTGGTCGCCCAGCAGGCCGGCCAGTTCCAGCTTCCGGAGATACGCCTGCCCTGGTGGAACACCCTGACCGATCAACTTGAAACAGCCACGCTGGAACCCCTCACGCTGAGCATCATCAGCGAGGACGGACAAGTCAGTGAGGACCCGGCATTGGCAGGCATCCAGCCTGCACATACAAGCAACGTTCGCCTCTGGCCCTGGCAGCTGGCAACCCTGCTACTCGGCGTAGCCCTCGGCGCCAGCCTGCTGCAGCTATGGCGAACCCGTCGCCAGCTGCAAGCACTGGAGCTGCCCGAAGAAGAAGAACATCTGGAGCTGGATACCCAGAACAACCCCTTGACCGACCTGCAGGCAGCCTGCCGCAGCAACCAGCCAGCCGACGCGCGCAAGGCGCTGGAAGCCTGGGCCCGCCGCCAGCACAGCGACGGACTGATCGGCCTCAGCCAACAACACGCAGAACTAGGGGAAGCACTCGACGACCTGAATGCCTGCCTGTTCGGCCAGAGCGACACCGCTTGGCGCGGCAAGTCACTGTGGCGTGCGGTACGCATGGTGATTCAGGCACAAAAACGCGAGGAAATGGCCCGTCAGCAACAGAGCCAGGTGCTGGATACGTTGTATCCGCAGGAGTGATGCAAGGCGCTGCTACAAAAACAGCCCAATAACATGCCACAACTCAGGTAGCTCAGATTATTGGTCATTAATCCCCGCGGACGCGGGGAACGCCCAGTAGATCATGGGGTGGCCGAAGAGCCTGATGCGGCCAGCTTGTCGCGGGGTGTTGTAGCGCCACCGCCCACAGGGGCTATGCGCGGCATGTCGAAGCTGATGGGTTAATAGAGAATCAGGGCTCCAGCCTTTTTGGTTCTGGTTAGGGCTGGGTACGCAAATGCGTGCTCAAGTCGTCTGCATAGAGTTCGACCAGTAAAAGCGCGGCTTCATTCCTTCCTATTTCCAGCGTCCAATCAAGTGCCTGCACATGGCATTCAAACTTGCGTAGCAGTATCCGTTGATGATCTTCTAGTCTGACGGTTTGTCGCGTCATTTCTGCAGCGTTTACCTGAACCTGGGGCCAGTGCTTGTGCAGGTTCTCCTTGTTGCAGCTTTGCTTGATAGCTTTTCCTTTCAGCGAATGGTCAATCAGCAAGCGTAACCAGGCAGCGCGGCTTGGGCTGTGTCCGGTTCGTTGTGCCAGCAGCATAGAGCCGTGCTCGGCACGTTCTAGCGCGGCAGAGGTTAGGCGCAAGCATATTGTCACGCCTTCAAGCGAGGGGCGGGGCATAGGGCGTTCTCCGTTGGTGTGGTAATTGTATGCGGGTACAGTATCCGAATAAATCACACAAAATGCAAATAATATACGAATACAGTATTGACATATATTCGCCGTCTGGTAGTATTGATTCTAAGGAAACGCTGCACAAATCAGCCCTCTGCCTGATTACGCAGCCCTGAGTATAATCACCAGACACTGCCACTACCTCAGCCAAGCAATTAGATGAAGCAGATTACCTTCGCCCAAGCCGA
>Ga0194138_10001078_pt1 | contig 13014 bp, 9 predicted proteins | sample TARM_MetaG_T2_14_FD_134022 | JGI IMG/M metagenome (GOLD analysis project Ga0194138, IMG submission 134022) | Freshwater microbial communities from Pennsylvania, USA, analyzing microbe dynamics in response to fracking - TARM_MetaG_T2_14 (version 2) | ecosystem: Environmental > Aquatic >...
ACTGGCTGGAGCGCGGGCGGGTTTTGAAATAGGCTTCGGATTCCTCGCGGGTGGTGCGTTCCACCCGCCCGCGCACTCGAATTTGGCGTTGGAGGATGTGCTGATGGAACAGCAGCGAGGTTTGGGGATGGGCGTCGAGTTCCTTCGCTTTGCGACTGCCGTAGTTGGTGTAGAAGATCAAGCCGCGCTCGGGACTGATGTGCTTGAGCAACACCATGCGCTGACTGGGCTGGCCGTCCGCATCGACGGAGCAGACGGACATGGCATTGGTCTGGGGAAGGCCGGCGCGCCGCGCCTTGATCATCCAGGCTTCGAATTGTACAAAGGGGTCGGGAGACAGATCCTCCATGTGAAGAGGTTTTCCGACACAGTTGACGGCGTGTATCCAGGCTTTGATTCCAAACATGGGCGTATCATGCGGGCTTTGGGAGTGAAATCAATCCGGGAAGGGGATTTTGTCGGAGGAGGAGGGAGGGGAGAATGAAGATTGGAGCGCGGACACTCTTGTCCGCTTTAAAGATCGTTGTGAATATTGCGGACAAGAGTGTCCGCGCTCCTGTCTTGCTTTAGTGCTCCGGTGGTTTGATTCGAAGGATCAGCCGGTTGTCGGCGATGCGGACGTCGAACTGGTTCAGCAGGGTCATTCCCAGGAGGCCGTCGATGCGTTGGTTCGTGGCTTCGGCGTCGATCACGTCCACGGGCAGCATGGAGAAATAACGTCCGAAGAGGTCGAGTTCTTTGAGAAACCCTCTGGAGACCTCCACCATTCGCCCGTCCGCGACCTCTGCCATGCCGCGTTGGTTGAGGATGCGGACATTCGCGAGTCGGGCGGCCTCGCGGTAGAGGAGCACCGTCGTGGCTCCGGTATCGAGGAGAAGGCGCGCGTCGTAGGTGTCGTTGAGTCGAAGAGGCAGAATGAAGTGTCCGCCCGCGTCGGCGGTGACGGTGACTTTCAGCTCCCCATTGTCGAGAGTTTCGGTATGCACATGGTCGTACGCGTCCGCCGTCAGGGCCCGGGGGCGGTGTTGACTCACTTGGTTATTCAATCGTTGGGCCCAATCCGAGGCGCGGTCTTCCGGTCGTTGGTTTGCGAGGTAGGCTTTCCAGTCCCGCACCAATGTTCTGGCATGGACGTGGCTCTCGGTTTCCAGACGGCCGAGGGTGCGGGAGGCTTTTGCGAGCAGGCCGGAGGTGTTGGCCAGTTTCTTGAGAAGGGCGTTTCTGCGATCCACCGTCTGGTTGAAGGCGTCGACCAGCTTGTTGTGTTGTCTGACCTTTTTAGGGTATTCGGGCGTGCCCCGGGGAGCGTTCTGAATGTCGAGGGTGTCCATCGCGGCGCGGAGACGGGTAATCCGGGTTTCAAGTTCCTCAAGCCTACGTTCTCCGACAGTCTGTTCGTAGATGATCTCGTCCACCGTTCTCCGTTGTCGCTCCACCTTGTCTTTCCGTTCCTCGAGTTCTTTCACCCGGTCGAGAAAGGGGCGGGCGGATTCGGGGTAATATTCGCGATGCCAGGGCTTCGTTTCGCGGATGTCCTCCACCAGCGCCTGCCGCTCCTCATCGGAGGCGTATTCGATCTGTGTGATGGTGGCGCGAGGGAGGGTGAGGCGGACGCCGGACTGGACGAAGACGATGGAGGCGTCGGATTCCTCGGCCACGACGCCTTCGAGTTTCCTGCCGTTGTTAAGGGTTACGGTGTCCGCATGAAGCGAGAGCGCCGAGAAGAGGGCGGTGAGAAGTGGAAGCAGTTGGCGGGAAACGCGGGGCACGATGAACCGGGCCATGGAGGATCAGGTTCCGATCAACTGTTCGATTTGTCCGTAGACCTGTTCGGGATTTTCCACGTCCCGAATGCGGATACCACTCATGGAGCGGCCCTGCTGGAATCCGGTGGCGGGGGTCGCGAGGAAAATGGTGCCCACGCCCTCCTTCCGCTGGATGATGCCGCGTCGCAGAGAGGTTTCGGTAATTTTGTCGTACTTGATGGTTTTGTTTTCGGCGGTCCAGAATCCCTCGGCGTATTCCAGTCGATCGCGGAAGAAGCGGTATTCGGTTTGGGCGTAGGTGCGTTTTTTCGCGGTATAGACCACGATGGGAATGCCGAAGAAGAAGAGAAGTCCGAAGGCCAGCGCGGGTGCCCAAACCGGAATATCGAGCCCCAGGGCTTTGACGGCCACGCCCGCGAACCCTCCGAAGAATCCCGCGCCCCAGACGGTGAAAAACAGTTGCAGGGGGAGGACGGAGAGGGCGACTACCCATCCGAGGAAGCGGGGGCGCAACACCAACAGTGGCTTGTCATCGCTGGGACGTTTCGTTTCGCGTGACGTTGGAGCCCCCGTCGCGGGGACCGCCGCTCCGCATTTCGAGCAGAATTTGGCGTCGCCGGGCATTTCACTTCCACATTGACTGCAAAACATTGGTTCCTCCGGTTGGTTTTCCTGAAAACCGTAAACGACTTTCCGAAAAGTGGCGAGGGTAAATGTGGGGGGAAGTGCGGGTTGGGGGCATGACCAAAATCGTTCTGAAGTCCTACATCCCGCGTGCACCTCTCGGGGCGCGCCTTTTTCTTATGGAAGTTCCTCGGATGCATGGCCTCCGAGCTAAACGGTTTGGCTCCTCCGGAGCCTGATTCTCGGAGATCGCATCTGATTGGGACCTCCGTGGACACCGTTTCGAAAGGTACACGCGGGATGTAGGACGTTAGGACGATTTCGGTCATGCACCCGTGCAGGGCTCGTGTCGGCCAGCGGTGCGTTTGGAGCGCCGGAGTCTCACCGCCGTGTGGTCACGAGTGGGAGGGTGCGGGAGGATGCGGCACTGAGACAGTGCCGCTCCATCGACATAGAAAAACCCCGCCGGAGCGGGGCTTTTCAAGGGTCGGAATGACCGGCTGATTTACATCATGCCGCCCATGCCGCCCATTCCTCCCATGCCGCCCATGTCGGGAGCGCCGCCACCGTTGTCCTTTTCGGGCAGGTCGGTGATCATGCATTCGGTGGTGAGGAGCAGGGACGCGATGGAGGCCGCGTTCTGCAGAGCCGTACGGGTGACCTTGGCGGGGTCGATGATGCCGGCCTTGACCAGGTCGGTGTACTCGCCCGTGGACACGTCGTAGCCTTCGTTGCCTTTTCCGGCTTTCACCTTCTCGACCACGATGGCGCCTTCGCCGCCAGCATTGGCCACCAACTGACGCAGGGGCGCTTCGCAGGCCTTGCGGATGATGTTGGCGCCGATCAGCTCTTCGCCTTCCAGCTTGAGGGCGTCGAGGCCGGACTGCGAGCGGATGAGGGCCGTGCCGCCACCGGCGACAATGCCTTCCTCCACCGCGGCGCGGGTCGCGTGCAGGGCGTCCTCCACGCGGGCTTTCTTTTCCTTCATTTCGGTCTCGGTCGCCGCGCCGACGTTGATCACGGCCACCCCGCCGGCCAGCTTGGCCAGACGTTCCTGCAGCTTCTCGCGGTCGTAGTCGGAGGAGGTGTCCTCGATCTGGCGTTTGATCTGGGCGATGCGGCCCTGGATGGCCTCGGAGGAACCGGCACCTTCCACGAGGGTGGTGGATTCCTTGTCGATGGTCACGCGCTTGGCGGTACCGAGGTCTTCCATGCCGACGTTCTCGAGCTTGATGCCGAGATCTTCGGTGATGCAGCGTCCGCCGGTCAGCACGGCGATGTCCTCGAGCATGGCCTTGCGGCGTTCACCGAAGCCGGGCGCCTTCACGGCGGCGGCGTTCAGGGTGCCGCGGAGCTTGTTCACCACGAGGGTGGCGAGGGCTTCGCCTTCCACGTCCTCGGCGATGATCAGCAGCGGGCGGTTGGTTTTCGCCACGTTCTGCAACATCGGCAGGAGGTCCTGGAGGTTGCTGATCTTCTTTTCGAAGATGAGGATGTGGGGTTCTTCCAGCACCACTTCCATGGATTCGGTGTCGGTGCACATGTAGGGGGACAGGTAGCCCTTGTCGAACTGCATGCCTTCGACCACGTCCAGGGTGGTTTCGATGGACTTGGCCTCTTCGACGGTGATGGTGCCGTCTTTGCCGACCTTGTCCATGGCTTCCGCGATGATCGCGCCGATGGTTTTGTCTCCGTTGGCGGAGATGGTGGCCACCTGGGAGATCTCGGAGGATTCCTTGACCTGGTTGGCCTGTTCACGGACCTTGGCGACAATGGCGTCGACGGCCTGGTCGATGCCGCGCTTGATGCCCATGGGGTTGGCGCCGGCGGTGACGTTTTTCAGACCTTCGCGATAAATCGCCTCGGCCAGCACGGTGGCGGTGGTGGTGCCGTCGCCGGCGACGTCGGAGGTCTTGCTCGCGACTTCACGCACCATTTGCGCGCCCATGTTCTGGAATTTGTCCTCCAGCTCGATTTCCTTGGCGACGGTGACGCCGTCCTTGGTCACGGTGGGGGAGCCGAAGCTTTTGTCGATCGCCACGTTGCGGCCCTTCGGCCCCATGGTGACGGCGACGGCCCGGCTCAGTTTCTGCACGCCGGACAGAATTTCCTGTCGGGCGTCCGTATCGAAGATAAGTTGCTTAGCCATGTAATAATTCTCCTTGCGTTGGTATGGTACTAAAGGGTTGGGTTAGCCGACGATGCCGAGGATGTCGTCCTCGCGCAGAATCTGGTAGGTCACGCCGTCCAGTTTGATTTCGGTGCCGCCGTATTTGGGCAACAGGACTTTGTCGTCGACCTTGACGTTGAATTCCTTGACGTTGCCGTTCTCGTCCTTGCCGCCGGTTCCGAGGGCCTTGACGACGCCCTGTTGCGGTTTTTCCTGCGCGGAATCGGGGATAATGATCCCTCCGACTTCCTGGCTTTCTTCTTTGGCCGGTTCGACCAGCACTCGGTCTCCGAGAGGTTTGAAGTTCATACGCGTATACTCCTTATATGGTTTATGCGTGTTGAGGTTAGGTTGGGGTTACAGAGGAGCCCCGAATCCGGAGGCCGGATCCGGGGCCGTTTGAAGACAGGGGTTATTTATCGTCGTCGACCACTTCGGCGTCGATGATTTCGTCGTCGTCGTCACTCGTGCCGTCGCCCGAGGCGCCCTGGGGTCCTCCGGCGGCGCCGGCCGCGCCCTGATCGGCGCCGGCCTGGCTGTAGAGGTCCTCGGAGATGGACTGCATCTCGTTGTTCAGGGCCTCCATGCCGGATTTGATGGCGTCGGTGTCGTTGGCGTCGATTGCTTTCTTCAGCTCGGCAATCTTGTCCTCGACCGGCTTTTTCTTCTCGTCCGCGATCTTGTCGCCGTTTTCCTTGAGCAGCTTTTCGATCTGGAAGACGGTGGCGTCGGCCTGGTTGCGGGTCTCGACCTTTTCCTTGGCTTTGGCGTCCTCGGAGGCGTGCTCCTCGGCTTCCTTGACCATGCGGTCGATGTCTGCCTCGTCCAGTCCGCTGGAGGCCTGGATGGTGATCTTCTGCTCCTTGCCGGTGCCGAGATCCTTGGCGCTCACATGCAGAATACCGTTGGCGTCGATGTCGAAGGTGACTTCGATTTGCGGCGTGCCGCGCGGGGCGGGGGGGATGCCGTCCAGGCTGAAGCGGCCGATGGTCTTATTGTCGTTGGCCATCTTGCGCTCGCCCTGAATCACGTGGATGTCCACCTGGGGCTGGTTGTCGGCCGCGGTCGAGAAGATTTCCGACTTCTTGGTGGGGATGGTGGTGTTGCGTTCGATCAGCGGGGTGGCGATGCCGCCCATGGTTTCGATACCGAGGGTCAGCGGGGTGACGTCGAGAAGCAGCACGTCTTTGACGTCGCCCTTCAGCACGCCGCCCTGAATGGAGGCGCCCACGGCGACCACTTCGTCGGGATTCACGCCCTTGTGGGGGTCCTTGCCGAAGAATTCCTTCACCTTTTCCTGCACCTTGGGCATACGGGTGGAGCCGCCGACCAGCACGACTTCCTTGATGTCGCCGACGGAGGCGTCGGCGTCCGCGATACAACTCTTGACCGGGGCGATGGACTGTTCGATCAGGTCGTCCACGAGGCCTTCGAGTTTGGAGCGGCTGAGGGTGATGTTGAGGTGCTTCGGCCCGGAAGCGTCGGCGGTGATGAAGGGAAGATTGATGTCGTAGCTGGTGGCGCTGGACAGGGCGATTTTGGCTTTTTCGGCCTCTTCCTTCAGTCGCTGCAGAGCCATCGGATCCTGCGTGAGGTCGATGCTGTTTTCCTGTTTGAAGGTGTCGGCCAGCCAGGTGATGATCGCCTGGTCGAAGTCGTCGCCCCCGAGGTGGGTGTCGCCGTTGGTGGCTTTCACTTCGAACACGCCGTCGCCGATTTCCAGCACGGAGATATCGAAGGTGCCGCCGCCGAGGTCGTACACGGCGATGTGCTCTTCGGATTTCTTGTCGAGCCCATAGGCCAGGGAGGCGGCGGTCGGCTCGTTGATAATGCGGAGCACTTCCAGACCGGCGATTTTGCCGGCGTCCTTGGTGGCCTGGCGCTGGCTGTCGTTGAAGTAGGCCGGAACGGTGATGACCGCCTGGGTGATGGTTTCTCCGAGGTAGGCTTCCGCGTCCGCCTTCAGCTTCTGCAGGATCATGGCGGAGATTTCGGGCGGGCTGTATGTTTTGCCGTTGGCTTCAATCTGCACGTCGCCGTTGGCGGCTTTGCCCACCTTGTAGGGGACGTACTTGAGTTCGCGCTCGACTTCGTCGAAGCGCCGGCCCATGAACCGTTTTACGGAGGCGATGGTGTTGAGGGGGTTGGTCACGGACTGGCGCTTGGCGGCCTGTCCGACGAGCCGCTCACCGTCTTTGGTAAACGCAACCACGGACGGAGTCGTGCGACCGCCCTCCGCGTTTGGGATCACCACGGGTTCGCCGCCTTCCATGACGGCCATACAACTGTTGGTCGTGCCTAAATCGATACCGAGTACTTTGTTGGACATATGGGATTCCTTTTTGGTTTTCGGGTTTTGAAATTCTTTTTTCGTCGCTTTGAAGCGACTCAGATCATAGCAACACCTGTGCCAATATGTGTTTATTTTCTTAACACGTTTGTTTTCAGTAAGTAACAGTCATATGTCCTTGCGGGGGGTTGTTTGTGATAAGTGACGTTGTGTCACACCTTGTCTCACACTGAGACAGGAGGGACATGCATGGCACACCCAAAACGCCGCGACGGGGAGGGAAGCCCGGTCGCGGCGCGGAGAGGAAGAGGGCGCTGGAGACTTATTCGATACGGGGAGGGCGGTCGTGGACCCTCCGGAGGTTCAGAGTGTTCGACCGGTCCCCATCGAAGACGAGCAGAAAGGTGCGGCGAGTGGGACGATGTCCCCAGACACTGGAGTAGGTTTTGATACCCGTGTCGGCGGGATATCCCATATGGACGGGCATATCCATCGAGCGTTCTCGCCAGGCCGGGGCCGAAAGGGTTCCCAGGCGTCCGGGTTTGAGCTGGAGGGTTTCGGCCCCCATTTTCAAGACGATCGGTTTGTGGGAAAAGTTGAGAATTCGGTAATCCCCTCCGAGCAGAGAACTCGAATCCACAGGGAGGGCTTTGATACGCACCGGGCCGTTGGCGGGTTGCGACACCAGCAACAGTATTCGGTCGGCGTTTTGGGGCAGGGTGACGGTGGCGGCGGGTCTTTGTTCGGGCGCGTCGGGAAGGAAGGCGTCTTCCGTACGGTGAAAGACCAGTCGGGCGGGGCCCTCGTAGGGAATGGGGATGCCGATTCCGCCCGGCATGCTCCGGAAGGGCACGACCGTTTCGCCATTGTGAATAAACAAATCCGACACGGGGTCATGCAGAGCGAGGGTGACCAGTTCCGTTCGGATTTCGGAGGTGGTTTCGTCCTCCCGGGCCCTCAGGCCTGGCAATGCGCAGACGATGGATAGAAAGAAGGTGCATACGATTTTCATGTTCATTGGGGAGCGACTCCGCTTTCGGATGGAGCGATCCAGCGGAACGCAACGACTTTAAATCGTCGCCCAAAGCAGAGGTTGACCTCGCTCAGGGTGTCGTCCACCGGGTTTCTCCAGGGTTCATCGGTTTCATCCACATAGTCTGGAAGGCGTTGCACCACGGCCTCGCACCAGACCCGGGAGGCGGGAGTGTTTGGAGAACCGGTTTCTCCGTAGCAACGGATCGTAAAGGTGTCGGACCGTGCCTGCAGGATCGGGGCCAGGGCCTGGAGCAGGTCTCCTTGCAGGAGGTATCCCGCGTAGCCCGCGGAGGTGCGGTCGTCGTCGAACGCATTTGAATAGCGGGAGCCGTTGGGTTCCAGGGAGACGTCGTCATCGATTCCGCCGTTGATGTTTGCATTGACCGTTCGGTCCAGAGCGGCCTGCAAGGCGCCTTTCCGGCGGTGGGCGATTGTGCTGGAATCGGGGTTTCGGTTGACGAACTCCGCCATGCTGCGGAAGGGCCCGCGGGCCTTGACCTCTTCCACGATGGCCTCCGCGAGGCTGTCCAATTCCTGATTGGACAGCTGGCGCCAGCCCCGCCAGAAACCGGCATGCCCGGCCTGATTCCCTTCATAAGGGCTCGCGTGGAGTACATGGCTGAATTTGTTGAAGCGGATGCCGTCGGGGGATTCCCACGACAGGGTACGGGTCTCCGGATCGACGACGGGAAGCTCGGTGTTTTCGAGGGTCGAGAGGACGGCTTTCCACGCGGTTTTGGATGTGGAATTGATGTTGAAGGCGCCTTCGATGCGAATGTGGGAAGCGAGGGCCTCGGCACCGCGCTCTCCGTCCGCTCCGGCGGAGGAGAGCAGGGTGTCGAGGGGGAGGTTTTCCTGGCCGGGGACGAATTTCATACGGGGGTTGGGCAGGTTGTCGAGGCGGTCTCCGAGGGTTTGTTCCCAGTTTGATCCACCGCCCACATAGTCCGGAGCCAGTGTGGAAAAGAAGATCTCGTCCCAGATGCGTTGATTGACTTCGTAGCTGGTGTCGTAGAGGTCGAGATCTTGAATGCCGTTGTGGTTTGTGGACACGATGTCGTCGAGGGGGATGCGGACGTTTGCGTAGGAATTCCCTGCCACGAAAGCGGGTTCGAACGGATAGCGACCCAACTGTGCGTGCTGGAACTGACCGACAGAGGTCAAGGGGACCGTCGGCACGTCAAAGAGTGGAATATGGGTGGTTCCGCCGGTCGTGGTCTCATTGCCGAGAAACCCTTGATACCGGTCTGCTCCGGTTTCGGCCTGGGGTTCTGAAATGCCGTTTCCGGCCCATGCCGCCAGCCCGCGGTGATCGTTGCCCTCGGCGGTAAAGGTCGAAGTATAATACCATCCCTCGAAGGAGGATTGGTCGCCGAAGCTGCGGTCGCCGTCCCAGTGTCCCGAATGGACGGGGGCTCGGGGGTCGGCATCCACCCAGCCGCGGGTGCGCTGTCCGGCGTTGATTTGCTCCGTCGTACGGAGATGAAAGGCCCAGGTCGCCAGATGTTCCGGGTTGGAGGCGAGGGCGGAAACGCTCAAGGCGGGCATGGAGGAGGAGGCTTTGAAAGGTTCCGGGACGGTGAAGTCTCCCGAGCCGGGCGTTTCATCCGCCAGTCCGCCATTCCAAAGGCCGGCCATACGAGACAGATAGAGATGGTTGGACGGACCCGCTTTCACGCTGATCCAGGACATGGCCAATTCCTCGTCAAAACTGAACTCGGACTGGGTTTCGGAATGATAGGTGTCCTGTAGGCTGACGTCGAGCACCTCGAGGGTGGCGCTTGCCGGGATTTTCAACGCGGTGGAGGTGTTGCCGGCTTTGAAATCGGTGACGATGACGCCGTCTTCGCTCCAACTGTCCGTCAGGTCGATGGTGTCGATGACATTCTCCCCGGTCTGATCCACTTCGGTATCCACCGAAAACAGACGGATTTCACCGGCTTGAAAGTCTATGTCGTCGATGTTCAATTGCATCCAGCGTTCCTGACCTCCGGCGTGGCGGGTTCCCGACCAGAGATTTCGAACCCAGGTGATATATTCCTGATTGTCTCCGCTCGCGGGGGTGGTCACCCGGATCTTGACCATGGGGCTCACAAACCATTCGAAAAGATAATCCTGGGGGGCCATGCCCACGGTGTAGGGGTTCCAGATTCCGATGAGCGGTTTCAATTCCAGTTGCACCGCGTACAGGGGTTCTCCGGTATCGGAATCGGTCTCCCCGGTATCCTCCGTTCGAAGGCGCATCCCGAATCGGAGGTGGGAAATGATCGGAACCACTCCGGAGTTTTTATGTTGGATGTCGCGGGCGTACCCCCCTTGATCCGAACTCATATACGGAAGCCAGTTTTCGTGGCGCAGGTCGGCGCGAACCTCGGGGTAGAGACCGACGGGGTTCATTTCATTGTTCCGGGCGTCCCGCCACAGACGGCCGTATTGCCACAGCGTGCCCAGGTTGGGACCGGGGCGGGGATCCCCGCCGGAAACGGTGGATCCAATCCGCTCACTCAGGAAGAAACGATCGGGGTTTTCAATCTGGCCTTCCGGAAAACGAAAGAGGGTTGCGCCGTGGAAATCAAAGGAGCTTCCGGGAGAGGCGCCCAGATACCGCTCGACCAAAGCGCTGCCCTCCATACTGCGGTCGAGCACCACGGACCAGTCGGCCTTGAAGCCGCCGTCCCGGACATTCACGGGGAGGCCGAGACTATGGAAGGTCAGGTCGTGCATCAGGGTGGGGGCCGGCACGTCGGACACGGCGATGTCCAGGGTTCCTCTAGAGAAAAGGCGACGGCGGAATTCATCGTTTTCCCAAGAGGAGGCGTTGTTGTCGCCCCAAGGCTCGCCCAGAGAGGTAACGGAGGGCTCCAGTGGGGTCTGGGCGCGAATCATCCGGTCCTGGGTGTTGGGGGGGGCGATATCGATTGGCGCGATGTTCACCCGGGCTTTCACCCCCTCATCCGACACCCACCAGCCGAACCGTCCGGCGTGTTCGGTTCCGGATCCGTCCAGTGAGGGTCGTTCGAAGCTCACCAGGGGAACCTTCAACTCTTCGGAAGGGGGAATGTCCGGGTCTTCGGGCAATATGCGGACGAAGTCACCTTCCTGAAGGCTCATGTTTGGAGTGGGATCCTCGTCGCCACTGACCAGCCAAACCGGATCGCGCCCCTCGTTTTCATTCGAATACCAGACACCCGTCCAATACGATTGGGCGGACTCCCCCGCCAAATCGGCGGTTCCGGTGATGCGTTTGTCCGCGCCGACATGCTTTTGAAGGTCGGCGATGGCGAGGTGCAGGCCCACTCGGGCGGTGGCGCGGGCGAAAAACAATTCCTGGCGGTCCCCGACCTGCCGCACCTCCATCCGGATAAAGGCCGCAAACGAGAGCACCACTACGAGAAGCAGGGCGACCAGCATGACCGTCATTAAGAGGATAGAGCCCTCGCGTGATTTGCGATGGGGCGTTGGTGGGGTGGATCGTGTACGGAGGAAAATCATGCGCAAGACTCGAGTCGAGAGGAGTTCAAACTTGTACGCTATTGATTATAATCCGCACTTTTTTGACCGCTATAGGCGCTTGCGGCTGGTTTTATTGAATTCACGCCGAATCGGGGGCCTGTCCCGAAAAAGGCTAAAGAGTTCTTATAGTGTTCCTAAAGGATAGGAACAGGTCTTGTTCTTCCTCACGAAGAAAATCGCGGGATGAGTCGTCGTGCGGGGACGGGGGCGCGTCGAGCGGGGTCAGTCGCGGGGCGTACGGGAAGACGAGGAAGCCGTCGTCTCGGCTTCTTTCAACGCCCGTTCACGGATTTTTTCACGGATCAGTCCGGTGAGTTGTTCCGAACTCATCCCGCGTTTGTTCATGTTGGCCTTTACCCAATTGAGAACCCTGTGGGAGTCTTCGACGCTCATATGTTCCGTGGTGAGGGCGAGGGTGGTGCCGCAGGCACAGTTGGCCATCGCGATGCCTCCAACGGGTACGCTGGGGCGCCAACTATCCATTTCCGCGTCCAGAGAATAGGCGGGGCCGATTTTGCGGGTCCCCCGGATATAAGAGGCCAGGTCGGGATACCGTTTTCCACAATTTGGACAGGTTTTCGGAAACAAGTCGAGGACCACCCGGTAGATGGTGTCTACGATTTCGTCATCGGTAGGGATGGGTGGTGGTTTGGACATGGGTGGATGAGGCGTGCCGCTACACAATTTAGCTTGATTCGGGGTGATTTCAAGCGGGCCCGAAACGCATATCAATTTCGACGGAACGAGCTTCGGAAAATAGGTTTGCCGTGTTTACGCCAAAGCAGTTCGAAGTCGCTAACCTCTTCGTTCTCCAAGCGGTAGGGATCGATGAAGCTCCATCGGGCATCCTGCTCCAGAAGTTTCATCACATCCTGGAAATAAGGTTCATGGTCGGTGGCGAAATGGACCTCGCCCTGGCTGGACAGGGTACGGTCGAGCACGTCCATGAATTCGGGTGACAGTAGCCGGTGAGCCTGATGGCGGTCCTTGGGCCAGGGATCGGGAAAATAGATGTAGCAGACATCGATCCAATCGGAGGGCATGAGGTAGCGCATGGCGTAGTTCGCCTCCATGCGGAGCAGGCGGAGGTTGTCCAGGCCTTCCCGGGCGGCTTTTCGGTCGATTTTCCGGACACGACGGAGTTTGCGTTCGATGCCCAGCAGGCGCATGTCGGGGTTCCGCCGTGCATGGGCGAGGAGAAACCGTCCTTTTCCGCATCCGAGGTCCAACGCGCGCGGCCCGGTTTGGGTCCATTCGGATTCCAGATCCATGGGGGAAAGCCAGTTCTCCGGCCAGAGGCGGAGGGATTTTTCATCGGGAACGGGGGGGATGCTGCGCATGAAAGGATGCTGATGGGGGATGAGGGAAGATGATGTGTGAAGCGGGTTGGGTTTGAAAATCGACGGGCGTTATACGGATCCCGCCGGTGGTTTCAAGAATGGTGTGTGGTTTCCATCGCGGTCCCTGGCGACCGTTCTTGTGGAGCGGCACTGTCCGAGTGCCGTATGACTCTCGCTTCACGCGGCGGTGGGACACCACCGCTCCATGAAGAGGGGCTACTGCTTGAACAGGGTGCGGATGTCGGCCACGTCGGTTTCGATGCGGCTCCGCAGGAC
>Ga0194138_10001080_pt1 | contig 13003 bp, 11 predicted proteins | sample TARM_MetaG_T2_14_FD_134022 | JGI IMG/M metagenome (GOLD analysis project Ga0194138, IMG submission 134022) | Freshwater microbial communities from Pennsylvania, USA, analyzing microbe dynamics in response to fracking - TARM_MetaG_T2_14 (version 2) | ecosystem: Environmental > Aquatic >...
CCAGTCTTCCTTATTGGCTGAAGTCTGTTATCGGCGGAGAAGCGACACTCGCACGCATCCGCCGGACTCCCCGGGGTGGTTGGAGACAGCGCGCAGGGAAAGAGAAGTCGAGGAACCTGAGAGACCCGTCACTGGCGGCAACGCCGCGGCGGGAGTCGGACGATCCCATAGTAGCGGGGAAGGGCCTAACCCGCCTGGAGCGAAGGGGATCGACTGTAAGTGTGCAACCATCCAAGCTAAATTCATCCGTCTGGCTCAAAGCCGATTGCGGAATTCATGAACTAGCAGCAATGGACGCAGAACATGCTTCCAGCATGGGAATACTTGCAGGAAAGCCGGATGCGGGACGGAGCGAAGCGTAGATGGACTGCCGCAGGCAGCCCCGAAGGGGTGAAGCGCAGCGAATCAAATCCGCACGTCCGGTTTGATGAGGGGGAGTGGCAGGAGGGCCTTGCTTCGCAAGCGCCGCCTGTCACTCTCTACTCTACCGGGTTTTCGTAGTCAAAAAAGAACCCAGCACGATGCCCTTAAAAGCACTGGACTCGCCTCGAGTTTTCGGCCATGAAGGAAGCTACATCCAGTCGACGCAGACAACCCATGTAAGCCGCTCGAAAATCCAAGAACCACTTGAACCACTAACCAACGGGCTGGGGTGCCTGGCCTCCACGAAAAAAAGAATTGCAGAAGGCTGAAGTGGCATTAAAGTATCACTTATGAAGACTGAACTCGTCACCACACTGAAAAGGCAAGCCACGCGCATCATCGGGGACCTACGAACTGAAAAAGCACCGGTGATGATAACTGAACATGGAAAGCCTGCAGCATATCTTATTGATGTTGAAAGCTTTGAAGCTCAAAAAAAGAGAATGAGATTACTTGAGGGACTTGCCCGAGGGGAGAAAGCCTTTTCGGAGGGGCGAATCCTGAGCAATGCCGAAGCAAAGAAGAAAATGTCGAGATGGCTGAAGTGATTTGGACAGAGCCAGCCATCAACGCGCTAGACGAAATTGCGGATCACATCTCACTCGACGATTATGACGCGGCCTGCCGGTTAGTCCGTAAGGTATTCGAGAAAGTGGATCTGCTGGAAGAAAATCCTAGCCTAGGGAACATTCCGAAGACTCTACGTAGCACTCCATATAGAAGGCTCGTAATAAAACCCTACCGCCAAACCGCGGATGCCTACCTGAGCGCCTTGGCGAGCACCCGCGGGCTCACGCTTCTGACCATCGACAAAGGCATTCCGGGCTCCGAAGGCTTGCTGCGTTGAAGTACTTGCCAGCTTGCGCTGGATAAGATTGTAAAAGGGCGATGGGTAGCAAACCTCGCTTCACAAACGTGAAAACGTGGAAGGGTTCCGATGGGTCGAGTCCGAAAACTCTTCGGTTGATTGGTCTGTCTCTCCTTCTGTCTCTCCTTCTGGTGCTCCTTCTGGGGCTCTATTTTACGTGTGCTGGACGTTCTGGACATTCCGAACCAGCCGACAGCACGGATCCGCGCTTGGGCGCGGGCGCTTTCGGCTCGGAGGACTTTTCCGGCGATGCGCAGGGTTTCGCCGAAGCCTACATCCAAGCGCACGGCGGTCGCGCCGTCTTGGGAGGCATCGAGTCGATCCGCATGCATGGTGAAATTCGCACCGGGGGCGAGACGCTGGAGTTCACCATTCTCAAAAAACGCCCGAACCGTATCCGCACCAGTTATACCGCCGGTGCCACGAGGCAGACTTATGGCTACGGGACTGATGGGGCTTGGAGCCGCTTGACCGTTGGGGGCGAAACCATCGCCCAGCCTGCTGATGCGATGCCGGATACGTCCTATGGCGGAAATGCGTTCTTCGGCGAATTGCTCGACGCCTGCCTGCGGGATCCGTCGCAGATAGAAGCCATCGCCAAGGACAACTGGCAAAACCGCCCCTGCTGGCGTGTGGATCTGGCTGGCGGCGGCGGAGCTTCCGGCACAAGCTACTTCGTCGCGGCCGAGAGTCTGCTTCCGCTCGCTTCGACGGTGCGGGGGAGCGGCACGGGCGAAGCGCTTACGGGGTTTTCCGATTACCGGAGGGCGGGCGCGCTTCCTCTGGCGCATCGTGTCGTCACGCAAGGTGCCGAGGCTGAGACCTTACTCGTCATTCAAACCGTGACGCTCAATGTCGGCCTGCCCGATTCGATTTTCGAACCGCAAAGCGACAAATAAGCAGGAAAGCAGGAGGGTCGATCCGAATTGTAAATTTTTGAAAAACGTAAAAAAAATGTTTGCCAACTATAAGAGGCGAGCATTTTCCTTATTAGAGTAACGTATAACTCTTGTAGGCTTACAGCCGCCAAATACTAATATCCAAACCCATTATGTAATGAAGATATCGCATGCTGCTCCGCGTCCACTGTTGGTGGGCTTGCTTGTTTTACTCGGTTCGTCCGGCAGGACTTATGCTATCGACACCAACTGGACGGGAGCGGTCTCGACCGATTGGAGCGACGCGGCGAATTGGTCGAGCGGTCTGCCGGCTTCAGGAAACGAGCCGACGATCGAGGATAGGGCCAATGATCCTGTGTTGTCCGGGATTGATGTTGATCTGGGTTCCAGTCGAGTATTCGTGGGCAGGTACAGTGCTCCGACGCCAGGATCACTCAGTATTCTCAATGGCGGCAGTTTGAACAGTGAGCTTCGAGTTGGGCAGAATACTTCCGCAAAAGGTGTCGTCACTGTTACAGGAAGTGGCTCGTCTGTATCGGGAGGCTATGCGATTATCGGAAATACAGGTGCCGGCGAACTGATTTTAAATTCAGGCGGAGCTTCTGATTTTGATTCGATGCAGATTGGATCGCAGGAGCGAGATGGAACCTTTTCCAGTGGTGTCGTCCGTGTCGGAAACAACAGTTCGCTGGTATCGAGCAGTCGGATCGAACTGGCTAGAGACTCAGGCACGGACGGGCAGCTGTTGGTTGGTGAAGGCGGCTCGGTCGGCGGTTTTTCTGCTAATCGTATCGTAGGCGGAAATGGAAATGCTTCGTTGCGTCTCAATTATTCAAACACAACGGGGGTTCAGATAGGACAACTCGACGGCAGCCTGAAAGTCGAGCATATTGGTTCCGGCACGACGACCCTGACGGGCTCGACCAGCACCTCGGGCGCGACCACGGTGTCGAACGGTCGCTTGGAATTCGGCAACGGCGGCGAGGCGACCCATCTGCTGGCGGGCGATATCGCCAACGACGCCGAGATCGCGGTCAATGGCACGGGCGTCTCGATCTTTTCCGGCGACCACTCGGGGAGCGGCAGCCTGGAGCAGGACGGCACCGGCACCCTGGTCTTGAACGGTGCGAACACCCACACGGGCGGCACCACCGTCCACGCGGGCGAGTTGCACATCGGCAACGGCGGCACCTCGGGCAGCATTGCCGGCGATATCGCCAATGACGGCCTCGTCGTCTTCAACCGCTCCGACGCGTCGGCCTACGGCGGCGTGATCAGCGGCACCGGCGGGCTGGTCAAAACCGGCCAAGGCACCCTTACCCTGACCGGGCAGCATACCTTCACCGGTGCGGTCGATGTCGAGGTGGGCACCCTCACGCTCAACGGCGGCTTCGGCGCGGGCGGCGACGTCACCGTCTTCACCAACGCGGTGCTCAACGGCACCGGTTCGATCAACCGCGACGTGGTGATCAACCAGGACGGCACGGTCGGAGCCAACCTCATCTTCAATGGCAACGTGACCACCTCCTCGGTCAATAACCTCGGTAGCGTCAGCTCCGGCACCAGCACGGCACAGAGCAACGAGACTTTGGTGGTCGATCAGGCCACCGGCGGCACGATCGACGCTTCGGCGGGCACCGCCCAAATCACCACCCTCGACGGAGCCACGGTCGAGGCGGGCAACCTCGGCACGACCATCGACACGCTCAACTCCGGCACCGTCAATTCGACCGGCGGCGTGCGGGTCAACACGCTCTCCGGCGGCGACATCAACGTCGGAGCCGGCGCCAACGTCACGGCCGAGCAAGGCACTTTCACCGGGAGCATCGGCGGCGACGGCGGCTTGGTCAAGCAGGGTGCGGGCACGTTGCGCCTCGAATCGGCCAACAACCACGGCGGCAGCACCCAAGTCTGGGGCGGCACCTTGGAAATCCTGAACCTCGGCGCGCTCGGACGCGTGCCGGTCGTGCGCCTACAGAACAACAGCACCTTCCGCGTCGTGGACGGCGCGGACGTGCGCGACGCAGAGATCGTGATCGAGAATCCTTTGACGCAATACCGCCACGATTTCAACCCCGGGGACAGTCTCGACAACAGCGGACGCATCAGCGACGGCGACCAGTCGGCCAAGATCGGTGCGGGTAACGCGGGCGGATCCACCACCCTGCAAGTCACTTTCAACCAGGCCAACCGCCTCAGCCTCGAAGGCATCGACGGCAGCACCTTCGGCCTGCTCATGTCCGACACCCTGCCGGACAGCATGGTCGCCTCCGAGGCCTTCCTCGGCTGGTATGATCCCGTCGACGGCGAGATCAAAAACGCCGTTCTCGGCAACCACGGCGAAGACGGCGCCCTGGCCGGCTTCCACAACATGAGCTTCGAGGCCTTCCTCGCCGCCAACGGCGGCTGGAACGCCGCCACCATGCTCGGCGCCTACGGCACCGACCTCCTGAGCGACGAAGTCTGGGCCGTGATCGACCACAACAGCGAGTTCTCCGTCGTCCCCGAACCCGGCTTCCACGCCCTGCTCCTCGGCTTCGCCGCCTGCGGGACGCTCGCCCGCCGCCGCCGAACTACGATTCATTAAGAATAAAAACTCACTGTCATGAAGAAGGAAACCATTGAGGCGCTTGTCTTCTGCTTTCTCTTATCTAGAGCCTGTCCCAAGATCGCCGATTTTGGGATAGGGTTCTAATTCTACAACCACAAATCAGTTGAACGATAATGAATATAAATAACGTAATAAAGTATCTATCAAGGACTGCTCTTTCCAGTGCTGCGTTTATACTCGCCCCGCTGGTCGCTCCGGCCCAGACGAGCAATTTCGGCCTCGGCTTCGATGCCGCCACGCGGGATGTGCTGCCTTTTAATGCGGTTCTTTCCGGCGACGGGTCGACCGCTTATTTCGAGGGCTACGCACCTGGCGGTGCCGCGAACTACCGCTTCACCGAAGCGGGCGGACTGAACTTGATTACCGATCCAAGTATTGGTTTTTTTATCGATAATCGTCAATTCGCCACTTCCTTCGACGGCAGCTATGCTTTGGCTAAAGAGGATTTTCTCGTGCGTTTCGGGGAAGATCACTCGATTGCCGAGGAAATCGCGATTTCCGGTAAGCCTTTTATCGGCAGCCCTCGATTTGTTGGATCGGGCAGCGATTTTGTGACCTCTGGCTTTTTTCCGGTGCAAGTCGAGCGATTTGAGGTGGTGGAGGTGCCGGCAGGAACAAAAACGGTCGAGTCCACTTCGACCTTCGTGCCGACTCCGATTCAGGACGATGTCGAGCCCAGTGTGCGCAATCTAGGGGTCAACGCGTCAGGTGAAGTCGTCGGCTTTTTTCAGAGCACATATAGCTCGCAGCCCTCAAACCCTGCTGGCTTTTATTTTATCAATGAGGATGGTTTGGTGCGGGAAGTCCCCCTCGATCTTTCTGCGTTGGGCCTGACCGGATTTCAGCAGTTTTCCGTATTCGAAGATAATCTGGGCACCGATGGCAGTTTCGCGCTGGTCGATTTGTTTGATGGAAGCGGCGATTACCGCTTAGCTAAAGTCGATTTGTCCACCGGAGCGGCCATCGATGTTCTGGGCGGACTACCCGGCGATTTCAATCAGCAGGTCAACGCATTGTTTGGCACCTCCTTTGATGGTTCCGGTGATTTCTTTGAAGAGCCGATTTCCGGACTGAACACAGTCGATGAGGCGGGCAACTTGATCGGCGATTTGCGTCGTTTGGACTTTGTTTTTCCCAGTGGAATAGAGCCCGGCCTCTTCGTGGTGACAGAGCAGGGGACGGGCGACGTGATCAGCTTCGAGGACTACCTCCGTTTAAGAAGCGCCGGCGATGCGGATGTCGCCGCCTTATTGGACGCGGTTGAGGTCGAGGATATCCTCAGCACCTCGGCCGATGGCAATACGCTGCTTCTCAGTGGTGTCGATGCGGGTGGAGACTACGACTTCTTCTTGCTTAATATCGCTTCGGGTTCTGTCACGATTTTGCCGTCGACCCTGGATCTGATCAACAACCCGCAAATTCGCCAGTTTCTGGCTTCCGGTGGTGCGAACAATGAACTGGTCACCGCACTACAGGGGGCGACGAATGCCCAAATCGCCGAGTTCGGGCGTGGCCTCTCCAGCGTGATGCCCGCAGCGGTGGGCATCGTGATGAACAACGCCCTGAACCATACCTTCAATTTGAACTCACGCTTCGATATGCTGCACCGCGAGACGCTCACTGGTCTCGGAGCGGAGCGGGAGCGCAATGGTTTCGGCGTGTATGCTTTTACCACGATTCTGGACCGCGACTACGAAAGTAACGTGTCCGGCGTGACTGGGCAGACCGACAGTTACGGCGGCATGCTCGTCGGCGACTGGAAAATCAAAGACGGGTTCTTCGCCGGTTTCGGCTTGGGCTACAAAGAGGACGAGACCGATTTCAACACCGGAGCCGAACTGGAGGGCGATACTTTCAACCTCAGCGGGTATTTCAGCTATCAAGTCTCCGAGCAGTTCTTCATCGACGGTCTCCTGCAATATGTCGACGTGGATATGGACAGCACCCGCCTTTCCTTGAGCCGTTTGACCGCCAGTCCCGAGGCCTCCGCCTACGGCACTGAATTGCGGGGCTCCTATTATTTCGATTTCGAGCTCGTCTCGCTGGCCCTGAAAGGGAGCCTGAGTTATAACCGGCTTGATTTCGACGGCTACACTGAAAGTGGTGGTCTAGGTGCCGCCACCGTCGAAAGCTTCGAAGTGGATTCCTTCCGATCCTCTTTGGGCGTCCATGCGCAGCACCGAGCCGAACTAGCCGACCGCGCCTTGGTGCTCGGCGCGCAGATCGAATGGCTGCATGAATTTATCGATGAAAACGAGCAGATCGGCGCGAGCGCAGCCGGTGCCAGTTTCAATACTGAAACCGACAACCCCGACGAGGATTCCGGCTTAGTCACCCTCTCTGCGATTTACTACTTCAGCGACCACTGGACGGGCAATGTCGAATACGCCGTCAACTTCGGAGACGATGTCAACGAGGATAACCTCCTGCGTCTTGGCCTCTCCTATGAATTCTAAGGTTTGGCTTCAGTAATCGTAAAATACAAACCGCTTTCGCGAACCTAATTTCGCAGCCATGGCCTGGCGCCTCTCTTTTCTACCCCGAACGACTAACAGAGATAAATCCACACAAAACAATGAAATCAAAGCAAGTAATGTACGCTGTGCTCGGCATGGCGGTTTTTCTGACATTTTCACTTTTCCTCGCAGGCTGCGGGGGCGGTTCAGAAGAGGAATCGTCAGTCAAGAAAGTGAAAGTTAATTGGCAGGACAAGTTGGAAGAGAAAATCAAATTTGAATTGCCGGCTCACCTCACTCTGGTTTCCGCCGTAGTGACTGACACCTTCGACGCATCCACAGGTGATTACAAGATGACCGAATTCAAATTCACCGCAACTGTGAAGACGGGTATGGATTTGTATAGTGATCGCTTGGAGCGGGATAATCGCAACAATGTTCGTTTGGCGGAATTGCTCATCGCGAAAGGAGAGACCGTTACAGTCGAAGGCAAGGGCATGCACTCAAAAGAGATGTTCAACATAAATTTGCCTTACAAAGCATTTGATAAACTGGGCGTCGCGCGTGCCGAGATTGAGAGTAAAGCGGGCAGCGCGACCCTTCTGATCAAAGGCTCCGAGGAGGAAAACGCATTGTACGCGGCAATTGAAAATGAGAAACGTGAGAAAGAGGCGGCGCGGCAAGCAGTGCTTGAAGCACAGCAAGCGAATTTTGAAGCTCGAAAAGCCCAGCAAAAGGCGCAATCACAAGCTTATCTCGCAGAAGTTGAAGCCAAGCAAAAAGCGCGTGAAGCAGAAAAACAAGCGCTCGAAAACGCGAAAGTGGCAGAACTACAAAACGCCATAAAGGAATTCACTGAAGTGTATGAACAAAATGGCGTAATCCATTTTACGCGCGCTGATACAGGATATAAGGTCGGCGAGCAGATCTACAGTATTAGTGATATTGAAAAATCCGAGAATGAGTCGACTTGGAGGGCCATCTTACATAACCCTGCCGCACCTGGAAAATCCGTGTGTGAAATAGTTTGGCGGCAGGAAAGAGAATTCGGAGGGGTGCGGGAGGAATTTGAACTCGTTCCCGTTTCCGTTGCTTGGGGCAACCCTGCAATCGACGGAGCACTGCGGTTTCGCTGGAACCCGGAAGAGCGCACTTACACAAATTTCAAAAACAGGAAGCCTGTCTATGTGCTGCACTTAAATCCTTCCGAACAAGAACTGGCACAAAAATCCATCGACGGACTCTTGCCACCCTGGGGCAAGGTCGAGCTCGATCCGGATAAGCAAGTGATTATCGATGGCCGATTGGTCGAACTGCAGAGTGGCCGAATTCTGGCTACAGTCGGTCACCGAAACCTTGCACCAAGCGAACTGGCTACGGGTGCCTTGGCAACTGCGGGCGGCTGGCATTATTATCCGTCTGCCTTTGCGGTTTATCGCGCCAATGCGGCCACGATCGCAGCACCGATGGAAATCCCGAAGGTTACAGGGAATCGAAATAAGGAAGGATTTCTCTTGGTTTTAGGCAATGCAAACATCCGAATCTATGAGAAGGGGGGCGATATCTATGTGCGCGAGGTTAGCGACGATTTTACCGAGTATCGACGTCTGACGGATTATGGGATTTTTGGCAGTGCCGTCAGGCCATCATCACCCTCGCGCTCCGGGCCGACTTTTATCACTGGCGACTTTCTCTATGTTTTTGGGAGCAATCCTAAAGTCAGGATACACTTGAAGTCCGGTGAACTTGTTGAGGTGGACAAACTGTCGGCATCCACGGCTTTTCTCTCGGAGCGTCCGGTTATAATGAATCGGTATAATGCTGTATTGAGGGATGACATCCTGTTTCTTTATGACTATTCAAAAGGTGAAGAGCTGCGTTTGGATGCCAAGGTTTTATATGCTGGATCGGCAAACGGCAAAAAAAATGGTTTTGATAATTTAGGCAAATTTTTCCCCGATTCGTGGATCGAAATAAGTGAAGGGGTCTATTATCTCAAGCCGAGAAGAGTGGTTGTCGATTTCAACTCGATGTCCGCCTACAGCCTGCGCGAAACCGCGCGCGGAGCTATCCCCGAAAATCTGTTAAGCCAAAGTAATGGTTACAAACAATCACTCGCGCTGATGACCCTATCTCCCTCGTCCCGATTCGCATTGTTTCGCGCGATGGATAAGAATAATTTCGAACCTGTGAAAGGTTTTACAAAATTCTTTCTAGTCGATCTCACCGATGGGTCGGTGGTTCGGGAAATGGATGGCGAGATGGACCGCATCTTTCGTGCGGCTTCTAAGTGGAACTGGATAACGGACAACCTTTTTACAGTTAAAATTACCCAGGGGAATTTGGATCAGATCGGCCTTTGGGCTTTGGATGTTTTTACAGGTCGGACTCAAAAAATCCATAAGCGCGTTACGGATGTCGTGGATGTGGCTTATCAGGCGGAGCAGAATCGACTCTTCTTGCTCACGAACAACGCTGGCGACAAAGGACTGGTCGCCGTGAACATTGAAACCGGGGAGCGGCGCGAATACCCCGAAGTTGAGGGAGTCCAAGGAGACCCACATGGCCGTGTAGCTGTCCTGCAAACGGCCATGCCGGAAAGTCCTTCGATTTCGATTGTTGGCAAACGATTGACAGGTGACAGCATTGCCACGACCGCTGAGTCATTTGAGGCGGACTACGCGGCTCGCGGGCAGTATCATCCGGACATCGCCGCTATCATTTTTACTGATAAAGAGTTCGGTAAAATGATACGAAAGCCAGCAGATGGCTTCGACTACGTTCGCGCCGTCGATGCGGTGATCGATTATCTATTTGGCGAGCGAGCACGGCGACGTAACGCGGCGGTTCAGCAACAGATCATCGCCAAAACGCCCGAATTGGAAGCTTACCTCAAAGACGGAAAGACAGTCGAGCAGGTGCGTGCTTTTCACAGAAAAGGCTATGAGGAATTGCTGAAGAGTGTGGCTTTGAAGCAAGTGCTTCCCATACCCTTGAACAAAGGCCTCGCCGGAGACAAACTGCAAAATGCCTTCAAGACTGTAGACGCCACTTTGGCAGGTAGTCTAGGCGGTGTGGCCTACCCGCAGCATAGCAATGCCTACCGGTGGGTCACCAATGGGCGACTGGGCGGATTTGATAAAAAGCTGGCTTACGATGCTAATCGCTTGCGGGAGATTTATTTAAATGAGGGGCGTAGACGCTATCACACGGCCACGAATCCCAAAGTGCTTGGAGAGGAGGACGACTTCGCGCCATTTTATTCCCGTAAGATGACATCCGCGCTGCTGAACGGCACTTGGTGGCCGTCCGAACAACCCATCAGTAAAATGCCGGCTAACGGCAAGTTTTACTTGGATCGCTACCGCCGTAAAGTTGTCGAGGACTGGAACGCTTATGGAGCCAGTCACGCGACTGCTGCTTCAGCTGTAGCACAGTCACCCGCCAGTTCAGGCAGCCAGTCCGGATCGAACAATACGGTGTCCTCTGCCAAGCAAGTGCCCCCCGCCTCCAGCAGTAAAGAAAAGAAGCTTCCTCAAACTGAACTAGAAAAAAAGGTAAAAGAAATCGAGGAAGGCTTGGATGCGGCCAATAAAATTTTTAAACCGTTCGGCTTTTGATTTTCTTAGGTTTTGAAACCCTCCGCCTCCGCGGCGTCGCGGAGGCGGAGGTCGCCGGTCAAAAAAGTGAAGCTTCGGGTTTTTTCCTGACAAACAACCAAACCGGCCGCCAGTTGAAAGGCATCGGCCGCGCGGAGCGGATGCGTCCGCAGGAGACGGAGTGCGCGCTCCCTCACCGCGATGGTCGGCTGAACCTCGATCCAGCTCTCGGATAGCATGTCCAACCGCACCCTGGCCTTCGCCTCGTCCTCACGCCCCAGGCTCCCCTCGCGTTTGCGTCGGCAGAGAGCGGACTCGATTTCCGCCAAAGTGCCATACCACACGACCACGCTCGGGTCTTGGCTCAATTGCGCCTCCCGCAATTCGGAATCTGCCTCAGTCAGCAAAAGCGGTGTCAAAGCAGAACTGTCCCAATAAATCATCGCGCCTCACGTTCCTCCAAAATTGCCTTTGTCAGGTCATTGCGGCCCTCGCCTCTGGGGTGCTCTAAAAAAAGGCCCACCACGAGCGATTTTTTAGGTGGCGAGACGATACCACGGGCCGAAAGCCCCGACCAATCATCCGCCAGGGCGCCATGCGCCAAAGGTTGCAGCGAGGCGACCGGTTTGCGCCGGTCAGTGATCAGAATGGTCTCACCGGACGCCACCTCTTTCAATTGCGCCGAGAGATTGTTTTTTAAAAGAGTCACACTAGTCGTTTTCATTTGGCCAGATTGGCCTTTTTATTGAGAAAAGTCAATGTCAATGCACTTGCACTTGCGCTTGACATGCCTTTCATTTAGATGAAAAGTAAGGCATGGAAACGGTTTCATTAACAAGCAAACACCAGATTACGATTCCTTCCAAAGTCAGGCGCTCCCTTAATTTGCATAAAGGCGACCGCTTGTCTTTTGATCTGGCCGCGGATGGCAGTTGTGTTGTCCGCAAGTTGGCGATCAGGAAATCGGACGGAGCGGCTAAAGCCTATTTGGGAAAGCGCGCTGTGCCGCTCTCAGATGCGATGATGCGGGAAGCCATCAAAAAGGGCACTTAAAATACGCAGGCTCTTTCTCGTAGCGGAACGGCGAGACCCGAAAAAGGCAGCCGTCGTGGTCGTCGGTGAATTCGATCTGTGGCCATGGGATCCTAAACCTGCCCGCCCACGCATTTGAACTTTTCGACAAAGATAGCGATCTTTTGAAAGACGGTTTGCTTCTTGGTTAGATACTGCGGATTGAGCGGACTCATTTTCGGCAGAATGGAGTTGAGCTCGGTGCCTTGATCGCTGGCATATTCACGTTTGAGCGAACTGACGAGATAGCGCTTGGCCGCATCCGTATTGAGGCTTTCGGATTGGATGAGCGCGGCGGCTTCCCTTTGCTGTTCCGCTTGGGCGTAGGTGAAGAAGGCTTCGATGACACTCGCTTTGTCGCTGAACTGATCGAGGTTCGCCTGATTGATGAAATCGACCAGCAGGCTCTCTTTGGCGCGGTTGCCCAAGCTGGAGCGGATCACCCGGCGCACGTCTTCGATCAGCGTGCCCTTGTCCAGCTTCTTTTGCTTCTTCTCGAAAACCAGCTCGAGAATGTAATCGAGGTTGATCTCCTGTGACTTGAGCAGGTCGATCTCAAAGACGACGTCATCCCAATCCACCGTGGAATCCTGTTGCTCCTTGGCGCTTTTTTCCTTCCGCAGCCAATCGCGGATATCGTTGTAGGTGGATCGATAATCTTGAGTTTTCCGTTCCGATGGAATCTCTGTCGCTTCCAGCTTTTTAAGATCTTCGTCGCTCAGATAGCGCGCGGCCTTGAAGGCTTCGACTGTCTCTGGATCTTTCGGATCGAGCTTTTTCCAGGCTTTCAGACTGACGAATTCGTCGAAGTTTTGCAGCGCGTTTTCAATCCGCAGATACTCGCCGAAGACTTTTGCAAAGGCCTTTTTGTCGGCCTCCGTTTCAATCGCCTCGGGCTGCGGAAATTTTTCTTTCAGTTCCGCGACGACTTCCACAAAGCCGCGCCTTGCCTCACCCGTTGCGCCAAGTCGCGGTAGTAGTTCTGGAAGCCGTTGCTATCGACGCCAAAGTTCGTTTTGAAGGAGGTATTGTAGTCGGCAATGGCGGCGCTCAAAAACTCTTTCGCACTGCTGTTC
>Ga0194138_10001082_pt1 | contig 12989 bp, 9 predicted proteins | sample TARM_MetaG_T2_14_FD_134022 | JGI IMG/M metagenome (GOLD analysis project Ga0194138, IMG submission 134022) | Freshwater microbial communities from Pennsylvania, USA, analyzing microbe dynamics in response to fracking - TARM_MetaG_T2_14 (version 2) | ecosystem: Environmental > Aquatic >...
CTCCCAACCCTTCAAGTCCAACCCCCGTTTTTTCAACGCCTGGGCCACCCCCTTGAGGTACTCGCACCAGTGAGGTTTGATATAGGAAAAGTCATCGAGGAAAAACCGGGCCCCCTGCTTGAAATCCCCCGAAAACACCCGCACTTCTCCATCCCCGCGATACCGCACCGCCATGACCATGGCCCGGTTGATCGCCATCGGCATCACGAACCCACCGTTGTAGTCCGTGTGCTCTCCAATGAGATTCACCCGCCCCGGCGCCCGGATCACCAGCTCGGGTTCTCCCCCAAAATTTTCCCGGAACAACTCAACGACACGTTCTTGCAAGTTCATGCCGCTCCCTATGCAATGAATCGCCCGGGAACGCAAATAAATTCAAAAAAAGGATGGGATTTCCCAAGCAATTCTGGAGCGGCACTGTCCCAGTGCCGCATCACACCCACACCTCCACAGACTCCGGAATCTTTTTGCCTCCCATCTTTTTGCCCTCCAATCGAACATCTCCTCACGGCGGTGGGACACCACCGCTCCACACCCCAATATGGAGCGGCACTGTCCCAGTGCCGCATCACGCCCGCTCACCCCGCACTCTCGGCAGACTCCGCCCCCCATCTTTTCGCCCTCCCCAGACGTCTTCAGACGGCGGAGAGAAACCGCCCCTCCCAAACCTCACAGTTGCAACATCAACTGCGCCGGATCCTCCAGCGACTGCTTGATGCTCACCAGGAACTGCACCGCGTCCCGTCCGTCGATCAACCGATGGTCATACGTCAACGCCAAATACATCACCGGACGCACCACCACCTGGCCATCCTCCACCCACGGCCGCTCCTGAATCGTGTGCATTCCCAGAATCGCGCTCTGCGGTGCGTTCAGAATTGGCGTGGACAACATCGAGCCGAACACCCCGCCGTTCGTGATCGTGAACGTGCCGCCGATCAGATCCTCGTAGGCCAGTTTCGCCTCGCCGGCTTTGCCCGCCAGTTCACGCACGGACTTCTCCACCTCGGCAAAATTCATGTTCTCCGCGTTCCGCAGCACCGGCACCACCAGCCCACGGGGCGAATCCACCGCCACGCCGATGTGGTAGGCCTCCTGATACAGAATGTCGCGTCCGTCCATCTGCGCGTTCACGATCGGAAACTTCTTCAACGCCTCCACCGAGGCCTTGATGAAAAACGACATGAACCCCAGCTTCACCCCGTATTCCTCCTGAAACCGGTCCTTGTATTTCTTCCGGATGTCCATCACCGGCTTCATGTTGACTTCGTTGAACGTCGTCAGCAGCGCCGCGGTGTCCTGCACCTCCTTCAACCGCGTCGCCACCCGCGAACGCAGCTGCGTCATCCGCACCCGGCGCACATACGGGGGATCCTCTTTTTTCTTCCCCGGCTCCGCCCCGCCCGTTTTCTCCTCGCCCGAACGCGAGGGTTCCAACATCCGCTCCGGTCGACCCAGACCCAGGTTTTTCTTGGCCTCCGGCGTCTCGTCGATGAACCGCTGCACGTCCTGGCGGGTGATTCTCCCGCTTTTCCCGGTGCCGCCCAATTGATTCGGATGAATGTTGTGCTCCTGCATCAACCGCCGCACCGAGGGGCTCAAACCTTTCAAATCCTCCCCGGACACCTGTGGATTCCCCTCGCCGTCTTTCGGCGGCGCGGCGTCCCCGCCTTTCGGAGCCGAACGTTCGGCGGACGGCGTGGACGCCTCCCCGGTCTCTTCCTCCGAAGCCTCCTCCCCGTCGTCTCCGTCCGTTCCGGTGCCCTCCTTCAACTCGGCCACCAAGTCGCCCCGTTTGATAATGTCCCCCTCCGCGACTTTCGTCGTCAATACGCCGTCCGCCGGCGCGAACAGTTCCAGAACGATTTTATCCGTTTCCACGTCCGCGATTTTGTCGTCCCGGGAAACGGTATCTCCGGATTCGGCGTGCCACGTCAGCAACGTGGCCTCGTCGACGGATTCGGGGAGTTCGGGGGTTTTAATGGAAATGCTCATGAAAAATACCGGGGTTGAACGTTGAAAGGGTTGTTGAAAAGGAAATGTCAGGTCATCTCGGGAACTTCAAGACCAAGGGCGCCGTGAATCAGCAATTGCTCCCGCTGATTATGCCGCATCGGGCTTCCGCCCGCCGGCGCGGAACAGGCCACCCGGCCCGCGAATTCGAGGGTTTGTCCCTCCTGCAGACACTGCTGCAGTCGATGGCGAATCTGGTACCACGCCCCTTGGTTGAGCGGCTCCTCCTGACACCAGATCAGGGTGTCGGCGTTGGGATAGCGCTTCAGTTCGGCGTCCAGCTTTTCGTGATCGAAAGGATACAGTTGCTCCAGTCGCAACACCGCCACGTTCTTCATCTCGTGTTCGGCCCGCTTGTTCACCAACTCGTAATAAATTTTTCCCGCGCACACCACCACCCGGTCGATGTCCTCGTCTTTCAGATCCCCGTCCGTTTCGGGAATCAGGGTCTGGAACCCGCCTTTGGACAGATCCTGCAGCGAGGAATAGGATTCCTTCTTCCGCAACATGCTCTTGGGACTCATGATAATCAGCGGAATCCGCAGCTTCCGCAGCAACTGACGCCGTAGCGCGTGGAACATTTGAGCCGCCGTGGACGGGGCGATTACCTGCATGTTCTCCTGCGCGCACAATTGCAGAAAACGCTCCAGCCGCGCCGAGGAGTGCTCCGGCCCCTGCCCCTCCCACCCATGCGGCAACATCATCACCAGCCCGGAATACAGATTCCACTTCTGTTGCGAGGAACTGATGAACTGGTCGATCAACACCTGCGCCCCATTCGCGAAATCCCCGTACTGCGCCTCCCAAATCGTCAGCGTAGACGGATCCGTCATGCTGTAGCCGTACTCGAACCCCAACACCGCCTCCTCCGACAGAATCGAATCGACCACCGTGAACTGCGTGCCCCGGCCCGCCGCGAAATGCTGCAACGGCACGAACCGGCGTCCGCTCTGATAATCGTGCACCACCGCGTGCCGGTGGAAAAACGTGCCCCGGCCACTGTCCTGGCCGCTGATCCGCACCCGGAACCCGTTGTCCAGCAGCGCGGTGTACGCCAGCGTTTCCGCGCACCCCCAATCCAACGGTTTCTCGCCCCGGATCATCGCCATCCGGTCGTCCATCACCTTGCGCACCGCGGGGTGCAACGCGAAATCCATGGGAAGCTCGCAGGCCTTCTGTCCAATCCGCTTCAAGACCCGGGTCGACACCGCCGTTTTCGCCTCGTCCGCCCAATGCCCCTTCAGGTACGGCTGCCAGGCCGTATAATACTGGGTGTGCAAACTGCGCGGCACCACGTTCGGCGCCACCTGCGACCCCTCGTCCAGCGCGTCCCGGTACTGCTCGGACATCCGCTTGAACTCTTTTTTCTTCAGCACCTTCTCCTTCGTCAGCCGCTCCGCGTACCGCGAGGGCGTGCCGGGGTGCTTGCGAATGCGCCGGTACATGTCCGGCTGGGTCACCGAGGGCTCGTCCCCCTCGTTGTGCCCGTGGCGACGGAAACAGATCAGGTCGATGAACACGTCCTTCTTGAACTTCATCCGGAAATCGATCGCCGTGCGCACCGCCCAGATCACCGCCTCCGGATCGTCGCCGTTCACATGGAAAATCGGACAGTCCGTCACCTTCCCCACGTCCGTGCAGTACAGGGACGACCGCGCGTCCCGAGGGTGACTCGTGGTGAACCCCACCTGGTTGTTGATCACCACGTGCAGCGTGCCGCCCACCGAATACCCGCGCGTCTGCGCCATCTGCGCCGCCTCGTACACCACACCCTGCCCCGCGATCGCCGCGTCGCCATGCACCATCATCGGCAACACCCGCTTGTACGACGTGTCCCCCGCCCTGTCCATGCGCGCCCGGGCGCTGCCGCAGATCACCGGATTGATGATTTCCAAATGCGAGGGGTTGAACGCCAGCGCCAAGTGCACGATTCCGCCCGGCGTCCGCACGTCCGAACTGAACCCCTGGTGGTACTTCACGTCCCCCGTCATCTTGTCGTCCATCCCCGCCACGTGCTCGCCGAACTCCTGGAACAGAATATTCGGCGCCTTGCCCATCACGTTCGTCAGCACGTTCAGCCGCCCCCGGTGCGCCATGCCGATCACCACCTCGTCCACGCCTTGTCCCCCCGCCCGTTGAATCACCTCGTGCACCAGGGGAATGAACGATTCCCCGCCCTCCAGCGAAAACCGTTTCTTGCCCGGAAACTTCACGTGCAAATATTTTTCCATCCCCTCGGCCGACACCAGCGCCCCCAACAACGTCTTCCGCTCCTCCGATGAAAACGTCTCGCGGGCCCGCGAAGTCTCGACCCGGTTCATCAACCAGTTTTTCTGCTCCGTGTCGGAAATGAACATGTACTCGATCCCCACCGACCCCGTGTAGGTGTCCCGCAGCAACTGCAGAATCTCCCGCAGCTTTAAATAGTCCGGCGCCGTCAGGTTCCCCGTGTTGAATACCAGATCCATGTCCGCCTCGGTCAGGCCGAAGGACGCCGGATCCAGATCCCGCACCAGCGGCAGACGCCGAAAGTCGATGGGGTCCGTGTGCGCCTGCACATGCCCCAGAATCCGGTAGGCATGGATCAACCGCAACACCGCCGCCTGCTTCGCCATCCAGGAACCGTCCGTCCCCCCCGGCACCTCGCGCGCCGCCCCCGGCGCGGGCGGAACGCTTTCCCCACTCCGCGCGCGGCGGGTGATCTCCTCCTCCACCCGCTTCGGATTAACCGTATCGGCCTGCTCCCCCTCCTCCTGCCGTTCAAACCATTGACGCCATTCCAGATCGACCGACTCCGGGTCGTTCCGGTACGATTCGTACAGGGATTCGATATACGCCAGGCCGTTCGCGTCCAGGGAACCGCCACCATTCAACTCGTTCATATGCGTCACTCCGCCTTTCGGGACGGCCCTCGGCCGCCGGAAATGTTTCGGTTTCGCGCACCCTACATCATTCCGGTTCGCTGACAATCTTTTTTAGGGGCCGCAAGTCGCGATTCCTATGGAAAGCCCGGGGGCCATACCCCCGGAGTACGCCCATATAAGGACGGCGCGCCCCGAGAGGGGTGCCCGCGAGGTTGAGGACCTTGGGACGATGTGGTCATGCCTCCAAAACCCGACAACAGGACCGAAAAGTGTTTGTCCGCGCCCGCGAATCCCTTTATCAAGGACCCAAACAGAACCCGTACACCCGGAACCGCTATGAAATCACTCCTTCTTTCCCTTCCTTTCTTCTTCGCCTCCATTGGCGTTTGCCAGGAGCCCGCCCCCCGGGCCGTACACCCCGATATGCAAGACCTCGCGTCCCACCTCGACTCCGGCGGCGTCAGCTACATGCTCGTCAGCGGACCGTACCAGTGGGAGGGCCTGAAACCGTTTATCGACGGAATGCTCGGACTGGTGCGCGGGATCTCCGAATCCGATGAAATCGACATCCCCCCCCAGGCCCTCGACTTCTTTGACGCCCTCCCCCACAAACTCGGACTCGACGAAGTGCGGGCCACGGGGGCCAGCACCGTGCGACGGCCCGACGGCGGCTACCTGTCCAAAAACGTGATCCAACCGATCCCCGACGCCGAGGGCCTGATCTGGAAGCTCGCCGGAAACACCGTAAACATCGGCGACGAAATTCGAAAGCTTCCCGCCACCACCGCCGCCATGATGCGCTGGTCGATCAACGCGCCCTCTCTCTACGAGGCATCCAAGGAAGCCGCCTCCGCCTTCCCACAGGCCTCGGAGGAATTCCAAAAGGCGGAGGACGAAATCCTGAAAACGGGATTTCCCTTTCACGAACTGCTCTCCAGTCTCAAGGAAGGCGTGACCTTGGCGGTGAGCTTGAACCCCGACCAGCAATGGGTCATCCCCTTTCCACTCAACATGTCCCTCCCCGAGGTTGGACTGGTCGCGGCCATTGAGGATCCCTCCGGAAAACTCGGACCCTACCTGACCACCCAACTGAAGACCCACAGCCCCCTTCCCGTCCAGGACACGGAAATCGACGGCACCCCCGTCGCCTCCCTCCCCCTTCCCGTCCCGGTCTCCACCGCCGTGGCCCTGCAACTGGCCAGCGTGGACGGCCGCCTTCTCGTTGCCACCAACACCTCCCTGATGACGGAACTCCTCGCCCGCCGCGAGGGAACCCAAGACGCGCCCCTCCTGGCGGAACTCGAGGGAATGCCCGACCTCTGGGCCTCCAACGGCTGGGTCTCCGACGGACAACTCGCCGCCCTCCTTCAGAAGGGCACCCGTACCGCCATCTCCTTGTCCGCGGACGGAACCGCGGAAACCGAAGCCATTCAGGGAATGAGCGACCTGTACCTGCACTCGATCTACTCCCTTCCCCATGTGGCGCTTTCCCGCACCGAAAACGGAATGTGGATCACCCTCATGCGGCACGACCGCCCCATGCTCACCCAACAAAGCGGCTCCACCGTGGTCGCCGTCCCCATGGTCACGGGACTGCTCGCCGCCATGGCCTTGCCCGGCTTCCAAAAGGCTCGGACCACCGCTCGGGAAAACGCCTGCGTCAACAACCTACGGCAACTCGAGGCCGCCAAGATGCAATGGGCCATCGAGACCGGGGCGACCGCCGGCGATCCCGTGACCGAGGAAAATGCACAGGAGTATCTCCATGCGCTTCCCACATGCCCCGCAGGCGGCAGCTATATTCTCGGCCCCGTGGGCGAGGACCCCGTCTGCACCACCCCCGGACACCAACTTCCCAAATGACCGATCCCGACCGCATTCGCATCCTGTTCGTCTGCCTCGGCAACATCTGCCGCTCCCCCACCGCGGAGTCGGTGTTCCGCCAGCGCGTGGAGGCCGCCGGACTCCGCGAGGCCTTTGAGATCGACTCCGCCGGGATTCTCGACGTGCACCAGGGCCAGCCCGCCGACGCCCGCATGCGTCGCCACGCCTCCCAACGCGGCTATGAACTCGACTCGATCAGCCGCCCCGTCGTGCCCGAGGACTTCGCCCGTTTCGACCATATCGTCGCCATGGACCACCAGAACCTGGCGGACCTCCTGTCCCTGCTCCCCGATCCCGCCTTCCACTCCAAACTCTCCCTTCTCCTCGACGAGGCCCCGGAACTGAACCGCCGGGAGGTGCCCGACCCCTACTACGGCGGCGCGGCCGGATTCGAGGAGGTGCTCGATCTGGTCGAAACCGCCTGCGACCGGTTGCTGGAGCGGCTGGAGCCATGAGCACCGACGCCCTGCGACTCCGGGTCGAACAGGCGCTGGGCGTCGCCGTTTCCGATTCCCGCCCCCTCGGCGGAGGCGACGCCGCCGACGCCCGGCGCATGACCACCGCCGACGGTCGCGACCTCTTCGTCAAAACCGTCCGCGACGGCGACCCCTTCGCCGCGGAAGCACTCGGATTACAACGCATGAACCTTCCGGATGGCGTACGCGTGCCCGGGGTCCTGCACGTGGAACCCCGCCTCCTGGTGCTCGAATACATCGACTTTGGACGGCCCGGCCCCGATCACCAACGCCTCCTGGGCGAACAACTCGCCGTCACCCACGGCGTCGCCCACACCGCCTACGGATTTGACGTGGACCACTACATCGGCCTCACCCCGCAGAAAAACCTTCCCTGGATCGAAAACGGACCCGGCGCCTGGGCGGAATTCTGGTGGACCCACCGCCTCGAACCTATGCTCCACCGGCTTCGCGACCCCGGACTCCGAGACCGCGCCGCCCGTCTCGAAACCCGTGTGCCGGACGTCATCGGCGACTCCGCCGAAACGCCCCGTCTCCTGCACGGCGACCTCTGGGCCGGCAACGTCGCCGCCGACGAACACGGAGCCCCCGTCATCTTCGACCCCGCTCCCTACTACGGCCACCGCGAGGCCGATTTGGCCATGACCCGCATGTTCGGCGGATTCACCCCCGAGTTCTACGACGCCTACACCGCCACCGCCCCGCTGCCGGACGGCTGGCGCGAACGCCTCGATTTCTATATGCTCTACCACGTGCTCAACCATGTGGTGATCTTTGGCTCCGGCTACGCCGGCCAGGCCGAACGCATCCTCCAAGCCTACCTCTAACCCCATGGAACCTTCCCCCCATCTTCCGGAACACGCGCGCAAGTTGCTCGATACCCTCAAACGGCGCTGCCCCATGCGGCACCAAACCGTGGAAACCGGGAAGGAGACTCTCACCATCTGGACCGCCTGCGATGTCGACCCCCTGCTGGAGGAACTCAGCCACCGCCCGCAGGACGATCCGGACGTCACCGACGAACGCATGCCCTACTGGGCCGAAATCTGGCCATCCGCCGTGTCCCTCGCCGTCACCATTCTGGAACGACGGGAGAGCCTGCCCCCGGAGCCCTGGCTCGAACTCGGCTGCGGCACCGGACTCGCCGGAGTCGCCGCCGCCCGCGCCGGACGCCGGGGGCTCTGCACCGACTACATGCGGGAAGCCCTCTGGCTGGCTGAACTCAACGCCTGTGAAAACCGTGCGGCCGAACAGATGGATTTTCGGCGGCTCGACTGGCGGGAGCCTCCCGCGGATCTTCAGGTTCCTTGGATCCTCGCCGCCGACATCGCCTACGAGGACCGGAATTTCCAACCACTGATCGATTGTTTCAACCGCGTCCTTTCTCCCGGAGGCGAAATCTGGCTAAGCGAGCCGGGACGCGCGATCGCCAAACCGTTTTTCAGCGCGCTGGAAACCACCGGATGGGTGGTCGAACCCCTCCGGCACGATCCCCCGGTTACGATTCATCGTCTTCGTCGCGTAACAGGCGGTTGACCGCCGCCGCGCAGATGAAGTCGTTTTTTGTCAACCCGCCCGCGGCGTGGGTCGTATACGTGAGCCCGCAGGAATTGTAGGTGACCTCCATGTCCGGATGGTGGTCCTCGGTGTGGGCGATCCACGCCACCGCGTTCACAAACGCCATGGTCTGGTGGAAATTGTCGAACGAGAAGGTGCGGGAAATCGAATTCTCGTCCTCGGCGAGATCCCATCCCCTCAGGGCGTCCAACGCCTCGTTGACGGTGGTCAGCTTCAGAATTCCCTGTCCGCTTTCACAGGACTCGCAATGACCTTCGAAAAGACTTTCTCTCATGATCTTCTCCTGGTTCGGGTGAGGATCACGCGTACAGGGCGACATACACGTAACCGATCAAAATAACCAGCAGCGCGCATCCGACCATCCGGCGCCGCCGGCGCTGCAGACGCGTTTTCAGCATCGCCGCCTCTTCCTCCAACCTCTCCCGTTCCCGCTGCTTTTTCAACTGGATCTCCTCCAGTTTCTCGGGCAGCACCCGAAGTTCCTCGGCCAGGGTCTGAAAATCGGGATAGCGGTCCTCCGGCTCCGTGGCCATCATTTTCTGCAGAATCCGGCCCGTGGCCTCGGAAAGATGCACCGCGTATTGCCGCACGTCCGGCGCCGGATGTTCAAACCGACTCAGCACCACGTCGCGGGAGGTCTTCCCCTTGAACGGCGGCACTCCCGAGAGAATATGCCAGAACGACGCCCCCATGCTGAACTGGTCCGATCGCGCGTCCGCCTTCTCCCCCTTGGATTTCTCCGGCGCGATATAGAGAGGGGTTCCCAGAATCCGGTCGTCCCGACTGCCCGCGAACCGCGCGATGCCGAAGTCCGAAATCTTGGAATTGCCGTCCCGGTCCAACAAAATGTTCGCCGGTTTGATATCACCGTGAACCACCCCTTTCTGCTCCGCCGCCGCCAGCCCGCTGGCCACCTGCCACATAATGTCCAACCAGCCGATCTCGTCCTGCTCCACCTCGGGATCGATGCATTCATCCAACCGAATCCCGTCCACCACCTCCATCACGATGTAGGGCTGCTCCTGCTCCTGGCCGAAGCTGTAGATGTGGACGATGTTTTTGTGGTTGAGCGCCGCCGCCGCTTTCGCCTCCCGCAACAGCGCCTCCACGAACACCGGATCCCGACCGAATTTCGGTTTCAGCACCTTCAGCGCCACTTTGCGGTTCAGGTTCACGTCCCTTGCCAGGAACACCGCCCCCATGCCGCCACGCCCCAGTTCGCTCAACAACACGTAATTGGCGAACCGGCCCGGGACCGAGACGATCTCCCCGCATTCCGGGCACTCCAGTTCCTCGAACACCCGAAACTCCGAAACGTCCAACGGCTCGCCGCAAAACTCGCAGGTCATCCTGCCGAGTTTTTCGATCTTCAAAATCGAATGTGCGCCGTCGTCTTCCACGGTCGTGCCTTGCAGGTTCTCAGTTACTGAGGAGATCCTTCTTCTTGTTGAAGTACGTGTACACGTCCTCGAAATCCGGGAGATGGTCGAGCACATAGCCGAGGACGACCTTGATGTCCGACTCCGCCCGTCCCACGGTGCCGTCCGGCAACAGGGGCGCGCCATAGACCACCGTGTCCAACCTGCCTCCGGAGGGCATCTGGTTCTTCTCCAACGTCCAGGACGCCACCTCCTTGTCGTTCACCCCCAGGGCGAGACGGTTGGGAGCCTCCTCCCCCTCCTCACCCAGACCGTCCCAGGTAAGGGAAATGAGATGGGATCCGCCCGGCAGCAAAAGGTCCGAATCCACCGTCTGGACGAACACGTCTTTTTCCCCGTCGCCAATGCGCAGCCGGAGCGCCATCCGGTCGGGATTGCTTTTCAATGCCGGCGCGAGTTCCAACGCCACTCCGCGCGCGGGAGGCGTTTCGCCTTCCGCGGCCTCTCCCATCGGACCCCCGAGATACACGATCATGTCTGCGTCGCCAATCTCCCTGTCCTTCTCGGTCGGCATGCGGAAGATTCCGAACACCGTGAACCGGCGACCCGGCAACACCTGCACCCCTTTCGCGCCGGAAAGAACCCGTTTGTAATCCCCGGCGCGGGCGAGATCGCCATCAAAATAGGGTTTCCATTCCGGAGACGAGGTTTTGTTCAAGAGAATCTGACCGGAGGAGGACACTTCGGCGAGGCGAAACACCGGATGCCCCTCGACGGTCCGCACCCCAAGGCCCGCCAAGAGTTCCATGCCACGCTCCTCGGCCTTCTCCTGCTTCTCCTCCTCTCGTTTCAAAGGGTCCCTCGGCAAATGTAACGAAGAAGCAATCGGTTGCAGCACATAGGGCCAGCGCAGTCCCTGAATGCCGTATTCCCCGTACGTCCGGAAATGGCGGGAGGCCTGCATGGGCCGGCTTTCCAAATATTCGCGATACCCGCGGGCCACCTCGGCCAGATGGCGATAATAGATCTGCGCCCGTCGCGTGTTTTTTTCCAACTCTTCCTCATGAAGGCGCCCCAACGCGTAGCGGGCCAGCACCCGCGGATCCTCCGGTGGCGTTTCCCCCTGATCGAACAGCATCTCTTCCGAATCCGCCAGCGATTCCAGCAATCCCCGGGCCTGTTGGGGATACTGCGCGTACAAGTAGACGCCGGCCGCGAAAAACTTGTGCCAACCCTTGGCCGCGTGCGTGTCGGGCATGTGACGCGCGGCGATGGCCAGCTTGTCCTCGGCCCGCGACAGGTCCCCCGCTTTCACGGCGGCCGCCGCCTCGCGAAGATTCCGCTCCTCCACCCGCTGGATGGGTTCATGCGGCTTGCGCTTCGGTCCCGAATACGTGATCTCCACCGTGGAGGACGCCCGGCGTTGCGTGTACCAGTACGCCCCGCCCACCCCCAGGGCGATGGTGAGCGTCGTCGCCATCATGATGCCCACCAACGGATTTTTCTTTTTGTGGGCCCGCTCGTGTTGCCGCTGTTCCTCCAGCCGACGCGCCTCTTCCGCCGCGCGCGCCTGGTCCAACGCCTCCTGCAGGTCCGCCTTGAGCGAGGCGTAGGTCGGGTAGCGACGATTCGGATTCTTGTCCATCATCCGCCGGATCACCGCCTCGGTCTTTTCCGTGACCTCCGGGTTGTGGTCCCGCAACAGGGGAGTGTCCTGTTTCAGCGCCGCCAGCACCACCTTGGTGGGATTCTCCCCGTCGAAGGGCGTATGTCCCGCCAGGGCGTGGAAGATCGTCGCGCCCAGGCTGTATTGATCGCTCCGGCTGTCCTCGCCCTTCTTCCGCGCCTTTTCCGGCGCGATATAGTACGGCGTACCCCACACCTCGATCTCCGCGCCGGGTTCCATAAAATGCGCCAGACCAAAGTCCACGACCTTCGCCACCCCCTGCTCGTTCATCAGAATATTGGCCGGTTTGATGTCCCCGTGCGTCAACCCCGCCTTGTTCGCGGCCTCCAACCCCTGCGACACGTCCAGCGCGATCTCCAACGCCCGAATCTCCGAAATGACCCCGCCGTCCTCCAGCGACTCGTCCAAACGCTCTCCCGTCAACAACTCCATCACGAAATACGGTTGCTGATCCACCCGGCCGAAGGAATACACCTGTACGATGTTCCGATGGTTCAGCGTGGCCATCGCCTGCGCCTCCCGCTGCACCGTCTCGAGCATTTTGGGATCCGTCCCGTATTCCCTGCGAATCACCTTGAGCGCCACCAGCCGGTTCAGACTCTCGTCCTGCGCCAGGTAGACACATCCCATCGCTCCGCGCCCCAATTCGTCGATCAGAATGAAATCCCCCAACCGCCCCGGCACCCGGATCGGATCTTTGCAGGAGGGACAGACGATGTCCTCGAAGACGCCGAAATCGGACACGTCCAACTCGGCCTCGCAATGGGGACAGACCATCCGGGGAATGGTTTCGGTATAAATACCCAGGGTGTTGGAGTTCTCGTTCATGTTCTCATTTTGTTTACGGGCGGGCGAAAAACTGTATGATACGTTTTAATGTGCTTTTGGCCCGGGTTACAACCCCCGTCACAAAAAAACGTCTCTTTTTTCATGCCCGATCCCCACCCGAACACAATAAAAATATCCGTTCCGGCCCCCTTCCGGCCCGAACGCCTGGACCGATGGCTCGTCCGCCAACTCCCCGGACACTCCCGCGCCGAGGTGCAGCGGTGGATCCGTGAGGAACGGGTGACGGTCGACGGACGCGCCCCCTCGCCCAGCCACACCC
>Ga0194138_10001086_pt1 | contig 12976 bp, 16 predicted proteins | sample TARM_MetaG_T2_14_FD_134022 | JGI IMG/M metagenome (GOLD analysis project Ga0194138, IMG submission 134022) | Freshwater microbial communities from Pennsylvania, USA, analyzing microbe dynamics in response to fracking - TARM_MetaG_T2_14 (version 2) | ecosystem: Environmental > Aquatic >...
AGACCACGCCGTTTAGGGATTGTCCTCTTAGTGCTCACCTTCTGAACGCGAATCATCACACTCTCTCATTTATGATATGCATGTGCGTATCATATTCAACTGCGGTTTTTTTATAGCATTAGTTGTGTTACGGAACTCATAACCACAGCTAGCAATGATAGAGAACGATAATTCTTTAGAAAATTTATATAATCAGCTGTTTGATTTAATTTTTCTTGTTAAATATGGATATTATGATGTAACGGTGAAAAAAGATACTGAAAAATTTAGTGATGAGGATTTTGAACTTAATTTTTCATATGGATGTTTCTGTTAACTTAAAATATATGAATGTGAGTCTTGTTTCGATTGTCCTGTTAGAAATTTATGTACTCGTTCAAAAAGCAATAAAAACCGAGTGATTCAAAAAAATGGAAACTGGGAATACTTTAAAGCTTACGTAAGGGAGCTATTAAAAGAGGAATTCACAGGGGAAATTTACCGTCAAAGAAAAATAGACGTAGAACCAGCTTTTGGAAGTCTGAAAGCCAATTTGGTGTTCAATCGATTCTCCGTCAGAGGAAAAGATAAGATTACACAGGAACTGGGATTTGCGTTAATGGCACTAAATCTAAGGAAATGGAGAAAGAACAAGAAAGAAATTAGGCAAAAAACACGAAAAAAACAAGTATTCTGAAATGAGTTATTTCATTTTTGAATACTTGTTTTCTTTAAAAGAGACTTTTGGGTCAGCCTCTTTTTATTTATGATAGTAAAAAATCAACTGCCTCTTCTACCCCTTGTTCTGCCTGAGGGTAATCCCCCATCTTGTCCATAAAGGCATGAACCATACCATTATAAACTCGGTACTCACAAGGAATTGCCGAAGTTTCCAAACGTTCTACGAAATAATCAACTTGAAGTTTTAATGGATCAAATTCACCCATGATAATCTTCAATTCAGGAAGTTGCTTCAATTGTTCATCTGTCGCAAAAAATGGCGAAATCAGTGGATTTTTCTTATCAATTTTACCCGCATACCAATCATTCACCGGCGTATCTTGTTTGCCAAATCCCTTAATATAGCGATGGACCAACTCTCGTTCTTTTTTATCTTTCACAAAAACTTTGCTGACATCCCAATGCTTGCCTTCTCCTTCAGAAAGCAACTCGACTACCGGATAGTACGCCACAATTTTGCGTAAATATTTCGTCTGTAAATAAACATGGTCCAATAAAGAAACCGTGATGGATAGATTGCCGCCAGCTGAATCTCCAGAGATAAAGAAATTTTCTGAGTCAACTAGCTCTTTCCTTGCATTTGTTGCAAAGTATTCTACCGTATTGTAACAGTCTAACAACCCAGCTGGAAAAGGATGTTCTGGAGTTAAACGATAACCAATCGACACCACCATTAAATCGGCTCCGTCAGCAAACATTCGACAAATCTGCTCCACATTTTCAATCGAACCTCCAAAAAATCCTCCTCCATGAATGTAAAATAAAACGGGTAACATTTTATTTTGAAGATCTTTCTTCCGATAAGTTCTCGTCATGATATGCCCTTGAATCACTCGATCTTCCACCACTATTTCATTCTTAGTGATGTCTTTAGCTGGCCAGCCCATTGAATCTCTGATTTCGGTCAAAGTAGGTACTCGTTTCACCTTATTTTTTTCCGTTTTTGGCTTTGGCTGACCTCCACCAATTTCTTTGAAAGCTTTTGGGTCCAATTTGCCAATTGTTTTGGTATTAACAAAATATTTTTCTACTTGGTTTTTGGTCATCGTTAGGCTCCTTTGAGAATATATGATGGGTTTATTTTTTCATATAATTAAAAGAGTGGCAAGAACAAAATACAACAATTTTTAATCCAGTTGAATAGAGATAATCATCAAAACTATTATTACTCAGCTTTTTGTAAATTACACCATTGAATAATAAAAGCTGCCATTGTTTTCGCAAATAGTAGGATATCTTCTACACTGACACTTTCATTATTTGAATGAGATTCTGCCAGTTCTCCAGGTCCGTAACTAATTGTTGGAATGCCAAAATAAGCAAACCAACCAGAATCATTGACTGACGTTGACATTCTAACGATTGGTTCTTGATTAGCAATTTGTTGGTGACTGTCTTTCAATAAGTTAAACGCTGGATGCTGATCGTTAATTTCAAGAGCTGGAAAAATCTCTCCTTGCTCCTCTATCATCGAGCGTCCTCCCCACCGAATAACTGGAGGATGTTGTTTTAGCCAAGGATCACTAGCAGCAATAGCTGCAACGTGTTCATCGATTTCTTTTTGTACTTCTTCAATAGACTCATTCGGATAAAAATGAACAGTAATCCACAAATGACACTCATTCGCAATAAAAGCTGGATTGATTCCACCTTGAATATAAGAGGGATTAATCGTCGTTGTTCCTGCTGGAAATCCAGGATATTGCTTGGTGACTGCCCAATGTCTTTCTAATTTTTGCAAGCCTTCAATAATCGGAACCATTTTTTCTACCGCACTTGCAGCAAAAATTCCGCCACCTGCGTGAATCATTTTTCTGCGATTACCATCATGATAGACTTCAGGACTCTTCACAGTAATCCAGCCAGTCACACAACCACCTTGACCTTGCAAAGCCAAATCTGTCGTATCATTGACAATGGCATAATCAGCGGTATAGCCTTTTTCTAAAAGTGTTCGTGTACCCGCTTCTCCTGCCTCTTCTCCGACAGCAGATTGGAATTGTAAAGTTCCTTTTAAATCAATGTCTAATTGATTCAACAACTTGAAAATCCACAGATTCGCTGCCATTGCCCCTTTCATATCACTTGTGCCACGAGCAAATAAACGATTTTCTTTCTGCGTTAAAGTAAAAGGATCTGTCTCCCATTGGTTTTTATCACCAATCGCTGCGACATCTATATGTCCATTTACAATTAAACTATTAAATAAATCAGCTTGGCTTCCTGTACGTTCCCCTACTAAAAGAACATCTTTTTCATAGAATGGAAATTGTTCCGTTGTAAATCCCTGCTCTGCTAAAAAAGTACTTATCCAATGCTGGACATCGGCTGTATTTCTAGCTGGTGGACTGACGGTAGGAAACGCAATCAACGATTCCATGATGCTTAGTAAAGAATCGACATCTCTATCCATTGCCTGCCAGATTTTTTGAATGTTGTTTTCTTCCTTAGAATGATCTATTCTTTGTGTATTCAATGATTCACACTCCTTTACCAAGTTTCTTGTGTGTAGGCCATTTCCCAAAAATTCAATTCAAAATCACTGCTTAACAGAAAAGCTTCCGCCATTTTTTCCCGTTCCTTTTCAGAACAATCGGCTGCTAACTCATCAATTAACTGAATTAATTCATCTAGTACCTCTTTGAAATCTTCACTATCATAGGTTTCTAAAAATTCCTGATAGATTTTTACAGGGGAAGATTTTGTCGAAAACTCAACTCCAATCTCATAATACAACCAGTAACAAGGCAATAAAGCTGCCAAAGCAGTTGGAATCGTGCCATTCACAAATTGACGATAAATATGACTCGTATAATTGTAAGCAGTTGGGGCAATCGGAGTGTCTAAGACTTCTTCCTCAGAAATCGCCAATTCTTTGAAAAAGCCCTCACGGATAGCCAACTCAGATTCTTCTAATCCTTCTTTACAAAACCTTTGGCTAGTAATAATACGTTGATTGTTACTCCGTTCCATCACTTCCTGATGGGCATGGGCAAAGTGTTTTAAATAATAAGCATCTTGAATCAAATAAAAACGAAAAACTTCAATCGGCAATTCACCTGTCACTAATTCTTGAACAAAAGGGTGCTGTTTACTTTTTGTCCAACTTTCTCGTGCAAGTTCATGTAAGCTTTGAGTAAATGTCATCTGTCAATCTCCTCTCATTCATTTAATAAATCGACAAAAACCGTCTCTGCATCAAAAGACTCTGTAATGATACCTGCTTGTTCCATCCAATCAATCACTTCTTGGAACTGTTCAGCATTTTGCCAACCAAACGGACGCGCATCGCTGCCCATCAATGGTAATAGAATATCTAAACTCTGTTGTTCCACTTCGGGATCTAAGGCTGAATCTTGATTTTGATGGTCCAATAGAATTTGCAGGCTGTCTTCAGGATTAGCCACAACGTCCTCCTGTCCTTTTTTTACTGCTCGCAAGAATTTTTTTAGTGTTTCTGGTTTCTCAGAAATCGTCTCATCCCCCGCAACAAAAATTAGTTCCATCGCAGCTGGAATCCCATACTCTTCTCTAGGAATGGTTGTGATTGGATAGCCTTCTTTTTCAAGTAACAATAATTCATGATTGATATAGGCGCCCATTAGCGCGTCCACTCTGTCTGTTGCCAATGCTGGAACTAAGTCGTAACCTACATCAATAAATTCAACTGCATCGGGATTTCCACCATCTTGTTCAATCATCGCACGAACAATTGCTTGAGGAACCATTGATGTGCCTAAACCGATTGATTTACCTTCCAAATCTTTAGGAGCGGCAATTCCAGCTTCTTGTTTGAACATTAATTCTCCCAAAGGTTTTTGTACGATGGAAGCAATTCCTTTAATTGGAATCCCTTCTTCTTGGGACATAATCAATTGATTTTGATAATTGATTGCTAAATCAATTCTTCCAGCTGCAGCTAGTCGTAACGGATCATTGACATCAGAAGGCATTTCAATTGTTACATCTAATCCTTCTTCTTCAAAATATCCTTTTTCTTGAGCAACATATAAGAAAGAATGTACGGCATTCGGATACCAATCCAACATCAAGGTTAGCTCTTCCTTCTGCCCCTCTGATTCATTCGTGTCACTACACCCAGCAACTCCAATCAATAAAATAATCATCATAGCTAAAATAATTCTGATTCGACTCTTTTTCATTTTCTATCCATCTCCTTTTATTCTTATGATTTCTTTTTAACTTGCTTCCAAAAAATGACTTTTTTCTCTAGTAGACTGACGAGTAAAAAAAGGACAATTCCCATGAGCGACAACAAGGTGATTGCCGCAAACACACCTTCTGCATTCAAGTTTCCTGACATTCGTCGGCTATAATAACCCAAACCTTTGGCAGAACCAATCCATTCACCAATACTTGCACCAACAAGGGCATAAACAATTGCTAATTTTATACTGGACATTAATTGTGGCAAGGCTTTTGGAAAACTTAAGTGCCATAGTTTTTGCCATTTTGAAGCTCCTAATGAGTAAAATAGTTCCAGAGACTCATCCGAAGTACTCTTCATGCCATCAAACAAGCCAACAACAATTGGGAAAAAAGCGATTAAAAACGAAATAGCCACTTTACTCCAAATACTATAGCCAAACCACAAAATAAAAATAGGAGCTAAGGCAATAGTTGGGATGGTTTGAGACAATAAGGCAAACGGATAAAATAAACGTTCAAAAACAGGAAATTGATACATACAAATAGCCAAGGTACAACCAATCACCAGAGCGAAGGTAAAACCTAATAAAGTTTCCCACAAAGTGATTAACGCGTGCTGCCAAAGAAGGATTGACGCATTCTTCCATAAAAATATCAAAACACCAGTCGGACTGGGAATGATAAAATCAGGAACCACTTTTAGTTTTACCAGCAATTCTACCAATATTAGCAAACCACCACAGGTTGAAACAAAGGGCAAAAATTGAAGTTTTTTGCTATTTTTCATTAGTCAAAATCCTTTCCAACTGTTCTCTCTGTTGTATAAATTCTTGCGAAAATCGTTGCTTGCTATGTCTCGGACGAGGGAGTTCGACAGGGAAAATGTGCATTCCTTCTTTCGTCATAATGGTAATCCGATCGCTTAATAGTAACGCTTCCTCTAAATCATGGGAGATTAGGACAACTGTTTTCTTCTCTTGTTCCCATAAATGAACTAACCACTCTTGCATCTGATTTCTAGTAAAACTGTCCAGGGCGCCAAAGGGTTCATCCAACATCAGCACAGGTCTTTGGGTAAGCAAAGTCCTTAAAAAAGCTGCTCGTTGTTTCATTCCTCCTGAAAGTGCATCCGGAAAAGCCTCGCCATAACCTGAAAGATTCGCTTGCTCTAACCAATAATCCAACTCCTCTTCTGAAAACTGAATAGAGGAATCAAACGTTTGAGCTAATCGAATATTTTGTTTCACTGTTTTCCATGGCAATAACGTATCTTTTTGTGGCATATAACCGACCTGGCTACGATTTAACGCTTGTTGATTAAACAACATCTCTCCAGAATCTGGCGCTAATAGTCCCGCCAATAAACGTAACAAGGTACTTTTCCCACAACCACTCTTACCCACAATTGTCAAAAATTCATTGTCTTTAATCGTCAAATCAACATGGGAAATCGTTGCTTCTTGCGTTTCAGGAAAGGAAAAAACTAAATCTTTTACAGTAATCATTGGCAGAACTCCTTTTTATCAAATCTCTAGATCATTCTTTTGAATCGTCACATCATTAGAAAGTTCTGCCCAATGATTCACAGGACCATGTCCATGACCTACCTGAATGCCATTAGTGATTGCTCCTTGTAGATAACGTTTGGCAAGATACACTGCTTCGACCAAGTCTTTACCTTTTGCCAATTCTGCGACAATCGCCGATGACAAGGTGTCCCCCGTTCCATGGGTATTTCCTGTTTCAACTCGAGGAGATTCCAGCCAATAGCTTTCCCCATTGGCTAACAATAAGAAATCTTTCGCTCCAGAACTTTCTCGATGTCCACCCTTCATCAAGACATTTTTAGCTCCTAAATTACGAATGACCAAAGCAGCCTGAATCATTTCTTCATCCGTTGAGATATTTCGATTCGTCAATACCTCTGCTTCAGGTAAATTCGGAGTAACCAATGTAGCCAGTGGTAATAACTCTGTTTTAATTGTCGCAATGGCTGAATCAGCTAGTAATGGATGTCCGCCTTTGGCAATCATCACTGGATCAACAACTAAAGGACCAAAGTTAACTTTTTTGAGATTTTCTACCACTGCTTCTACTCGTTCTGTGTCTGCTAACATGCCCGTTTTACAAGCACGGATAGCAAAATCAGCAGCTAAACTATCAAATTGGGCAGTAATAAATTCAGGATCCACGGTCATACTGCTTTGAACGCCTAGCGTGTTTTGAGCTGTCAACGCTAAGACAATACTCATTCCAAAGACATTTCTTGCTTGAAAAGTTTTTAAATCGGCTTGAATGCCTGCGCCTCCTCCTGAATCTGACCCTGCTATCGTCACTACTTGAGGAGTGGTATTCATTTCAGTCATGTTATTCTTCCTCCTGTTCATTGAGTAGATTGATTTGTTCCTTAAATATTTCTACTTTTTCTTCTGGGTTCGAAGCTAACATAATGTCACTAACAACAGCAATCCCAGCAATATTGGTTCCTCTTAACGTTGAGATATTGTCGGTTTTAATCCCTCCAATTGCCACTACTGGAATCGAAACCGTTTGAACGATTTCTTTTAAGGTTGAGATTGTAGTTAGCGGTGTTTCTTTCGTTTGAGTTGGAAATATGGCTCCTGTTCCAAGGTAATTTGCTCCTGCTTTTTTAGCTTCCAGTCCACGTTCCACTGATTTGGCAGATACACCCAGCAAACGATACGGCCCAATCAATTGGCGCGTTACATGAACTGGTAATTCATCATCACCAATATGCACACCTGCAGCGTCGACTGCTAAGCAAATATCCACACGATCATTGATGATTAAAGGCAGTTGGTAATGATCGGTAATTTTTTTAACTTTTAATGCTAATTCATAAAAATCTTTTGTAGAGAGCGTCTTTTCTCGTAACTGCAGACAGGTCACCCCACTTTTACAAGCTGCTTCAACTACCTCCAAAAACTTTTCTTCCGTCAAACCAAAACGTCCTGTTACTAAATACAGTTGATATGGATTTAATTGCATATTCTTTCTCCTTTCAAATTCAAGATCCAGTCATTTTTTCGCCATAAAAGTGAGAGCTGATCTAGCACACGTAGACGAAAACTAGCTAATCCTTCATCTGCTTGCAATAATTGCTGAGCGACTTCTCCACAAGAATTAAAATAAGTCAGTCCAGACAATGTCGCGACAAAAGGCGATACCTCATCGCCTAATAATCCAGCAATCAATGCCCCAACTAAATCTCCAGTCCCCGTAAACCGACCTAAATTGCTGACGCCATTCATCAATTTCCAACAGCCATCCTTGTTACTAATTAAGTCAATTTCACCTGTCGCAAGAAAAATGGTTTCGGGATATTTTTTACCTAAATTTGTCATTGCTTGTGCCAATAGAAGCAGTTGTTGTGGCTCTTGATCTTCTGCTAAACTGTCCACTCCTTTAGCCTGACTAGATAAACCGCAAAAAGTTCGCATCTCAGAAATATTTCCTTTAACTACCGTAGGAGAATAGGAAATAATTTTTTCTGCAAAGGCTTTTCTAACAGAAGTCGCACCAATGCCAACTAAATCAATGACAAAAGGTTTGCTCAACTCCTGACAATAATAAGCTGTTTTTAACATTGCTTGTTGTTTAGACACTGAAAGATGTCCCAAATTTAATAAAACACTATCGGATTTTTTTGAAACATCTCTCATTTCTTCTTCAGCATCCGCCATCATAGGCGATGCTTTGATCGATAATAAACCATTCGCAAGTAGTTCTGCCGTAATCTCATTGGTTATACAATGAATCAAAGGGCGATTCACTAATGGAAAAACTGACAGACAATCTTCTTTTAATTCCTTCATTCGCTTTCTCCTTTCCAAAACAATTGAATCGTCTGTTGAAATCTAGTAATTCTTTTTAATCGTGTAATAATGATATAGGCAATTACACCACCAATCAGCGTAGCTCCAAGAAAGCGTGGCGTATAAACAAACCAAAACAGATTGCTTCTTGTTCCTGTGAACCACACCATAACAGGATAAGAAAGTAAGGAACCAATCACTCCTGTACCTACAACCTCTCCCAATATTGCCGCTAGCCTATGTCGTCGGATTCGATAAAAAATGCCTGCAAACAATGCGCCAAAAATTGCCCCAGTTAATGCTAGTGGTGGGATTCCTAGCAATACCATTCGTAAAATGCCACAAACACTTGCCATAATCGTGACATATAAAGGTCCCATAATTACTGCTCCTATCACATTTACCACACTAGACATTGGAGCCATTCCTTCAATTCGAAATAGTGGTGACAACACAAAATCAATGGCAATCATCATCGCTAAAATGGTTAATTTCTTTGTTTTTTCTGACTTCACTTTCATCTACTTCCTCTCTATCCATTTTTGTTTTTCCATACAAAAAACTCCTTTTGTCAAAACGATTGACAAAAGGAGTTTACAAATTATTTCCAACTTGTATTGAATCTAAGCAAATAAAAACCTACCCAAAAAAAGGTAGGTGCACATACTTTACTCATCAAAAAGCCAGTATAATCTTATACATTCCCTTCGTCAGTCCTAACTGAATCAGGTTCGATGGGTATAATCTCAGCCAAACGGCACCCCAAGTAACTATCTATTTAATTACATAGATAGTATCATTCTTTCATAGTAAATTCAATTTAATCTTTATTTTTGTTTTTTTTAGAGCAAAAAAAAGCCTCTCCCATAACAGGAAAAGCTCTCATAAATGTTGTAAAAATATTTAATCTAATCCTAAACGTCTTGCAGCCAACTTGAACACTTCATCATCTGAACGCTTTCCAACTACAACAATATCAATGATTTCAATGCCTTCTGAACTCTGTTTAAAAACAATACGTAAGCCAAGTCGACGCATCTTTATCTCACGGCACATTGATAAATCATAGCGTTTCTTTTCTAAGTACTTTCCAGCATCCATACCACGTACTTTAATACGTTGTAATCCTTTATTCACCTGAATTTTTTGTGAGCCATCCAGTTTATCATACTCTTCTTTCGCAGCATCAAACCATAATAATTCAAACATTACTTGCCTCACTCCCACTCGTCTGGGATGCGATCAAGTCCTTCTTCCCAATCTTTTCCAAGGACTTCTTCGTTAGTCAAACGGTTTCCTGTATCATTTTCTAAGCGACTCATAACTTTTTGCTGATAAGTAATTTCATTTACTTCATCGATTAATTTATACGCATTATCAATGAAATCCATCATTTTATTATATTCATCAATGTCTAACATTACGCCAACTTCTTTATTCTTATTCAAAACATAAACAGCCGATTTTTTATCCTTTGACATGGAAAAAATTTTCATTGGTGCTTTTTTTATATCTGAGATTGAAGTTAAAGGAACATTAATTTTATTTGCTAAATCCATAATTTCCACCTCCATAAGTACTTTTTTCAACACTAATTATAGCACCTTTATCAATACCTTTCAAATGTAAAAGTTTAGCAACACTCTCTTATTAATTAGTCTTCTGTAGTTTTATACGCAAATCAATATGGTAGTCAAAACCGTATTCAAACCAAAAAAAAGAGCTTCTCCCATAATAGGAAAAGCTCTCATAAACGTTGTTAGAACAACATTTAGTAAGTTCAAAATTATTCCGCAGCGTTTTCGTCTTTGAGACCGTACTCAATATTGATATGATTTCTAGTAGTATTTAATCAAACTTTCTCGCTTTTTTCGTTCACTAATACACTCTGATACTTCCCCTTTCATACGACTAAGGAAGGTTGCTATTTGAATAAATTTCTTTGAAAAGACAATAATTTCAACAGGTACAAAATCGTGTCGATACTATTCTCAAGAGAGTCTATATTATTTTAATTTAACACCTGATCTGTTAAATTTAAGAAAAAAGACTCGGAAATCGGTACACATCAGTGCTTTACATCAATATTTACAAGGATTTACTAAATGCTAGCATAGAAAAGCGGCGATATTGGTCTTCCTTACAAGATATTATTTGATTCTTGGAAATTTAGAATCAAGTATCTTTGATGCATCGCTAGAAACAGCGTAGCCATTGATTCCAATTAAAACTTGATCATCGGAGGATGTGTCTTCAGAGTTTTCAAAAACAAGTAACTTAGTTGAATATAAATTAGTATTATTGACATCTCCATATGTCAAATTATTTGTATCATATGTATTTATTGCTCCTTCTATGACATAGTAGCCATTAATACTCTGGTCTGCTGACGTAACATCATAGACAAGAAATTTCTTCCCATCTATACTCATATATATTTTTTTCCCATCATATTTGACATAAATAGGAGTTTTACCATCAGACATATACCCATTGAACTGAACTCCATATTCCATAATTCCAGAATAACAGCCAGCATAAGGAAATACTGATGGATTAGTTATTGTATTTGGACCAGATTGTTCGACAGTTTGCTCGGTAGTTACTCCTTGTGAACAACCGGACAATACTGCAATAGTAATGCCTAATACAAATTGCGCGAAAATTTTTATGATTTTTTCATGTTTGGTGCCCTCCTGGTACGGCTTATTTACACAATAATAAGACACGTAGTAGTTTTCTAATAAGCATGTTGAAAATAATAGAAATTAAAGGTACCTTCTACGTATAGCTCCAAGAGAGGTAATAAGGAAGAATATTGAATTTACGCCTAAACAGGGTTTAGTTCTTGAACATAAAATTACTGTATCCCACCGTAATCGCCAGTAACTACGCCAGTGTCAGGGTTAACATACACACCCACAATATGTTGTGTGGGCCCGTCATGAAAAACATAATATTTCACTTCAACGCCATCTATAACATCCCAATACTCTTCCTTAATTGTATTGTCATACCCATTCCAATTATCAACATATGCTTTTGCATAAACCCGCAACTCATCTTCTGATAATGCACTCAATTGCGTTTCTGATCCAGTTGGTGTTCCTGTAACGGGAATTAAATAGGTATCTAAGTTATTTTCCCATAACGATACTTCATCATATTTTATTTTATGATATAAAAGAAGTTGATCCCCCACATCAATAAATAAATTTTCAATAGTAAAAGATTCGTTAGGATTAATTGTAACGTTATCTATACGAGCACTATACTTTTTTGAGATAGAATACTCTATTTCATTTTCCTGACCACCATATGCAACAATACTAAACTTATGAGTGTCCATTCTTATACTGTAATTTGTTTTATTAGTAAGTTTAAGAGCATAAGCTCCATTCATTCCTGGTTTCTGACTAGTGTTGTCTTGAGTGAATTTCCATGAAGCATCAAAATAAGCTCCCATTGAGTCACCTTGAGTAATTATATCTTCCATAGTCAATGAAGTTATTTCTGGTGTTTCTTTAATATTACTTTCTGATTCCGGGAGCAGCTTGCTCTCTGAATCATCTTTAATAATACTCTCTGATTCTATATTAGTTTTACGAGTTGATTCTGCAATAACAACTTGGCTATTTTTTTCAATAATTTCAGGAAATTCCGAATCGCTTACTTTAAATACGCTACCAAAAGCAAATGTATCATCAGAGCCGATAGGTATTACATCGCTAATCGTAATCATACAACTATCTTGCGAGTATGAACCTGTTAGTTGGACATATCCAACATTGATATTACTATAACCATTTTCTAAATTGCGTGTCTCAGCGTCATTGTATTTTAACTCAACTTTCGCACACTAAAAAAGACCATCTGGACTTGATGCATCAACATTTCCAGCTATAATATTATGCCGCTAAAGTACTTGGAAGCTGCTTTTCCGGTTGTGGGAATGCTCGTTTCAAGAAAGTTGGTAAATTATCGAAAACTCTATCCAGAAGGGACTCCACCATTTCTTCGGACAGGACAGGTTCTTCCGTCAGTGAAGCCTTCAGACAGTCAAATACCAATAGAATGGCCTCTGCAAAGCGGATGTCTTCCAGTTCATCACAACACAAGAAGAACAACTGACCGATGGTCCTCGGATCTTGCGCTTCGCGCGTCCGAAGCGCAAGCATGATGTAACGGGTGAAGACAATCGTCGTGTGGGCTACCATCGCATCGTAACTGCGGCACTGAAACTCTTTTCC